>Ga0222713_10000514_pt1 | contig 43549 bp, 45 predicted proteins | sample C33_649DmetaG_FD_165061 | JGI IMG/M metagenome (GOLD analysis project Ga0222713, IMG submission 165061) | Estuarine water microbial communities from San Francisco Bay, California, United States - C33_649D | ecosystem: Environmental > Aquatic > Marine > Unclassified | place: USA: California... | reverse complement strand
CCTAATCTTTGATAGTCTGGTTTAAAAGAAACTCTTGTAAATGGCTTTGTTTTACATTTTGTAATAGAAGGTTTACATAGTTCAGTCAAATTATTTTTAAATTCTTGAACATATTTTAGGCCTCTTACATGATCTACTGTTTCTACTTTTCCCCATGTAGACCAAATTAAAACCAATTTAAATCCAAATCCATTCTTGCCTCCTACAATTTTTTCTTTCTTCTTTTCGTCATAATTAGTAGAGGTTCTTAAATGTCCAAAAATCATTTCAGGAATCCATAATTTATATTCTGGGTGTTCAGCCACATCAATACCATTACCATCGTTATACATATGAATTGTTCCATCTGGATCAATTGTTATTTCAATATTAGAAACGGGTAATGCATTTGGAATTCCATCTTTTATGGCTTGATTTTGTCTAATTACATGGTCTCTACAGTTGACAATTCCTTCATCAAAAAGTTTATATAAACCAGGAATGTATTGAAATTGTTTTTGTATAATTTTATCATCATTGAAAATATAATCATCATGGTCAGTATTTTCAATGGACCCAATATAAGTGTCGGGTTTTTTTAAAATATGTTCTTTATCTGTTAATTTTTGATATTTAGAGAGTGAACTTTGAGTAGCCATATTGTATTTATACAATTATTTTTAATATTTAAATTGTTTCAATTTTTTTATTAAAGTAATAAATGAAAATTACTTATCCTATTATATTAAATAATGACTCAAGTTAAAACAGGAGGCCCAATAAGGATGTGTGATTCAAAATTTAGAGGCTGTAATCATTATTCTAAAGACTTACCTGGATCAAGTGGGAATGTTGTGATTACAGGTATGACACAAAGTCAATTATTAAGTAGCTTAGTAAATTTACAATACCAAAGAGGAGCAAAATGGGTTCAAATTAATGCACCTACAAATGCTTATGGTTCAAGAGCAGGAGCGCCATATGGGTATGGTCAATCTCCTCAAAATCAATTTATTTGATAATGCGTCAATATTTAGAAATAAATTTTTTTCTCTCTAGTTTTTATAATGGTTAAAAGACACGACAAAGGACATGATGGTAAATACCACATCAACGGAAAAAAATATGAACTTTTAGAAGGTTCCCGTGCTCAAGTTATGCATGAAACCGCTTATAAAACTCCAGGAGGATTAACTAAAGGTCATCTTAAAATGCACAGAGGTAGAATTGTTTCTATTAAGAAAAGTAATCTTGCTAAAACCCAAAAACATCTCAAGGGACATCTTCAACCAAAAGGAAGTGGTGTATTTGGCACCGTTACCAAAAAAGGAAAGAAGAGAGGAACCAAAAAGAGAAAGGGATCTAGAAGAGCATAAATTATTTAAATAAATAATAACATTTTTATTATTTATTTAGGAACATTTTTGGATTATATTTTCCATAAATTTATTTTTGTTACCCTCACAATTCCTATAGATATTTACTATTTCAGCAGGACTTAATATATTGTCTTTTAATTGATTCATAAATCGACTAGGTATTTTAGAATCAAAATAATGTTGATACATATCTTTTATTGTTTGAATGCTTGCGTTTTTCATATCAACTCTAATATCAATTCTACCAGGTCTAACTAAAGCTTTGTCTATTTTATCATAATAATTACTAGTTATTATTAAAATTCTACCATAATTTTCATTTAATCCATCAATAATATTTAAAATAAATGATAAAGACATTTTTTCTTCTTTTACAAATAAATTGGCACAAGAACTTGTCTTGTCATTTTTATTATTGACTACATTTACAAATGTTTCTAATACATTTATCTGGTCATTACTACTATTATCAACTATTTGTTTTTCATTTCTATCTAAAATTACATCAGACATACAATCAATATCTTCCAATACTATAATTTTATCTTCAAAATCAATTGATCCTTTTTTGTTATTCCTATTATATGTATTTTCATAATAATAATTATAAAAATCGTATTCATTTTTGATTAAATTTAAAGGAATTTCAATTAAATGTCTACTTGTTTTTTTGGCAATACTTTTAATTACAGATGTTTTACCAGTTCCAGGAGGACCAGATAAACCAATCCCTAAGGTATAAGGATGGCCTTCTTTTTCATACCATTCTTTATTATTTAAGAAAAAATCTACTTTACTTATTAGTTCATCTTTTCCATCAAAATATAAATTATTGAAACATCTCGTTGTTTTGAAAGTAGATTCATGCCATTGTAATAAATTACTTTCTTCTTCACCTTTATTTTTTTGTTGTAATTGATATAAAAATATTTTATGTTTTCTTTTTTCTTCTATTTTGTTTATATAAAAATTAGTTAAATCATCCAAATATTTTTTTAGTTCTTTCATATTTAGCTTGTAACTAAATAATTGAATAGATATTGTTTCTACTTTTCCAGTCATTTCTATCATTTTTTCTGAATCTTCTCTATTATCACTAGTATTAACTATAGCATAAATTTTATTTTTATCATCAAATATAAAAGGAATATTTGATTGATCAATAATAAATATATCTTTACTTACATTATTTTTTCTCTCTTCATTCGCTTCATCGTCATAAGAATTACTATCAAATGCTCCCATTATTTCTCTTAGAGAGGATATTCCTTTGTAATCTGTGTTCCTATGAATATAATCCCATACAGCATCAAATCGTCGACTCCATAAATTATTATATTTTGCTGACCAAGCACAATTTCTAAAAGTTCTTTTGCCTTCAATGCAAATAGAACTTGCAAAAACATATCTGCAAGACACTTTCAATCTGTTAAGAGACATCATATCACTTAAATTATTAAATTGTGAAAATAACAAAGTTATTAATCCACTAATTATAGCAGTAAATATCATATCTTTTATTGGATCTCCTGTTTTCCAATTTAATAATAAATTTAATTTTAGACTTTCTAAAGCTGTATTGCTATCAAACATTTAAATATATACTATCTATGTGTTTAAATGTCTTTATATATCTTTTAAATATTTTCAAATGATTTTACTTTTATAAAATTATCTTCTGTAATAAATAATTCTGATTCTTCTTTGATAAATTTTTCAAAATATTTTTTACTTGCTATAAATTTATATTTACTTCCACAATATACTTGATAAATTTCATTTATAGGAATTTCTTCTGCATAAAAATCTACATCAGGAACAATGGATTTATATTTCTTTAAACTATCTATTATATCTTTTCTTTTATCCCATAATTTACAATTAATTTGGTATATATATTTATTATCCTCAATAATAATTTCCGGATAATAATGTTTGATTAAATCCAAAATTATTTTTTCATTTACATTACATTTATTATAATGAGAAAATACACTACATATTTCATCTAATTCTAATTCGTCATTATCCGAATTACTTTGTTCCATATTTTCACTCCAAAATTTAATAAATTTACTAACAACTGGTAAATGTTGACTAGTGCAATCTAAAAATACATCTTTCTCCGAATCATAATCAAATTTTTCAATTAATAATGTTTTAAGATTAGATGCAAATAAAACATTTGGTATTTTTTCACATTCAATAAATTGTTTCCATAGAAACTGCACATTTTTCCAAGATATACTACATTTGTCGCTATTCTCAATATTTTTATTACAAAATTCATCTATAATATTTATTTCTGTTTTATCTCGCAAATAAAAGGAATAATTCTTCAAATGGTTATCTTGACATTTATTCTCTAAATAACAGTCACCATTTTCATAGCGTTGAGAATAATGTGCCGCCACACAAAATATATCTATATTATTCTCTTTAGTAAAATAATTAATTACTGAATCCATATTAGATAATTGTTGACAACTTATTAAACGAGAATTCTCAAATTTATGGTCATAATATTTAAATTTAAAATAATTAAACATTGTTTGGCATCCAAATAACATACAAGCTAAATTATTTATTTCTTTAATAAATGGCCTTATTTTTGGATTCATAAAATAAATATGATTACATTTTTTTAATAAAAAATCACCTAATACTGTTAAAAAATATTTTGAAGCTTCCTTTGTTTCAAATATTACTGGGCATAAATTATTTATTACAGTTTGAATTGTTTCTGATTCTGGAATACATGAAAAAATATCTCTTTCTTTTATTTGTTTTAATATACTCACTTTTATTTTATGTTTCCAGTCTGTTAAATCTTTATTTTCATTTATAGTGGTTAATATTTTATATTGTATATCATCTTCTTTTATTACAATAAATTTATTTTGATTATATTCAAAAAATAATTCTGATGAAGAATTATAATAATATTTATGTTTTTGTAAAAATCGTTGGATAAATAAATCCGATCCCGTTTCTAATTTATTTTTCCGTTTCTCTCTTTCAATTAAAGCTGTGTTTGTATTTTCAAAATATTCAGGTAGTTGTTCTACATGTTGTAGAAACTTTTGGAATATAACTGGATTATTTTCATATTTTTCATATAATTCAGTTACTATTTTAGTCAATTTTTCTTTGCTCATTTTATTTATTTAATTTTATTCGTTTAAATTATTTTTATATATAATTTCTCTCCATTATTTATATGTCTGAGGCAAGTAAATATTTTGATTTTATTGCTAGTCAACCAGATGGTGTTCAATTTTTAGATTCTAATGAAGAGGAAGCTGAACAATTTTGGGCATATTTATCTAGTCCTACTGCCCAAGGAACTAGTGGAATTATGGGGGGTTTAATATGTAATGATAAACTACAATCTGATTTTGTGAAACAAGCATTACAAAATGCTAATTTCATAGTTATTAATATACATAAAGGAGTGCTAATAGGATTCGCATGTGTTATGCATTATACTATTGATGATATTAGGTTAAAAAAAAATCCTGACAAAGATACATATTTTTATATAGAATTAATTTGCAATAGATTAGGTCCTACTATATCTACACGTTCAGATGACGAACATGATCATAGAGTAGGAGCAGCAGCAATGATTAAAGTTATTGAACAAGAAGCAATAAAACGAAATTGTGATTATGTTAAATTGAATGCTATAGAAGAAGTCATTTCTTATTATGCTAAATTACAATTTCATTTTCCTTTTCTCGATACAGACAAGAAAGTTACTCATGCTAATGAATTAATCCAAGCATTAAGAAACGCCCAAACTAGAAATAACATAACTGAAGCAAATATAATATATGCTCGAATTGTGCAAAATTTTTATCCAGGTTTTTATACAAAAATTCAAGATTCTCTTACTGAAACTAACCCAACAAAAAGACTTCAAGAAATTGCAGAAAAAGTTAAGGATGAAGGAATTCCTATGATAAAATATTTAGATGAAAACACAAGTGGAGGAAAAAAAAAAAGAAAAAAATCCAAATCTAAAAAAAAGCAAAGGAAAACAAAAAATACACGACAAAGAAAAAGAAAATCTAGAAAAAAGAAATCAATAAATAAATTTTAACAGTTTATATATATATAATAATGATATTAGGAAATAGAATACCTTATGAATACTTTGCTACCTCTGGCAAAGGAGAATCGGAAGCAGGATCAGAAGGTTTAAAATATGAAACTGGTTCTTATGATGCCGCTTTAACAGATGCCGGTATAGAAGATTGTAATATTATAGAATATACAAGTGTTATTCCTACACATGCTAAGCTAATTTCAAGAGAAGAGGGTATAAAAAGAATTAATTGGGGAGAAGCTATGGAATGTATTAAAGCTCAAGCAAATGGAGATAAAGGACAATTTATAAGCACAGCCGTACTTACAACCGATGTGTTTGATCATAACAATAAATATTTAGGTGGTTTTGCTCTTGAATACTCGGGTAGTGGAAGTAAAGAACAAGCTATTAATAGTCTTTCTGCATCATTGAAAGGATTAATAGAACGAAGAGGTTATGGATTAATTAATAATAAAGTAGAAATGTTTAAAGATAATATAACATCTAAAAATTATAGATTATATCCTGGTAAAATATTTATATATGATTCATTAAAAGTCAAAAAAGAACATGGAACTGTTTTTTGTGCATTGTGTTGGGTTTCGCACAAATATCCCCAATTATCTAATAAAACAAAAACTAAAAAACGAAGATCAAAAAAATAAAACATATTTTTGTGTAAACAAAAACAAAAATATAGATATAAAATATATATGAATGATTATTTATTTTATGTATTTGCTATTTTAGTATTTTTATATTTTTGTTATATGCAATTTGAATTTCAGCGTGGTTTATGGTTTCCATTTACTTATAAAGAAAATTTCACTCCTATACAAGTTAATAACATTTTACAAGAGCCAGGTTCTCAACCTATAGGAACTATGGATACTAATTATACAGCCATCACTCAATTGGTAACTGTTAGTAATGGATATTCGGAAAAGACAATTAATAACTTACAACCAGATAATCCTGAACCAAAAAGAGAGTATGATGATTTTTTTGGTGATTTTCCTGATTCTGAAAAAGAAGATTACCCATTACCTACTACTGAATTTGAATATCCAAACCATTACAATTTCCAAGTTAAATACCCATGCAGAAAAACGGCAACTGGTATGTTTACAGATTGTGGTGTATGGTCTGCTAATACTGGATGGACAGCTGACCCATATAAAGGATTAAGTTGTCCACTTACTAATACTAAAACTCCAAAATATTCCACTACTGTTTCTCGCTCCAGGGAAAATACCCATAAACATGAGAGAAAAGCTGGAATTAAATCAGTTGGAAATTCTATGTTAAGATAAATCCATTAGTTGTAATTAATATTCTAATAACGGATTAAATTTAAATATTAATTCCTGTTTTGATATGGATTTAGGTCCAACTGTATTGTTAAAATCATATGTAATTGTTGATAATTTATTAATATTATCAGTTATAGATTTTTTATTTGTAAATTTTATAAAATAATGTGATTGGATACTTTTTTCCTCAATTTTTTTATCTATTGTTCCCGCATTGACACCTACACGACGAAAAGAAATATCCGGATTTTCTGTTTTCCCAACAAATTTAAAATTTATTGGTGTTAATTTTTCATTTATAATTCGTTCAGATGTTTTTTTCTGCCATATTTGAAATATACACGGAACATTATGTTCTACATTATCTACTAAAAATGATTTGTCAGGTAAATCTATTTCAAAAATTAGATGATACTTCAATGGAAATGATTTTTTTAAACTATCTTTTTTGAAACTTTTAGGTAGGATAAATGAAACACTATCACAAAATTCACAAGATTTTTTTATGAATTTTATTGCTAATGATGATTGACGACCAAAAGGAGGATTCCCTATTATATGTATTTTATTATATGCTTTCTTTATGTTACTATAATCATATAATAAATAATCTTGTTTTATTATTTCTTTATTGTCTGGTTCTATATCATAAAATTTATAATTACTTGTTAATGCTTTAATACCTGTTATAAATGACCCATTTCCGGCACTTGGTTCTACAATCAAATCATCTGTATTTATTTCTATATATTTTTTAAACATGTGTAAACATGACTCAACTACAATATCTTTTGTATAATATTTATCAATAGTATCTCGATGTAAACCTTTTGTTTGTTTGATTTCCATATGTAATAAAGTGTGATTTGTACTATTTAAATAATTTTTTCTTTAAACCAATTCCTTTAATTAAAATTGAAGTGGATTTTCATAAATCAAGGTATTCTAAATTTAAAACTGCTTAGAAGATTTTTAAAAATGTCTTGCCACGATTACCAGAAATGGATTGATTCTATGTCTCCTATTTCACCAGAGATACAAGTTCATTATGAGACTTCTATGTGTCTCCAGGTTACCTCTTTTGGACCTGATAACGACAAAGCCGAAAGTTGCAATCATTATCTTTCGGAAAGTGTAAAACTCCCCAACCGGGAAAATCAGAAACATTTATGTGTTCTTCCTAAGGGACACTCCGGTAAGTGCAAACATAAATTTACACAAATTTTCAAAAAAAGTGACCAAGCAAAGAAACTGCTTTCCAGTATTGATTTGGCAATTTATTCTACTCCTGGAAATGACGACTATGTTCATCCCAACAGAGCTAGTAGATTACATGCCAATGTATTGAGTAGTGCAGAAGCCAAAAAAATTCGCGACAAAACAGTAAAGAAGAAGTGTGCTATTCCATTGAAAGACGCTACTTCTCCTCTATTATTAGCTCAAGCTGCATTAGATTGGCTTGTGATACTACTAGGTGTTCCTGGGGTTAAAGAAGAATTAGATGAAGATGCAGCTAGCGAACAATGGCAGACTTATTTACAAAGTCACAAGACTTTCTTGAAGAATTATTATGATTCATTTAGGCGAGTCATATTTGATGAAAATGGAAATACTGTTTGCTGTATTACTAGACACACACTTGTTTTGGAAGATGTAGCAGATATGGGGAGAGATGTGAGAGTTGATATCCGAGATACGGATTTACAAATGGGTCATAATATACCTAGAAGTGATAACTATATTACAATAAGAGGATGTAACCTATTACCTATGACAAGACGCGGAAACTTGATTATTGGAGAAAAAAAATTTACAGAAGACATATGGATAAATGAATTGAAATCAATAGTTAGTATTTATTAGATAGATTAAATTTTGTAATGTAATTAAATAAACTTTTTTAATTATTTACACTTTTTTTAATTCTTCTTCAATATAATTACAATAATTTTCTTCCTTTTCAATTAAAATACATTTTCTATTACTTTGTAAACATGCAAACCCCATGGAACCTGAGCCCGCAAAACAATCTAATACCATATCTCCTTCATCGGTAGTATGATTAATAATGTTTATTAATAAATCTATTGGTTTTGGAGTAATATGAGCAGGACATCTTTTTGCCATGTCATAATTCCAAACACTATGATGTGTTTTCATGTTATTAAATTTGGGAACAATATCTTCATATGTTAATTTGAGATGTTTTTCTATTGGTTTAATGGTTTCCCTAGTAGGCATATTTTTTCCTGTTTCCAGATTACTATACCATCCTGTTAATCCACCGGTTTTACTGACAATTTCTTTAGAGATGGTCATTTGCGATACTTTATGTGTTGTTCTTGCTTCTTTCAATTTATATGAATTATCAAAAGTGTAGAATAATATATATTCAGCCATCTTATTCCAATTATGCATATCATTTTTGACAACATAACCATCCATAAATCCTTTTTTTTTTGATTCTTCAAATCGTTTATTCCATACAATCATTTGTTTATATACAAACTTAGTTTGTTTTTTAATCGCAACCATCAATTCACTAATCGTTTCCATTTCATTATGAAACATAAAGAAACTCCCATTATCTTTTAATTTTGTTTCTAATATTTTAATTATATTTAATAACCACTCTACATAATTATCAATATTATCCCAGGTATCCTTTCCAATATTGTAAGGCGGATCAATACATATTAATTGAATAGATTTATCAGGAATATCTTTCAAAGCATCTACACAATCGCCTTGAAATAATTTAATATTTTCACTATTATACTTACAAGTAACATTCATTTGATTATGATTTATATTTATTTCATTATTAATATTCAATTTTTTTGTCATTTATAAATTAAATGATAATCTTTAATTAATTTACATATAAATTAAAGATTATTATACTTATCGTGCATACATTAATCCAGCATTTCCACCAACAAAAGTTACTATATTATATCTTTCTTCATGAATAGTTAAATCATAATTATAATTATAAATTCTCCACGAAGGTTTATTTACCCCCACAATAGTACCAGATGGGTCACAAATAGTATAAAAACTAGCAGAAGGATCTAAAGGAGGTACATAAGTAGAAAATTCAAATTGAATATCTCTGAACCGACTTAAATTCATGGCGCCGGATGGTTGAAAATCAAATGGATCAGTATGTAAAGCAAAATTATAACAATATAAACCATCTGGAGCATTACCAGAAGTTCTTACATATTTTTCAACATAATTATATATACCCGAATCCATTTGATTTTCACGATATTTCCCATCTAATAAAATACCCATATTTTGTAAAATTAGTTTTTGGTTTTCAACATTATAGTCTCCCGTTATAAATATACCATTATGATATCCTGTTGTTGGATCATAATTAGGACCAATATTGGTTAATCCACATACATTCCAACTACCCGATACATCTGCTAATGTAATTGGTTGAGGGATAACATTATTATAGGCCCAATTAGTATAATTGCTCCATTCATTTCTTAAATTTATATCACTTCTTCTAAAATAAAACATCCAAGAAGCAACCATCCCCATTGTACTATCTAATTTAACTTTTTGATTTCCTGTTACATTAAAATATTTCCATTCATAAATAGATTTAAATAAATATTTTTGTTCTCTACTCGCAAATACTTTTGATTCTTCTTCACTTAAAAATGCATATGTACTTATTAAATGAATATCTGCATTCCAACTTGTTCTTTGGTCTGTATAATTCAAAGAAATATCAGGAGGAGGTTGTAAAAATCTATAAAATTGTTGAGCAGCAATATTAAAATTGGGTTGAATATAAGGATAATTATTTGCTGCATCTGTAACATCACGAATTTGAATTAATTCTTGCACTGGTCTTATTGTAATATTAATTTCTAATTCATTATATTGTAATGCTACCAATGGAAAGGCCATTTTGGAGGCTAATGTAAACCAAAAATTTATCGGTATATATAGTCTTCTTGCTCGTATAGATGGTTCAGGTCCAACTGGATTAGTAGTATAATATGCATTTGGATAAGCATTAATATTTCCATTCGCATTTCCAGGATCATTTAATTCTGGTGTATTACCAGTCATATTATTATATAAATCTTTCTTTACATTATTGAAATCTCTTTCAACTAATGATAATAAATATTCACCAGAAAATCTATTTAAAGTGCTCCCACCCACATTAATTTCTACTTCTTGTATCATTTGTGTTCCCAAATTTTCAATCCATTTAAATTCATAAGGCACCCAATTTCCACTACAATCATATGGAGGATAAATAGGACTCCAAATTGTTGGTAATTGGACTACTAAATATGTATCCATCAATAATTCCGCATACCTTTTTACCCTAAAAGTAAATTTCGAAGATTCACTCATTCTTAAATTTCGTAAGCCATCAAAATCAATTCTAAATTTTTGTAAACCAAAATTAGTATATTTTTTATAAATTGTTTTGAAAAAAGTTTTTGAAGGATTGCCATTTAAATATACATTTTGATTTCCAAAAGCAACAATATTTAATAATCCACCTGGCATATTATATATTTAGAATACAATATTATTTAGCTTTTAACTGTTTATAAATATTATTTATTATTTATTATTTATATTAATTTAATATTCTATTATCATTATTTATTACATTCCTGTGATGATAAATAAAGATATTTAATAGTTGTTTCAAATATAATATATGGTTTAGTGGAATCTAAAAACGCTATCTATCTTTTATTAATTATTTTTTCATATAATATTATAAGATAATGAATCAAATTCAACAAATGAAAAAAATGTTTTCTCCAGCCAATATTGAAAATAATACTGCAACCATCGTTAAATATGGTGCCTATTTTTTATTAGCTATTATGATTATAGGAATTAGTTTATATATTTCCTATAAAATGAAATTAAAAAATGGAAATTGTAATAATATAAAAAAAATATATACTTCCTTTCCTACTATATCTTCATTTAATCCAAATGATAATACTTATAATTATTTATTAAGAGATTATTATATTAAAACTGCATATAATGCTTGTTCAGGGGGACAATTTAAAAATGATTGGGTTGATACATGTGCCCTTAAAACATGTATTCAACAAGGCGCTAGAGTTTTAGATTTTGAAATTTATTCTATTAATGATAAACCTGTTATAGCTACATCTTCTGTTAATAATTTTAATGTCAAAGAAACTTATAATTCAATAGCTTTATCGGAGGCTTTACAAATAATTAATAATAATGCTTTTAGTGGTGGTTCTTGTCCGAATCCAAATGACCCATTGATTCTTCATTTCCGAATTATGAGTAATAACGAAAACATGTATAATCAAATGGCAGATGATATTTATAAAAATATAGAAGACAAATTACTAGACAAAATTTATAGTAATGAATATTATGGATATAATTTAGGAGCTGTTCCATTAAAAGAATTTGTAGGCAAAATTATTATTTCAGTGGATAAATCTAACCCTCTTTTTGAATCAACTAAATTAAAAGAATATGTTAATATTGCCTCTAATTCTGTTTTCTTAAGATGTTCTAGATTTTATGATATTAAATTTACTCCTGATTCATCTGAGCTTATTGAATATAACAAAAAAAATATGACATTATGTATTCCAGATCTAGGTCCTAATGATACCAATATATCTGCCGCTACTGCTATGAAATATGGTTGCCAATGGATTGGAATGAATTTCCAAAATTTTGATGATAATATGGAATATTATGATTTATTTTTTGACAAAACTGGTAGTGCCTTTGTATTAAAACCTGAACCTCTTAGATTTGTTCCTATTACTATACCCAAACCTACTCCACAAGCTCCGGAAAATTCTTATACTACACGAACCGTTTCTACTGATTATTATAGTTTTAGCGTTTAATTTCTATTTATATTAATTTTCTTATATTATTATATAAATGTCCACTTGTAAAACACAAACATTAGAAGAAAAAGAAATTGCAATATTACGAGATGCTGTTGATATAGCTGAGAAAAAAAAAGGTAAACAAATTACTAGTAATCCCGATGTCAAACGAATTATTCAAATATTAGAAGATTTCTTAAAGAAAAAAAAATTAGTTTGTTATGGTGGTACCGCTATTAATAATATTCTCCCATTAGAAGACCAATTTTATGATAAAAATATTGAAATTCCTGATTATGATTTTTATAGTTCAAATGCATTAGAAGATTCAAAAGAATTGGCAGATATTTACTTTAAAGAAGGATTTAATGAAGTTGAAGCTAAATCGGGTGTTCATCATGGAACTTATAAAGTTTATGTTAACTTCTTACCTGTTGCCGATATTACTTTTTTAGAAAAATCCTTATTCAAACGAATACAATCTGAAGCAATTAAAGTATATGGTATTTTGTATTGTCCTCCTAATTTTTTAAGAATGAACATGTATTTAGAATTATCCAGACCAGCTGGAGATATTTCTAGATGGGAAAAAGTTTTAAAGCGACTTATCTTATTAAATAAAAATTATCCTCTTAAAGGTAAACATTGTGATCCTAAGTTATTTCTAAGACATTTTGAAAAACAAATAGATTCAAATAAAGAATCACAATTATATTATGCCGTAAGAGACGCTTTTATTGATCAAGGTGTTGTTTTTTTTGGAGGGTATGCTAGTTTCCTTTATTCATCTTATATGTCTGGTAAACTTAGAAAACTTTTTCATAAAACACCTGATTTTGATGTATTGTCTGAAGAACCTGAACAATCTGCTGTTATATTGAAAGAACGATTACAAGATTTTAATTATCAAGGTATTCAAATTATAAAACATAAAGGTATCGGTGAGCTTATTGCCCCTCATTTTGAAGTTAAGGTCAAAATTGGTAAAATTGAAGAAACTGTTGCTTTTATTTATAAACCATTAGCTTGTCATAGTTACAATATTATTAAAAAAGGTAATAAAAGTATTAGAGTTGCCACTATTGATACTATGTTAAGTTTTTATTTTGCCTTCTTTTATAGTGATAGAGACTATTATGATGAAAATCGTATATTATGTATGGCTCAATATTTATTTGATGTTCAACAAAAAAATAGACTAGAACAAAAAGGTCTATTGAGAAGATTTAGTATTAACTGTTATGGCGAACAACAATCATTAGAAGAAATGAGAGAAGAAAAAGCACAAAAATACAAAGAATTGAAAAATCAAAGAAATTCCAAAGAATTCCAATCCTGGTTCTTGCGTTATGTTCCTTTCGAAAAAGAAATGGAAAAGGAAGATGAAAAATTAATATCCGAAAACAAAAAACTCAAAAAACAAACAAAAAAATATAAACCAAAGAGAGAAAATAAGAAAAAAAGGAAATCAAGAAAAAATATTATTGAACTTTTTAATGTCATTTAATTTTTTACATAATATTATTCATATTATAAAAAATATTATAAACAGTATTTTTTATAATTTTTAATGAACTATACACTAGTTACAGGCGGTTTAGGATTTATCGGTAGTCATACTGTTGTTCAATTAATTGAACATAATTATAATGTAATTATAGTTGATAATTTATCAAATTCAAATATTAATGTTTTGAAAAATATTAAAAAAATATGTAATTGTAATGATACCAAACTTATTTTTTTTCAATTTGATACAACTAAGTTAGATAATTTAGAACTCATATTTTCTACTTATAATATTTATAATATTATCCATTTTGCTTCATTTAAATCTGTATCACAATCTATTTCTTCACCTCTAATCTATTACCATAATAATATTGTTTCAACATTAAATTTATTAGAATTATGTTCTAAATACAAAGTTAAACATTTTATTTTTTCATCATCAGCTACAGTTTACGGCTCACAATCATCTCCTTTATATGAAAATACTACTATTGGTACTAATATAACAAATCCATATGGTCAAACTAAATACATGATTGAACAAATTTTAAAGGATATGCATCAATCAAACATATATACCAATATAATTATTTTAAGATATTTTAATCCTGTTGGAGCTCATTATTCTGGATTAATTGGTGAAACTCCTAATGGTATACCTAATAACTTAATGCCTTATATTTTAAATGTAGCTATTAAAAATAATATTAAAACAGATTTAAATGAAATATATTCAAAATTAAAAATATATGGTAATAATTACAACACTAAAGATGGCACATGTATCAGAGATTTTATTCACATTGAAGATTTAGCTAGTGCCCATTTGAAGTCTATTGAATATTTAGATAACAATCCGGATATTACATTTGACATTTTTAATATTGGAACCGGTAAAGGCACCACTGTTTTAGAAATGGTAAATACATTTATTAAAGTTAATAATGTAATAATTCCATATGAAATTAATGAAAATCGTCCTGGTGATATAGGAATCGTATATTGTGATACAACAAAAAGCAATAACATATTAAAATGGAAGGCAACAAAAAATTTAGAAGATATATGTAGAGACTCTTATAAATATATTTTATGTAATTTAGATGTTTTAAAATTGATTTAAATAATAGCATTCTTATTATTGTAATATTAATCATATGGATTATTCATCCTATACCAAAAGTCAACTTTTAAATTATTGTCACGAAGCTGGTCTAACCAATTATAAATCTAAAAATAAAAATGAATTGATTGAATTATTAAATAAACCAATTAATGATACTCCTACTCAACCAAATAACCATATAACTATTTTACATGCTGATTGTATGCCTGAACTTCTAAAATTAGAAGATAATAGTATTGACTGTGTTATTACTGATCCACCTTACTTTATTGATAAACTTGATAATCATTGGTCCTCTCAACAAATCAAACATGATGTAAAAAATAGTCATATTAAACATTTACCTAAAGGTATGAAATTTGATAAATCACAAGTAAAAAATTTATATGACTTTTACCTAGAATTGTCAAAATTGCTATTTAAAAAAATGAAACCAGGTGCTTATTTCTTGTCATTTTCCTCTCCTAGATTGTATCATGCTATTGCTATGAGTTGTGAATTAGCTGGTTTTGAAATTAGAGATATGATTAATTGGACTTATACTCAAAGTATGCCCAAAGGTATGTCTGTATCACATATTATTGATAAAATGAAAATTAGTGAAGAAGAAAAATCAAAAATAAAAGAAGAATATAAAGATTTTAAAACGCCACAAATTAAATCTTGTTTTGAACCTATTTGTGTAGCTATGAAACCTATAGAAAAATTAACATTTATACAAAATGAACTTAACTTTAAAACTGGACTATTAGACTTTTCTCAAAAAGTAGGAATCAATCATGACAAAGTTCCTGCAAATTTAATAACCACGGAAGAATTTCATGATACATATGATAAAAATTTCTTAGTTTCTAAACCGACTAAAATTGAAAAGGGAGAAACTAATTCTCATATTACTGTTAAACCATTGTCTTTGATGGAACATTTGATTCAATTATTTAGTAAAAAAGGCTCTTTAATTGTTGATCCATTTTTAGGTAGTGGAACTACTGCCTTAGCATGTAAAAATACTGAAAGAAAATTTATTGGTTTTGAAATTAATAGTGAATATTACCAAATAGCTTTAGATAGATGTAAATAATTTATCAAATATTTCTTTATAATTTTTTATTTGTTCAACTGTGAATTCTATTTCTTTTTTTTCAATCATAATTTCTAATTTATTTGGCATTGGAAATTTTGTTAATGTATCTATAAATATATAATTATCTCTATATTTCCCTTGTATAGGAGGTTGTAATACTAAATTTTCACTTGAATTGTCTATTGAACCTGGATTTTTATGACCTAACTGCCAATACTCATTACCGACATCAATATAATCAGCTTTAATGGTGGATTTTATTTTGTTAATTTCTATATTTTTTTCTTCTTCTGTTCCATCAAATTTGAAATTCTTACGCATCTTATGTTTATTAGATAATGTATAAGGATAAACTATGTATAATTTTCCCCTTTCATTTCCACTATTCGTTTGAATTCCCCATTGGTTATGTTTATTAAATAATTGAATACTATCTTTTGTTTCTATTTGGAATTTTTCTACAAATTTATCACATGTTTTTCTATCCCAATAATTATATTTGTAAGTTAACATTACTGACAATGCCTTGCCATTACCTGTTGTAATATTAGGTGGTTTTAGTTCATTATCTTTACAAAATTGCGTAAATTCTTCTGGATACTCCGCCGGCAACTCAGAAATATTATCAATTTCTACTAATGTCAGTTTATCTGAATAAATAGAGCTCATTTTAGAAATACTTATTAATATTTTTTAGTTAATAAATTCAATTTTATTTATTTTGAATTTAATTAAATCTCTCTATTTTCTCTCTTTTAACAACTTTCACAAAAGCTAGAATAGAATAGTAAAAATAGAAATGAAATCAAATAAAACATATCTTATATAACTCTTTGAAACTAGTTATATAGAGAGAAAATAGAGAGATTTAATTAAATTCGATTTTAATAATTTCTAATTATAAAATATATGAACTATAAATTATTTCTTATATTTTTATTATTAATTGGTATTGTATTATTTAATGCTTCTAGACACTCATCCAAAGAAGGATTTGAATCTTATACTAATTGCATTGAACAGGGTTATCCTATGGATTTTTGCATTGAAACACCTATAGAATCTAAAATTGATTATGGGTATTGTTCGTGTGCTGATGGATATTTTGGATCTTGGCATATGGGTGAAGGAAAATGCTATTGTTATATGTTTAATGGATTACTTCCACATAAAATAACTAGACCGTTTCAATCATCACCTTTTTAATTGAAATTATATTTTTGTTGTTCTATTTGTTCTTGTGTAATAAAATATAACAATACCATTTTTATTATGATTATTCCTGTTATAATTCCTAACTGTTTATAAGTTTTTATATAAAATAACTTCATTATTTCTACAAATACAATTCCAGATAAACATAAAGATATGGTATTATTGATTAAATATTTTATTTTTTCATATTTATTTGTTTCATTTTTAAATGCAATAAATACTATTGATATGATAGTATAAAATATAGTTAATATGACTAATATATAAATAAATATTTCAACAATGTCAACACCTATATGTAAATAACTATTAAATATTCCTAATAATTCTTTATCTCGGATAGATTTCATATATATATATAAAATATTAAATAGTGAGATAAATTAAAATATCTCTCCATATATTTTTAAAAATTGTAATAATTTTCACAAATATTTTCTCTTTTTTCCAAGAATCAGGAAACAATGTTTCTATTTGTAATCCTAGACTTAATATATAAACTATCATTGTATATATAATTTCTCTCAATCTAAATAATAATATATCTTTAATACCCCACTCATTTACATAGCTACACATGTTAGTAGGTTTATTTTCGGAAAAAAAGTTATGAATATCTATCAAACCATTAAATAAACGAGAATATATATTTTTTTCCTTTTTAATGTAAATCATATTAATTAACTTATCGAAGGATTGTAAATTTAAAAATAATATTTTTTTATTTTCTCTCTTATTTTGTTTAAATATATAAGGAAATGCCCCATCAATACATCCTTCATTATCAGTCATTTCTCTGTCAAATAAATAAGGAACATGCATAGACTTTAAAATAGTGTTTTTTAGGTCTTCAGAATTTTTGTATTTTTTTTTAATTATTTGTTTATTTTTTTTAGTATCAAAATAAGTCACATATAATTTTCCATTTATTTTAGATAAATCTTCATCTGTTAGATTATGTTTTATTAATTTAATTAATTTTTTTTTAAACTTATATAAATCTTGACTTTTTCTTAGTATTTTATAACCTTGTATTGCTATATTTACTGTTAAATCTAATTTATCTAATAAATATAATAATCCTAGTATTGATCCTATACTAGTTCCTGATATTCTATTTATTTTTATTTTCTCTCTTCGTTCTATTTCTTTTAGATAAAATAATGCTCCCATCATATATATTCCATTAAACGCTCCTCCATCTAATACTAAATCTATTTCTTTGGGTATATTATCATTATCTATATTATCTATTAAACAATTCACATAAGTATTTAAAGTCATTATAATACAGAAAGATTACAATTCTTATATCTTTACTTATTTTAATGGATAGACCTTCTTGGACTGAATATTTTAAACAACTAGTCTTAATTACTGCTTCACGATCTCCGTGTGAAAGATTAAAAGTAGGATGTGTTTTAGTAAAAGAAAATAGAATTATTTCTCAAGGATATAATGGATTTTTACCAGGTGCTCCACATGAATCCAAAGTAATTGATAATCACGAACAAGCTACTATTCATGCCGAGCAAAATGCTATTACTGATTGTGCCAAACGAGGAGTCAGTAGTGCTGATTGTGATGCCTATATTACACATTATCCTTGTGTAAATTGTATGAAAATATTATGTGCTTCAGGAATAAAAAATATTTATTATATTAATGATTACAACAACAATCCATTAGTTGATTATTTTAAATCCATATCAAAAATACAGAATTTATCTAAAATTTAGTATTACCTATATGCAAACAAACACATTGGTAATGTATAAAAAATACATTATATACATTTTTTTACAAAAATATTAGGTATTTCTTCGTCTCTCTTCGATAACAAGAGAGACAAATAAGAATACAGCTACGATTCCCGCAATTATAATTACTACCATTTTACTATTTGATTTTTTTGTTATACCTATGAAACAAAAACTAGTTCAACTTTTTAAATTTATTAAACTTTTTCAAATTTTAATTTGATATTTTAACTGCTTTCAGGAGCAACAGGTAGATGATTTGTATGAGCATTATATTCTAATTCCCATTCATCCATATGGTCCAAATAATATTGACAATTTCTCATTGTTCCAGCATAAGAAGAACCCGAATGACCGTCATATTTGATATTCTTATTAATCTTATTCATATTATCATGACTACAAAACATAAACCCTGTATATGAATCATCAAAATTTTTAACCCATTCCTCGCATTCTGCTAAACGAATAGCATTCATACCATCTAAAACCATATTAAAAGTGTGAGTAGATAACTTAGGAAATTCTGCCATTATAATTATACTTAAAATAAAAGTATAATTATAACTTCAATTTTTTACAAATTAAATAGATTGAAAATGGATTAGAGATTTAGAAATAACATAATAACATATACCAAAGAATAAACTAGTTAAAATAAAACCGGTCAAATTAGGATTTCCATCTTTATTATGTAAGGAAGGAAATATAGATAAAAATTTACTTCTTACAACAGGTAATTGAAATATAAAAAATAACAAACCAATAATAATAGGAATTTGAAATTCATCATAAAGAATTTCTAATGAATCTTTGGAATTTTGGTTTTTCATTCTTCTTGCTAAAATTTCTTGTTCGGTGTCTGTATTTTGAATATAATCGGATTGTTCTTTATCAGGAACAAAATTAGGTTGAATTTGTTCATCAGCAAAATGAACCGTATTTTGAGGGATATCTCTAGATGGTAAATTGGTGGCGCCACTTGCACTTGCATGTTGAATTCCAGTAACAAATTCGTTCATCATCTTTTGTTCATCAATTTTATTCATTTGTGTATGTGAAGCTTCGACATGAGGAGTATATTGAGTAGGTTTTTCAGTTGTGTGTAAAACAACATTATCAGATTTTCCACCAACCAAAGGATCAGTGGGAAGATCGTCTAAACTAGTAGTATCAGCCATATCTAATATAAAGATAAGATTGATAGAAAATTAAATTTACGCAAAATCAACATATTTTTTTTTATTATCACATATAATTGAATCCATTTCATATTTAAAGCATTTATTTCCATATTTATATTTTTTATTTTTAATATCTTCTAAATTAGGGGCTTTAAAAGAAATACAATTTCTTTCTTCACATGTTTTTCTAAATAATGTTGCTAATCCTAAACCTAAAAGGATAGAAATTATTATTTTACCTGTTTCTGTGTTAAAAAATCGTTTTAATTCCATGTATATATATTATCTAGATTTGAATTGGAATTTCTTCCACATCATTCGCACATTTTACAATTTTTTGATTTAATTGAAAACAGTTACTAATGTTATCTCTAAATTGAAATAAATGTTTATTATCATCTGTAGGATAAACTATTACAATTTTATTATCTGGTGCTGTCCAATATATTAATAGAATTCCAATAAAGAGAGAAATTATAAAAACAGGTACGTTAATAAATGTATTATTCATATTAATATATAATTTTATAATATTAATTTTTACATTAATCTCCAATATTACCCTTATCATCACTGTCATAAATTAGTTCCATGTCATCTTCTTTAGGAGGAGAGGTGGATGGAGTATGTGGGCCTTGTAGTGTTGCCCTTTCAAGTTGAATTTGAGGTGGTGTTTTTGATGGGGTTGAATCTTCATCATCTAGAGGAGGAGGAGGTGGTGGTGTTTTTGATGGGGTTGAATCTTCATCATCTAGAGGAGGAGGAGGTGGTGTTTTTGATGAGGTTGAATCTTCATCACCTAGAGGAGGTGGTGGGGGAGTAACATCAACAGCATATATATTTCCATTTTGAGGGTCAATAGCAAATAATTCAGGATGATTAGGTCTAGTATAAAGCATTTCAAATTTATATCCTTTATTATGAGCCATAACAGGGGAAATTTCTTCTAGAGTTTCTAATAATGTTTTATTAGCTTCGAAGTCCATTTTATCGGCAATTATTTTATCTCCAAACATTAATTTATTTCCTTTTAATTTGAATGTAGGGGTTAAGTCTTTTTGAGGTTGTTCTGGTTGTTGTGGTTCTTGTAATTTACTAAAATCGAGTTGTGTTTCAGTAGTGGAAATAGGAATATCTTTAGTTTGTTCTCCAAATATGAAAGAGTCGATACTAGGATATTCAAAAGGAATTAATAAATCTTGTAATGTAAATTTTTTTTTAAATAGATGATAAATAGTTTCTTTATTGGAGGTAGTAATTGGTTCAATAGAATAATATTTATATTTTAGATTTTTTAATGAATGAATTATAGGAATTAAATCAGAATAAATTTGTAAAATATCTTTAATAAATTGAATTTCTCCAGTTTCATTAAATTGTTTCATGGTTTCTTTAATTAAATTGATTTTGTCATAAATAATAATCATTTTTGAGTCAATTAAATGTTTATTGGTAATATTTTCAGTTATATCAATGAAAGAAGTTTTATATTCCAACAATGCTTCTAAATCTTCATTTAACTCATTTTTAATAGTATTAAATAAAGTAATGATTTCATTTTCAGTTTTAAAATTGAAAAGTAAATCTAATTTACTTTTAATAATTTTAATTTTATTATCATCAATTCCTTCTTGATAAATATCAATTAAATCTGGTAAGCTTTCAAAGAGGCCTCTATTAATTTTAATATTTAATTTACATGGGTTAGATTTATTGCCGCATATAGCATAAAGGAAATTATCTTTTGATTGGAAAATAGTGCCGACAGGTCTTTTACAAGAGATACAATTTCGTTTAATTTTTAAAATAGCATTTTTTTTTTGCTTAATATTTAAGGAGGAATCTTTTAAGATAGAATTTTTTTTATCTTTATATGTAGATTCATAAATATGTTTAAGATGATAATATTCATTTAGTTTTTCCAAAAATTCAGGTGTTTGAGAGTCATGAATTATTTTAGGAGGTGATGTTTGAGATATGGAAGACGCATAATCAGGACTTAAATTAGGAGAGATAGGGTTATATTGAGGACTTAATGATTGTTCTTGAGATGCCATATAAATTAACGGTATATTTTTCTATTATAAAAATGAACTTCGGGATTATTTTGCCAAGTAGGAAGATCAGTCATCATATTACTAACTTGGTTATTGCGATAATCTTGCATAAATCGTAATTTGTTTAATACATATTCTTTTTGTTGTCTTTTTTTTTCTTCTTGAAGTTTTGTATTATTTTTAATTTTGTATTTATAATAAAGAACAATACTAACAACAAGAACAAAAGCAATAAATAATCCTAAATTATAAAGAAAATTATAATGTTTAGTTTTAAACTGATGGCATTGTTCTAAAGACGCATTAATAAAATATTTCATTCCTGGTTCAATTAATCGTGGTTTAATAAATTTGAGGGAATCCATTAAAATAAGTATTTATAATTTCAAAATATATTATACATAATTAATATAATGGCAACAGCAAATCCAACTTCTTCAATAGTATTTTTTTTATTATTAACTTTAGCTTATTCCATATTTAAATATTATACTAAATCACCAAAAACAATACAACTTTGGTCAATTATATATTTTTTAATATTGCTAGTAGTCCAATTTTTTATAAATGTTGGATTAACAAGCGATATATGTGGATTTGAACAATATGGAATGGCATTACAACAAACAATAATTCCGTGGGTATTTATATTTGGTTCATTAAATATATTTTTATTTGTTTTTCCTAGTAGTTTAAATCCATTTTCAAATACGGTAGGATATTTATTTGCATCATTAACAGGTGTGAATTCATTTTTAAAAAGTATATTAAAGGATAGGAATACATTAAATTTAGGACCAAAGCAAGCTGACATGATAACAGCAATAAATAATGTATATGATGATAAATCGTTATTAATAAATTCGATAACATCCACAAATGCGTCAGTATGGTGGGATAGTATGAAAGATGGAGGATTATTAAAACCAGATGTAGGTGCTGAACAATTTGTACAATTAGAGCAATATATAAAAATGAAAACAATAATTTCTGAATTTATATGGTTTGCATTTACAGGAACATTAGTAACATCAATAAGTTATAATTTAATAGTAAATAGTGGTTGTACACAATCAGCAGAAGAGATGGAAAAGAGACATAATGAATATATAGAAAATGAAAAGAAGATACAGCAAGCGCAAAATCAGAAAGAACAAATGGTTTACAAATCATATGAGTAAACAATTTATCTAAATTTAGGCAAAGTAATATAATAAAGAATGAATAAGTAAGAAAGGATTCCTAAAATAATACTTAAAAGCCAAATAGGTAAAATAGTTTTTTTTCTTTGTCCGAGGCCAAAAGTTCTTAAAGTGCCATCATTATTGTATAAAAATCCTGGTTGTAAATAATTTAGAATAATAAAACTAATAAGAAATATAATTATAGAAAAAGTGTTAATATATTTTCTGATAAATGCGTTATTCATTATATATATAGTATGAATAATTTTTCATACATAATTTATTTTATTTATTTTATTTATATAATTTATAATGAATCGAGGTGACTCATTTTTTCAAACTCCATTTGCCCCTTTAGGAAGAGTTTATTGTGACTATTTCTTTTGGTTATCTGTAATTAATTTTATTATATTGTTATATATTCTTTTCAGTTTTGTATTTGCTTTATTCTTTGATAAGAAGAAGGAAGGAATATTCCAAATTTTCTTAATTTCATTACCTACATTCCTCGGTTATTTTACCAATAGATTAATGTATTCTATGTGTGTAGGTTCAACACAAATGTAAATTATTTATATACATCTTTAATTTGACTAGTTAAATATGTATTTTTACTAATAGCACGAATAATTTTATTACATTCTTTTTCATCATTTTCAATATCAGTCATGGAGTTAAAAACTAGACTAGTTAATTTAGTTTGTAAGTTTTCGTCGGTAACCCAATCTTTGTTGGCTTGTTGCCATTTATTAATCATAGTGCGTTGTTTTAAGGCGATGGTTCTAATAGAAAGAAGAATTTTATTAAATTCTGTATCTTTTTCCCAGACATCATTATCTTTAACATACATAGTTTTTCTAGAAGGGTCAGTGCAATGAATTGGTCTTTCTAAAATATCCATATTATTCAATCCATCAGTGATCATAGTAGTAATAGTTTTTGTTAATCCATTTTCAATTGTATGGTCATAAGTTTCATGAGTTATAGGTAACGAATCAATAAAATCAGTTAAATTCATAGCATTTTTGCATTTCTCATTTAGAAACATGTTGATATTAAATTGATTATTGTTAGTAGTATTATTAGTAATTGTATTATGACTATTCGTATTGTTCCCTTGAATATGGGGTATCAAATCTACAAAGTTTTTTTGAATTTCTTTGTTTTCTTTTATAAGTAATACTACCAATTCTTTTAAATTGCCTACATCTGATTCGTTTTGAGGTGGTTTTGTAATCAATTGCGAACTTGATTCTTCAAGCACTCCCATTCCACAAGTTTTTTGGTGCTTATGTAAACCTTGTCTATATACATATTTTTTGCCACAATTGCATTGAAATAGCTCAGGGGATTTTTGGGGATTTTTGGGGATTTTTGGGGATAAAATCCCCTTACTGAATGTTGGTAACAAGGGTCCTTCATCGACCTCATTTATTATTGAAAATGCAGCGGGGATTTTTTGTCCTCCGTTTGTCATCCATTTGTCATCCTGGAGGTGTTTTCTAGTGCGGACATGTCTAATGAAGTCTTTTTTATTGTTTGAGCCATGGAGGCATTTTTCACAGAAAAATTTGAAGCAATTTTGTTGTAATCCATTGTCATCCATTTTGTCATCCATATGTAATAAATGTAGATTATCTCTAAATACTTTCCTATGAAAATATAAAAATTTGCAATAACAAAAATAAAATTATTTTTTTTGAATTGTGAGCATTATGGTCACAATCACTTTTTTTTCAACTTTTTCAAATCTATTTTCCAAAAATCAAAAATCAACATAAAAACCTTGTGTTAAATTTTGAAATTCCAAATGACTTTTGAAAAAATGTGAAAATGTAAAATACCTACATGTATCGTTTACAGTGCCTTTTTTTCAGTGGATTTTCTTCACTACATCATGTAGACAAACCACTACATCATGAAACAAGAAATATTTTATTTTTGGTTAAAAAAGCTCGCTTGGTATCAAGGGAGGTGAGAGAAAACATCCTCTAGATTCCTGAGTCCAAAAATCAGGATTTTATTTTTCCTTTTTCGGGGATAAATTATGACAATATAACCATAGAACCTTTTTTTCAGTAAAATTAATATATTTTAACCAACTTAAAGAAAATTAATATATTTTAACTAACTTAAAGAAAAATAATATATTTTAACCAACTTAAAGAAAAATAATATATTTTAACCAACTTAAAGAAAAATAATATATTTTAACCAACTTAAAGAAAAATAATATATTTTAACCAATTTAAAGAAAAATAATATATTTTAACCAACTTAAAGAAAATTAATATATTTTAACCAACTTAAAGAAAATTAATATATTTTAACACATTTTCTCATTAAACTGGTTCAATATTATACATAAACCATACCAAATACACATTCATTTGTATTCGGACAATTTGTTCTAAATAATTTATCTAACCAATATTCACCAAAATTATATTGTGGATATTTATGATGTAGTATATGATGATTACCAATAAGCCATATAAATCGGTTATCGTGTCTTAACATTCCTCTTACATTTATTATTATTAATGAATACAAAAATAAATAGAGATTGAAATTTATAAAAAATAAAGGAAATAAAATACCCATTCCTTGAAAAGGTCCTTCCATAAAATGTCCTACATAAGTATCTTTGAAATTAATAATATTATAATCAATACTATGGTGTTGTTTATGAATTATTTTATAAATTTTTTTATTATGTAAAATAATATGAGATAAATAAAACCAAATATCATAAGAAACTACAAAAAACATTATATAAATCATTAAATAATACTAATTTTTTATATTTATTATTTTTTGTTTTATTATTTTGTGCGTTTTGATTGAAAAAAGGTGTAAAACGCCGATTTTATAATAAAATCAAAAAATATAAATGTAAACACATTAGAAAATAATAAATTTAATAATTTATATGATAATAATTATCATCATATAAAAATAAAACAATACATATTTATAATTAAATGTCTTGCTTTGACGTGACAACATGTCCAAATGCCCAAATATTCGAACGTATTAATTGTAATTTCACAATAAGATATATACAATATATATGTGATCCATTGAATACATGCAAACGAAATGATAATTTATATGATTGCTGCGTGTCTAATATTTCTGATTGTATTATACGACAATTTGATTTTCAGTCATTACCTACTATAAAACCCACTATATCACCAAACGGTGAAAGTGAGTGTGAAAATACATGTAATCTTGCTCCTAGAATAAATCAATGTTATTGGTTTGAAAGTCAAAATCTAGATATATCTTGTATTAATAAACACGGTAATTATTGTTGTTCTCATGAGCGTAATGAATGTTGTTTAGTTCATATTATATATACATACATTATATTTGGTTCAGTAACATCTCTTATATTACTTTGTATATTTTATAAGTATTTTGTATATAGTTATACTCGAGTGGTTCCTGAAAAATCTACAGAATTATATTATTCACATCTATGAATAGTAAATCTTTTACATAATTAAGTCATTTTCGAAAAAAATTGATTAACAATTATAAAATATTCGATTGTAAACAAATAACATAAGTAGATAACAATGGCAGGTGAATTTATAGCTATTATAGGTTTTGTAGTGTTTATAGTGGGTGCATTATGTTGGGCGATGGGCGATAATTCAACCAGAGTAACACCAAGAAGAAGAAAGTAATAATAACTACAATCTAAACAATTGTAGTCATTCAATAAAAATATTATATTAGATTATTTATTTTACTTAGACATACGCTATCGGCGTCTAGATGATATAATTGTAAAACGCTATATGAAACGATATAAAATGATTGTTATATCATAAAATAATTATATGATACAATTTTTATCAAAATTGATAGGTGTGCATGACCTTGTTGTTCAGTTGGTACTTTTACCATTTACATATTGTCCCCAGTCAAAAGAACTCATGACAGATGTAAGAAGTTATGTTATAGATTATCGTAAAGTAGATGGTGTATATTCATCATTACACTTTAATAGTAGTATACTCATGGCTGACCTAATAGGTTTTTGTTTTTATCGCAGGCATTTTTACACGGATGATGATGTGACAATACATCAAAGACAATTACTTTACCAAATACCACAAATAAAAAGACAAATACGAACTGGATTTTTCACAAAAATGGGGGAAGATACATGCAGCCGTATTTCACGCACAATTTGGGGGATATTAACACGCGAACAACGAACACGGTTTATTAATGTATATATTTTACAAAACAATGTCACTCCTGATGAAAATGTTAATGATAATTATACATTTACGATGACAAATATGCGTTCTTTGAAATAAAAATACAATATATTTCCGCAATCGAATTAGCACATTAGCTAACTATTTCGCCAAATATATATATAATATTTTAACCAACTTAAAGAAAAATATTATACTTATTCCTCATAATCATCAAATTGCAATGCATATCCATCATCTATATTCTCTTCATATTCATCATCTTCAGGCAAATCTGCTAACGAATCTACTTCTCGATTGATCCTATTTTCAACTATCTGATTCTCTTCCTCTTCTAATCTTGCTATCTCCCTATCTGCTGTTATTGCTTGTCCCAATAACTCTCTCTCTTCTAACTGTTTCTCCAGTATTTCATCTGCCTCTCTTTCAGCCCTTTCTTCATCATAAGTTTTTGCTACATATTGGGTCAATCCTTTCTGTAATCCTTTATTCCATCTTTCTAGTCTATGATTCTTAAATAAATTCTCTATTTGTCTTTGTTCTTTATCCATCTCCTTTAATGTAGTAGTAATTTTATGTCTTTCTTTGTCCTTTTTTCTATTTATTTTATCTTTTATCATATCTGCATTTAAATTAATTTTATTCTTTTCTTTACAAATCATTTGTAATATTGTTCCTATTAATGAAGCTATTTTTTCTCTTATGTTTTTTTGTTCTCCTCTTACTACATCTAATTCTGTTATTTCACCAGTTAATTCTTCTTCCACTACAATATCCGTAGTAATAAGATCTTCAATTTCCTGTTTTTTTAATGGCTCGGTGGATATAAGAGTTAAATCATCGGTTAATTCAATTAAATTATTAATAACATATAACAAATAATATTGGAACAATTGTTTTATTAAACGATCATTTAAAATAGATTTTATCTCTTGTCCATTTAATTTAATAATATTTGCATATAAATTTGTTAATTCTATTAATTTAAATAAATCCTTTAACTCTTGTTGATTCTGTTTTAATAAAGGAAATATATTATTATCCTTATAAAATTGTCTTAGTGGCTGATATATACTTTTTACCATTTCTTTTACATCATTTACATGTTTATCGGATAGTTTCCAATGACTTGGTATTTTTATTGACTCATAATCTACATTATTCATAATTATATCTGGAAATACATAAATAAATGAGTAAATGGCATTTTTTACAAATAAAATTGCTCTATATAATGTTTCATCGTCCTTATTCATAAAATATTCATTTCCAATTTTATTAAATTCCACTATATTAATTACACATTCTAATATATTATTTCTCTCTCTTTGACTTTCCGAACTATATTTCATTAGAAAATCGGTCAATTTATTATTTAAATATTCAATCTTTTTTCCTAACCAATTTTTTAATTCTCTAGAACCTGCATCACTTTGTTCTTCTATAGAATAAGAATCTAATGTATTCATCAATAAAGTTAAAAATTCTTTCTCTACTACCCCATCTCTATCTTTCATACTTCCTATTAAATCTCTCAATTGTTGAATATTAGATGTATCATCATCTACTAAATCTATCGGTACTATATTCATTTTACTTACCTCTAATATTAATTCATTAAAACTCTCCATTGAATATACTTTACCTTCCTTCTTCAATAACTCTATTTTTTCTTGGATTGAGACAGTTTTATCATATTCATCTGGCTTATTTAAACATATTGGCATTAATTTCTCATTAATCGGAAAATTATTATTAAAATTACAATATTCTATAAAAGCTTTATATATTGTATCTTCTGAATATTCTTGAGATAATGGTGGAAATTTTATTTTAGTATCAACCGCATCTAATAACATAGCCGGTTGGGTCATATTTATCACATCAAACATAATATTATATAAATAATTAACTATTCCATTAAATAAATCTATATTCCTGTCTTTGTTTACAAAATAATCTATTGTATTATATTCCCCCGTATTACAACATGCATTTTGTAAAAATGGCATATTTGCATTATTCGTTAATAATAATTTCTCTTTTTCTACCACTTGATTAATAGCTTTAATTATAGACATTGAAAAATACATTATTTTACAATTTATTGTATAAATTTGCTCAAATTGATTCTTTGATCCAACTCTCATGTTTTCTTTAAAAGAATCCCTGAACTCTGTTGATAAATTAGAAGGAATTTTTTGTTCTATCTTTTGCAAAGGTGGTAAAAAATTTACCCATCTTTTTATATCTAATTCAATCGGTATTCCATCACCCTCATTTTGTATTAAATAATTCTTTTTTTGCTGTATTAATGCTTGTACTTCTGTTTTTTTTAATACATATGCGTCAAATGTCTTTTTGAGCGATGTTTTTATTTTTTCCTTATTTTTAGGTAACGCTTTCCAAGGATAAGTTTTACTCTCTATTGATGCCGCTATACATGCTACATACTCCAAATTAGATAAATCTTCTTCTCCTGTTACAGGATATCCTTGAAATGATTTTTTACAACCCGGAAATGTTTTCTTTGATTGTAAAGAAGGTATATTTACCGAAATAAAGAGAGAAATATAGGATAATGTAAATGTTAATAAAGATGCATTTAATACATCTTCATAACTTTGCCTCTTTTTCTTATCTTTTTGTTTTTCTTCAAATACTTCTATTGTATCTACAGTTTCATCTAATGCTATTAATGTATGATTGATTATATTTTCTCTCAATTCATCCAAATTTAATCCTAATTTTTGAGCTAATACTGTTATTACATTGTTTATTAATTTTGCTTTCGGATTTGTTAATATTTGTGGTTGCACTACTACTGTTGCTGCTTGTAATAATGCCGCCCCTGCATCTGATTCTAATATCTGTCTAGAAACAATTCTATATCCTGATTCTTCAAATTCTTCTTCAGTATCAAGGGCTATTTTCTCAATCATATATCCAGTATATTTACACCAAGTAATATCATCAATATTAGCTCCTTGTTCTTTTTTAATAATATTAAGAGTTTCTTGATAATCCCCATTTTCGACAAATACACTAGCCAATGTAGAGAGAAATTTAGGTAATAATTTAGTGTTGGTTTCAACACAATATAACCAATATGGGCTTTCGTCAAGAGATTCAATATGAGGACGAGTAGCTTTGTTTACAAATTTAACAATATCGGTATTTCTTTTTACAATATCAGATTGTCCTAATATTGCATCCCTTATTTTAACAAAAGGAGAAGTAATAATATCTTCTTCTTCTACATCTTTTGAATAAGCTTGATGTTTTAGCTCATATTTAAATAATATAAAATTATTAATCGTTTTTAATTTTTTAATTCTCTCAATTTCGAGTTTAAATTTGTTGTTTATCTTCTTTTTATATTTATTTAAATCTTCTTCATACTGACTATCAAATTCTTCTTCCATTTGTTTTAATAAGTCTTTTCGTACTAATTCAGAAGCATAGGAAGTATCAGCACATGTTTGATTTATATTAATACATTTGTTTTGCACATTACAAAATAATTCATTGGTTCCATAAAAAGAATTAGGAGCTATGGACTCATCTTTTACCCATTTATCATTTTCTCTTTTATAGTAAAAATATTTTACACTATCAATACTATCTACTTCTAAAACAGCATATTGACCATCTTGTACTCGTCTTTTTTTTTCAATCATAGAAGTGGCTTCATAGTTAGCATCCTCTTTAGTTAATCCTATATTTTGAATTAATTTTTCAGTTAAAAAGTTTTTAAAAGTTTTATCAACCATTTGTGATTGTTCCATTTGATACTCATTTATAATATCATAAACAGTTGAATCATATTTTTTATCAAAATATACTGGTTTTTCATTGTCATCTAATAAATCAGTCAAGTCTATATATCTTTTTGCTAATACATATTGTTTACATTCATTTTGCACAGCTTCTTTTTTAAGATTTTTATCAAATTCAGTTTTTTTCTGTTCAAAAAGAGTATCAAAATCAAATGGCGTATATAAATCAATATTCAATAATGTTAAAGTAGTATTATATAAACGAGTATTATCAGTTATCATCATTTTTCTTAAAATTTCAGAATTAGATAAAATATAATCTTTCCCAGTATTGCCATTATACTTATAATTTACATCAAATCCATATGAATCCATTATTAAACCTGACAATTCTAACCGACCTTTAAGTAATTTATAAAGAATAGATTCATATTTAAAATCAACAATGTTTTTAGATAATATAGTAAAATTATCTTTACTTTGTAAATAATTCTTCTTATAATCTAATATTTTTGATTCAATAAATTCATTAATATTTTCATATTGCTTGAAAGAAATATCATCTAAATAAATTAAAAATGGTTGTAAATAATTGATTACTGAAACTAATGTTAATTTACCTTGAATATATTTTTTAACTAAATTAAATAATACTCTTGTTTTTGGAATAATAGCATTTAAATATTTTTGAAATTTATTAGGGTCCTTGTTTTCTTCTGCTAATAAATATTGTGTTGCCTCTTTTAAATAATTATTTTCATCAAATACTATAGGTGTATCTATATTTTCAATATAACTTGTTTTATAATTCATATTTTCACGAAATAATTTCCAATAATTAATAAAATGTCTATTTAAATTTGATTTATCATAAATAGTAGTGGAAGGTAAATTTACATTTGAAAAATTCATTACTGGAGTTGGTAAAGTCAAAAAAGCTTTTATTGATATAGTATCATTATTAGTTAAAGGAACCGATTTTGTTTTCAAAACAGTCGAAGTTACATATGTAGTTTGTAACTTTTTAATACCTAAATTGTATTTTGTAATTAAAAATCGTTTTGATTTAACTCTTTCTTGTGTATAAACAGATGAATAAAAATCATTTAAATTATCAATTACAGCTGTAATATTATCATTTACCTCTTGTAATGATAAAGATTCATTATATTCTATAGAATAATATGGAGTTAAATAAGGATTTAACTTACGCATATAATTAGTAAAATTATCTGTATTTGATTTATATAATTCTCTTATATCATATTCACTAGTTCTTGATTCTGCCATAGTTAATTCAATAACATCAGGTAATGGTTCTTGATTTTCTATATCAATATCAATATCATACAATTTTTTTTGATTTTGAGCAATCGGTATCATCCAATATAGATTTTGATTAAGCTGTTGTAAATGTTGAACTAATGGTTTAAAATCTGCTCCTTTCTTTAAAGGTAAAGTAGCATTTCCATTTCTATCAAATTGAGAAAATTTTTCTCTTAATTGTTTGAATCTTTCAATTTGAATATGAATATTATTCAACACTTTTCGCGTTCTTTCAGCTGAAGGATAAGAAGCTAATAATTCATCTAATAAATCATTTACTTGAGATTCAATACTAAATCTTTTTCTCTCTTCTGTTACTTCAACAAATTGAGAAATATCTCCTATAATAGGTCCAAATTCAATTGCATCCGCATCAAGTATTATATCTCTAATTTTATCTTTAATTGTTTCTGTTGGAACTTGAATAATTGGTGATTCTAGATCTAGAACTTCATATTCCAAAGGAGAAATTTCTTTTTCTGTTGGGATTTCAGGAATTTTAGTTGCATCTTTAGCTTCTGGAGGAGGGCGAATAACAATTTTATCTATAGGTATGTCTTCAGGAATACCTTTGTATCCAAAGTCAATATAGATTAATTCACCATTATCAAAAGTTTTAACTTCAATCATATCTTCTTCTAAATTGGTAATTTCACCTGTAATAGTAAGAGGTAAATCACCACCAAAGTGAATATCAATAAAGGTTTCAGGTAATAAATTATTTTGCCTAGCATATCCTTTATTTTCGGGTCTATCTAAAATAGTAATAGAATTAATGCTTTCATCCGATAGATTACCATCTTCATTTATATTTAATTTAATTTTCTCTCCAGATAATTCATCAAGTATCATGATTTTTTTGGAATCTATATAATCTATTAAAAAATTGTGTAGATTAATATCTGGATTGGATGGCGCTTCTATTTGAATTATATCTCCTAATTGTAAATAAATAGAATTATCTTTTTCCATTACTTTATAGTAACAGTAGAAATTATTATGAAATACGAAAAAAATTGATTTTAAAATATATTAAAGAAATTAAAATATAATAAATAAGATGACTAGTTATAATCTACAGTGCGTACCAAGAATTTGTGAAATATTATTTAATAATAATTCACTTTCTAGAGATGAAATAGTAAAATCACTAAACTTGAAATTAAAAACATGGAAATTTGGAGGTGTAAATTATCATATTCTAAAGTATGATAAGGAATGGTTGGCTAGAGAAAATGAAAAGACTATTGGTTTATTAAGATCGGTCATTTTTAAAGATGATGGAACAATTGTTTGTTTTGCTCCTCCAAAATCCCAAAATACAGAAAATATTAAATTTACTTCAGAAGATCAATATGTTTCAGAACAATTTGTAGAAGGAACCATGATTAATATGTTTTATGAAACAGAAAATTCTAGTTGGCAAATAGCTACTAGAACAAGTGTAGGAGGAAAATTGAACTTTTATATGGAAAATGGATTCAAAAGTGAAGAAACATTTTCGAGTATGTTTGATGAGATAATAAATGAAGTATGTCCTAATTTGAAAGAGAAGTTAAACAAAAAAAATATGTATAGTTTTGTAATTCAACATCCTAAGAACAGAATTGTAAAGCCAGTTGTAGAAAAAAGATTATATTTGGTAGAAATTTATGAGATTGATGGACTTACAATTAAAAATAAAAATGATGAAATGGATGAATTAGTAAAGGAAGTTGCTAATTTAAGATTGCCTAGGCGTTTACCAGTAAAAACTGAAGAAGAATTAAAAAATTGTAAAGAAACTTGTGCTTCCATGAATACAAAATATTCAACGGTAGGTGTAATTATTAAGGACAAGGAAGGAAATAGATATAAATTTAGAAACCCTAATTATGAACATGTAAGAAGATTGAGAGGAAATCAACCCAAATTACAATATCAATATTTAGCTTTGAGACAGGAAGGAAAGATAGCAGAATACTTGAAATATTATCCAGAACAGAAAAAGGTGTTTAATCAGTATAGAAATTTGATGCATGATTATACAAATCAATTATTTGAAAATTATATGAAGTGTTATGTAAAGAAGGAGAGAGAATTAAAAACATTTCCGGAAAACTATAGAACATATATGTATAAGTTGCACCATGAGCACTATATTCCTGAATTAATGGCTAAAAAGGAAGGAATTACAAAGACATTTGTAATTAATTATTTCAATGCGATTCATCCAGCTAAGCAGATGTTTGTATTAAATTATAATAAGAGAATACAAATGAAAAAGGAAGAACAAAAAGAGCAAGTATTACAAGAATGAAGAGTATAAATAAAATAAAAAATAAAAATATTATAAAATTATTTTTTATTTATGGTAATAAGAAATGAAAAAATATAAATATAATTAAATATAATAATTAATGTATTCGAAATTACCAAAAGAATTAATAATATTGATATATTTGTTTGACCTAACTTATAGAGAAAAATTTAATTTATGTATAAATGAATTTAATAAAATAATAAAAAAACGGGAAGAAATGGTAAATAATATAAATAGGGATTATTGGAATGGAGAAATGCCATTATCAGTAAAAAATTATTATTTACAAGCAAAATTATTAATAAACAATGTGATATTTATTTAAAGTTTTTTTGAATTTTGGAAAATATTTCAATAATTTTTTGAAAAGATGTATTTAAATATTGAATAACAGTGGTATTGGTTTCTGGTGTATTAAAACCCATGCGAATTACACCGTTAGGAATGTGTGGATGAGGAACTTTAAATCCGACAAATGATAAAGAATTATTTTTAACATAATAATCTTCATATAAGAAATATACTAAAGCATTCCCAATGGTATAATCTTGATCTTTTAAAGTAATAATAAATTCATTAGAAATAGTAGAATTTTCATTTGCTTCAATCTTAATTTTTGAATCAGGACTATTATCCAATTTTTCAAGAAGAGACATTAAAAATTTACATTTTACAATCATAATATCACATGCTTTAAAAACAATGGCAAAATTAGTAAAAACTCCGACACTTTCAATGACAAAGTCATAACTATTAGGAATAGTAATTCTTTTAGCCTCTAAAAGAAACCAATTATCTTTTTCAAAATCAATTTCTTCTTTAGATAAACCTTTTTTTTCTAATTCTTTTTGAATATCATTCCATTTATCGTTGGCAGTTATTGTATCTACAGTAGCTCCATAAGCACATGTAGAAACAACATTATACATGCCATCTTCTTTGGCATGACCATAATCTAATGTAGATGTAAATTGTAATTGTTCTCCATCTAAGTTATCAGATAATTTAGGGCGAAGACGACAAATAGGAATATAATCACCAGTAAGAGAATCCGGTGGGAATATATTTCGAACAGCTGATTCAGAAATATATTTATCGGAAGTAATATTTTTAATTTTTAGGTCTTTAGTAGTAACTAAAATAGTAGCATCAGTATCATTTTTGACATCTAATTCAACAGAATATTCATCAATAGGAAATTCAGTATCATTAATATGGATAGGAATACATCCAATTCTTTGTTTTAGAATTTCATTATTAAATCGACTAGTATTAGAAATAATATCAACCTTACTTTCAGCATGAGGAAAGGTTCTGAAAACAACTGTAGGTATTTCAGATAAAATAATTCTTCGCAATGAGTTTGCTAAACTGGTAGGAATGTTACTAAGGTTAAAATATAAAGTATTATTTTCTTCAGATGTAATTGTAATCTTAGGCTCCATCATTATGATTTATATAATATAAATAATATTTATTTTAAAATCAATTTTTTTATAAATAAATAAGTTTAAAGAATAGTAAAATAATTAATAAATAATATAAATGAGTTTAGTATTATATTATAGTAATTATTGTGAAAATTGTAAAGGAATATTAAGAACACTGTCTAAAAGTGAATTAAAAAATGAGATACATTTTATTTGTATTGACAAAAGATTTAGAAATAATCAAAATGGAGCTACTTATGTAATTTTAGAAAATCAACAAAAAATTTTATTACCTCCTCAAATAACCAAAGTTCCAGCCATGTTATTATTAAAAGAGGGAAATAGGGTAATATTTGGAAAAGAAATAGAATCAATGTTAAAACCTAGGAATGATTATAGTAATGCTGCTGCAACAGGTTTTAATGGTGAGCCTATGGCATTTTCTTTAGGAGCAGATCATACAGGTTGTTTTGGTGTAGCTAGTGATACATTTAGTTATTGGGATCAAGGAAGTGAGGAATTATTAGCAAAAGGAAATGGTGGATTAAGACAAATGTATAGTTATGCATCAGTAGATAATAATTTTAAAATAGAAACTCCACCGGATAATTGGTCGCCAGATAAAGTAGGTGAGACAGCGATGAAAGATATGGAATCAGAGAGAAATAAAGATTTACAAATGCAACAAATAAATAAACAAATTAGAAATTAATATATTTAAAAACAATTATATTTAATATTGTATAAATGGATAAAAGCGCTATATTAAAAGGTTTTAATAATCAATTTGAAGAGTTTTTAGAAGATGTAGAAAATTTATTTCCAGATAATAAAGATATTAAGACAACTAAAACTGGTTTATTAATGTTAAGAAAAGCAAATCCAAAAATGATAATATCAGTATGGTATAGATATGTTTGTGAAAAATACGAAAATTATATAGAAAATGAAGATATAGAATATTTTTTACAAAAAGATTATAGTGAAGATTTACAAAAAAATCCAAATGCATCCCAAGTATTACAAGGGATTGATAAAATTAGACAACCATTAAGAGAACTAGAGGAAACAAATAAGAAAAAAACAGTGCAATATTTAAAGAATTTAAATCAATTATCAAAAATATATAATAATTAGTTTGATTTAAACAAATTTTATTTATAAATTGTATAATGTCTAAATCAAATGATAAAGAGCAATCGTTGCCAGAAGATTTTCCGAAATTGATTTATGATTTAATCAATGATATTTTGTTTACTTTTCCCGAATATAAGGAGAAATTGGATGAAAACTTATTAAAAATAAAAGATAATCAAGACAAAGAAAGTGTAAAAGTAATTTATGAATATTTTAAGAAAGTATTACCAGAGAGATTTTTTGATATTTTATATAAGAATGAAGACATGTTTCAGAAGGAAGAAGTAAATACAGAATTTTTACCTGGTATTGATTTTAAAAGCTTATGGCAGGAGGATATTTCAACTAAAACAAAGGAAACAATTTGGAAATATTTGCAATTAATATTATTTACAGTAATAGGAAAGGTAGATTCTCAAGAATCATTTGGAGATACAGCAAAGTTATTTGAAACGATAAATGAGAGTGAATTAAAAGAAAAATTAGAAGAAACAATGAGTAATTTACAAAATATGATGGGTGGAGAAGATGTAATAGATATATCTGGGATAGACATGGAAAATTTACCAAGACCAGAACAAATACAGGATCATATAAATGGTTTATTAAATGGAAAATTAGGTAATTTGGCAAAAGAGATAGCCGAAGAAACAGCTCAAGAGTTAAATTTTAATACGGAAAATGCTCAGTCGGTAAATGATGTATTTCAACAATTATTTAAGAATCCAGGAAAATTAATGAATTTGGTAAAAAATGTTGGTGGGAAATTAGATAGTAAGATAAAATCAGGCGAGATAAAGGAAAGTGAATTAATGCAAGAAGCAAGTGAATTATTAAGTAAAATGAAAGATATGCCTGGTATGGGAGATATGCAGAGTATGATGAGACAAATGGGTCTTAATTTGGGTAAAGGTCAGAAAGTAAATTTAGGTGCAATGCAAGGGAAATTGAATCAAAATATTAAACTGGCACAAATGAAAGAAAGAATAAAACAAAAGGCTTCCCAAAAGCAAAAAGAAAAAGAAGAAACAGAAAAAATACCCTATGCCCCTCCAATGACAGATGCCCAAATAGAGGAATTGGTATTTTCAATTGAAGGGGAAAAACCAGAAAAGAGTGAAAGAAATGGAAATAATACTAATAATAAAAAGAAAAAGAAGGGGAAGAAAAAATAAATAATTAAGAATATATATATAAATGGCAAGTGAATCTACAAATATTTGGTTTAATGACCCTTTAGTATTATTTAAAAAAAATCAATTAAATGAAATTTGGCCAAAGGAGGGAATGACAAGAAATCAAAAAATAAATGCAATTACAAGATTAGTAATTATATTAACAATTTTAGGATATTTGATAACACAATCTTTAAATTTTTTTATTACTGGCGCAATTACTTTAGGTGTAATCATTATTCTCTATTATGCTAAAACATTTAAACAAGAAGACAATAAAAAAGAAAACATAAAAGAAGCATTTACTAATCCTAGTGTATATAATGCAGTAAAATGTAATTTTACCAATCCCACTGACAAAAATCCTTTGATGAATGTATTATTACCTGAGATAAAATATAACCCTAAGAGAAAAATGGCAGCACCGGCATATAATAGGGCCGTGGAAAAACAAATAAATGATGACACTGAAGATTTTGTAATATCAAATTTCAATAATGATAAAAAATTAAAAAAGAAATTGTTTGCTACTTTAGGCGATAGTTTTGAATTTGAAGATTTTGCTCAACACAATTTTTATGCCACTGCTAATACTACCATACCAAATGATCAACATGGGTTTGCTGAATTTTGTTATGGAGATATGGTATCAGGTAAGGAAGGAAATGATTTTGCCCTAATGAGAAATAATCCAAGAATCGGTTCTATTACAGGACAAAATTAAATATATATTTTAGAAAAATATTATTTTAAATATATATATAAATGGCTGCTTATACAAGAGATTTTACATTTGATCGATTATCCAGAATTGGTGATGATAGTTGTTCTATGAGTCAACAAAATATTCAAAATGCTAGTTCTGCAAATTATCTTTTAACCAATTATTTCGTTCAAGATTGTGGTTTAAAAAGACCTATTGAGTTTGGAACAAGTCAACCTGGTATTTTTATTGGCGCTCCAGGCACTCAAGTTGGAATGGGAGGTTGTAATATTGATTCTAATTCCGAGTTATTAATTGGAACTATTAATACTCATCCTAGGTGCAGAATCAGTTTATATGAACGACCATTTAAAACTGTTCCTTATTTAGGTCGTGGACCTTCTAATCCTGTATTAGAATCTCATATTCAACAAGGCGATATGATTCAAAATAAAAAGAGTATTAATACTACCAGTGAACTATCTTACATTCCTTATCAAAATTATCCATTAATTCCTTCTATTGAAAATTCAATTACTAATCCTGCTAATTTAGTAGAAGGTGTCGCTGCTGATGGATGGATTAGAGGTGGAGTTCCTTCTCGTGAACTTCAAAAAGATAAAGATTACAAAAATGGACATACTATGTATCAATATTAAATACTTAAAAACAAATATATTTAATACTATATGACTGATTTACAATTAAATCATTTATGTACTTATAAATTAATCACTGAAGATGACGAAGAGGAAATCGGATTAAAAGAAATGCTATATAAAATTCAATTCTTACAAACATTTAATATGGAAGAATTTAATGAAGATATTATAAATAAAAAAATAGATGATTTGTTTGAAATTATTAAAGATGAAGAATTTCTTAAAAAAATTATTGAAAAACATCCATATAAAGATACTATGTTTAAACATTTAATTTTTAGAACTTTATTCTGTTATGATTATTTAGATTTATTTCATAGATGTTTACATCATTTTTTCAATAATTTGCCTTTAGAGACACCATTACAAAATTTATTAGATATTTTTGAATCAAAATAATATCCATCTATATTAATATGGCCTCTACTAGAAATAACAATACTCCTGGAGATTATTGTCTCCAACAAAACAGTTATAAACAATCTTTAGATTATAATCAATATCAATATTCTCAAGTTGGAAGAGCATATCATAATGCTTTGCCATGTATTGGTATTACACCCAGTCATATGCCACGAGAAGCATTTTCCAAAAATTCCGTTGACATAGAATCTGCCTTATATGGAATCAACTCTACTAATTTAGTAAATCCTCAACAACCTGTAGTTCCAGAGCTTAAAAATTTACCAGGTGTTTCTTACTTTGAAAGATTACAAACTTTTATGCCTGAACCTCTTGTTGTTGAAAAATATCAAAGACCTTTTCCTGTTCCAAAATAAAGTAAAATTTATATAATTTTTATAATGTAATTATATAAATGTCTGCCAATACGAACTATACATGTAGAGAAACTTACTATAGTTATGGAAGTTATTTAAGAAGCAGAGGATATGATAAAGAAATATGTAATTTAGTAGCTGCTATTGAAGCTGGACAAATAAATATAGGACCTATTACACCAGGTAGCTGTCCCGCAGCTCCAACCACAATTAATAATTCAGTAACTATTAATGGTTGTCCAAGTGGTCCTAATTCTACAACAGGAATTTTAAAAGTTACTGGTGGTAATATTGGTCCTTATAATGTTGACCCATCTGGTAGTATTACCACCTTTCTAAATGGGTCCAAAAATTATGGTATTCAATCATCCACCGGTATTAGAAACTTAGGACCTATTTATTCTGCAACTGATTGTAATCATTCTAATTACTTTGGCGCAGTTAATCATATTTTTGCTGGTGGTTCAAGTGGAGATTGTAGCACGAATGTTATAATTAGAGGTAACTTATCTATAGATGGAAGTGCTGTAGAACTAGGTCCGTTTTTTGGAGAAACAATGACTCTTATTACATTACCACTGAATAATGCTTTAGGAACTTTAAATCTTTTTAGATCCCCCTCTGCAAATGGAAATACTATGATTGTTTATAATGATACATCTGATAATATATTATCTAATGGTTGGCAAAACAGTTTAACATTTGCAATTGACGGAGAACTTGCAAACTCAACACCCGGCACTGGAATCGATAGAATTGCTGGAATGACTGATACACAAGGTCATATTAGAAGTTTTAGAGGAATTACTGTTTCTAATCCACCTTTAGTCGGACAACCAATCGATATTTGTTACAATAGAGATATTAGTGGCTCTTCTTATGCATTACAAGTTTATGGAGACTTACAAATGAACCCTGGAAATAATAACGCAGCTGGAAATATCGATTTATCCGGTGGAGATATTAATTTTTATTTAAATAATAATTTAAATTCTTATATTCATTCCAATGGTGACGCTTCTTTTAATGGACATGTTACTATTTATGATTTAAGTGTAATTAATGTTATGACTGTTGGAACATCCACTACTTATATAAATACTAATGATGTTTCTACTAATAACTTAAATGCTAATACTGTAAATGCTGGATTTGTTATTGTAGATAATTCTCTTAATACCTCCTTTATTTATTCTCCTTTAATAGAAAACTTAACTATTCAAGCTGGTGCTTCTGGTTCTGCTAATGTAGAATTTGTAGCCAATAAAGTAATTATTGGGGATTTGTCCGTTAATGATATTAGTGCTAATAATATAAATATTTCTGTTGGTGTTTTTAATACTATTACTACAACTGATTTAAGTGTTAATACTCATGCTTCTATTTATGATGTAAGTGTTTCTCATATCTTAAATGTTGGTGATGTCACTATTACACAATCCGAAGTTCAAACCAATACTCTTAGATCTACTAATACTAATCCTTTAACTATACAAGGTGGTATTAGTGGGGCACAAAACATAATTCTACAAGCTGGAACTGTCAATATGCGCGATAATGTATCCCTAGTTACTATCAGTGATTTATCTGTTAATGATATTAGTACTTCTCAAATTGATGTAACAAATATAAATGTATCAACTATTAATAATACCGGTAAAATAACCACTACAGATTTAAGTGTTAATACTCATGCTTCTATTTATGATTTAAGTGTTGTCAATATGATGACTGTTGGTAATGATATTTCTTTAATTAATGGAACAGTAACCTCTACCTGGGTAGATTGTGCTCATATTTCTGTTTCAAATAGAGGATATTTGAAAGATGTATCTGTTAACAATATATTAGATGTTGGATTGAAAACTATTACTCATGATTTAAGTGTCAATCGTCATGCTTCTATTTATGATTTAAGTGTTGTTAATTTCATGACTGTAGGAACATCCACTACTACTATTACCACAAACTCTATTGATGCTATAAATGTAAATGCTTCCACAGTTAATAGTACTGATGGTTCTTTTAATCATATTATAGCTAATGATATTAGTGTGAATAATACATTACAGGTGGGTGATACTATAATTCAATCTGATTCTATAACCGTTACAACTTTACATATAAATGGAGAATTAGATATTTCTGGCAATTTAATTATTGGAAATGAAACAGATGGAACAGCATTTTTAGATGTATGTGGAACTTTATTAGTTAATTCTGGAAACAATAATA
>Ga0222713_10000512_pt1 | contig 43657 bp, 46 predicted proteins | sample C33_649DmetaG_FD_165061 | JGI IMG/M metagenome (GOLD analysis project Ga0222713, IMG submission 165061) | Estuarine water microbial communities from San Francisco Bay, California, United States - C33_649D | ecosystem: Environmental > Aquatic > Marine > Unclassified | place: USA: California... | reverse complement strand
TAGATAGTGAAATACCTTTAATTGTTTGCATTACTGAGGGCATTCCAGTTTTAGATATGGTTAAAGTTAAAGAAAAATTAATTAAGTCTAAAAGCAGATTAATAGGACCTAATTGTCCAGGAATTATTACGCCAGATGAATGTAAGATTGGAATTATGCCAGGGCACATTCATAAAAAAGGATCAGTTGGAATTGTATCAAGATCAGGAACGTTAACCTATGAGGCTGTTGCGCAAACTACAGCATTAGGATTAGGGCAATCAACATGCATTGGAATTGGTGGCGATCCAATTAATGGAACAAATTTTATTGATTGTTTAGATTTATTTTTAAAAGACGATGAAACTAAATCTATTATTATGATAGGAGAGATTGGCGGAAGTGCAGAAGAAGAAGGTGCTGAATTTATTAAATCTTCAAAAATTAAAAAACCAGTGGTTGGATTTATAGCTGGCGTAACAGCTCCTCCAGGGAGAAGAATGGGGCATGCAGGAGCTATTATTTCTGGTGGAAAAGGACTTGCCAAGGATAAGATAGAAACAATGAAATCTTGTGGCATAACAGTTGCAAATTCTCCAGCAGATATTGGAAAAACTCTATTTGACAAACTTAAGACTTAGTACTTTATTACGAATATAAAATTACATGTCATCACAAGAAAATAATATTATTTTTGAAAAAACATCTTTTTTATCAGGAACAAACTCTTCTTATATTGAAAAACTTTACGCTAAATACGTAGAAGATCCTACAAGTATCCCAGACAGTTGGAGACAATTTTTTGAAGGTCTAGGTGATCAAAAAGATAATATTATAGAAAATCAAGGACCTAGTTGGGCTCCATCAAATATTAAATATATTTCTAATGGAAATTTGGATGTTTATGAAAAATATCTTCCTAAAAACTTAAATGGAAATTCAATTAAAGAAAAAATTGTAGAAAAAAATAGAACTTTATCAAGTGACGAAAAATTTGATGTAGAAAGATCTACTATTGATTCTGTTAGAGCAATCATGATGATTAGAGCCTATAGGATCAGAGGTCATTTAATTGCTGATTTAGATCCATTACAACTTCAAGAAAAACATCATCACCCTGAACTAAATCCAGAAACATATGGTTTTAAAAAAGAAGACAGAAACAGAAAAATATTTTTAGATAAGTTTCTCGGTTTAGAATATGCAACCGTTAATGAAATATTAGAAATTTTATTAAAAACTTATTGTTCAAAAATTGGAATTGAGTTTATGCATATGTCGGATCCAGAAGAAAAAAAATGGATTCAAGAAAGAATTGAAGGAAAAGGAAAAGAAGCAAATTTTACCTCTGAAGGAAAAAAAGCAATTTTTAAAAAGTTAGTAGAAGCCGAGGGATTTGAAAACTACTGTCACACTAAGTTTGTTGGAACAAAAAGATTTGGATTAGATGGCTGCGAATCTTTAATTCCTGCCCTTGAGCAGATAATTAAAGTTGGAGGAGGTTTAGGGGTTAAAGAAGTTAAAATTGGAATGCCTCATCGAGGTAGATTAAATATTCTTGCAAACGTTATTCAAAAGCCTTTTAAAAAAATATTTAAAGAATTTTCTGGAGATCCAGGTCCAGATACAGCAGGAGTTTCAGGGGATGTTAAATATCATTTAGGAGCATCAGCAGACAGAGATTTTAACGGTAACAATGTACATGTAAGTTTAACTGCTAATCCTTCACATCTTGAAGCTGTAAATCCTGTGGTATTAGGACAAACGCGAGCTAAACAATTTTTTCATAACGATCCACAAAGAGTAAAAGTCGTGCCTATTCTTTTGCACGGGGATGCAGCGTTTGCAGGACAGGGAATTGTTGCAGAATGTTTTGCTATGTCTGGCTTAAAAGGACACAACACTGGAGGTACAATTCATATTATTGTTAATAATCAAATTGGTTTTACTACAAGTCCTTCTTTTGCAAGATCTTCACCTTATCCATCTGAAGTAGCTAAAATGGTTCAAGCTCCAATATTTCATGTTAACGGGGATGATGCTGAATCCGTTGTTTATTGTGCAAGAATAGCAACAGAATATAGACAAAAATTTAAACGAGATGTTGTTATAGATATTATTTGTTACCGAAGATTTGGTCACAATGAGGGAGATGAGCCTTCTTTCACTCAGCCTTTAATGTACAAAAAAATTAGAGCCCAAGCTACAACCTTAACAATTTATGGAAATCAACTTATTCAAGAAGGTGTTTTAAGTAAAGAAGAGTTTCAAAATGAAAAAGATAATTTTAAAAAGTTTTTAGATACAGAATTTGAAACATCAAAGAGTTACATTCCAAACCAAATAGATTGGTTTACTGGAAGCTGGTCAAAATTTACAACTGAAATTGGATCTGATCGTAGAGGTGTAACAGGTGTTGATTTAGATTTAATCCACAAAGCTGGAGAAAAAATTTGTAATCTTCCAGCAAATTTAAATTCTCATTCAACAATAAAAAGACTTTTTGAGGCAAAGAAAAAAATGTTTGAAACTGGAAAAGGTTTTGACTGGGCGACAGCCGAGAGTTTAGCTTTTGGAACATTATTGTTAGAAGGTTACCCTGTAAGATTTGTAGGACAAGACTCATCAAGAGGTACTTTTAGTCAAAGGCATGCCAGTGTGCTTGATCAGGATACAGGAGAAAAATATTATCCTTTAAAAAATCTTAGCTCAAATCAAGGCCAGTTTGAAATTATTGACAGCTTTCTATCAGAGTTTGGTGTCTTAGGATTTGAATATGGATATTCATTATCATCACCAGAGACATTGGTTTTATGGGAAGCCCAGTTTGGGGATTTTGCAAATGGAGCTCAAATTATAATTGATCAGTTTATTACTTCAGGAGAAAAAAAATGGACGCGAGCAAGCGGTTTAGTAATGCTTCTTCCCCATGGCTATGAAGGTCAAGGACCAGAACATTCTTCAGCACGAATTGAAAGATATCTACAATCTTGTGCTCAAGAAAATTTGCAAGTAGTTAATTGCACTACACCTGCAAATTATTTTCATTTATTAAGAAGACAGATTCATAGAACATTTAGAAAACCACTTATAGTTTTCTCACCAAAATCTTTATTGAGACACAAAAAATGCGTTTCTGAAATTGAAGATTTTTTACCAGAAAATTCTTTTCATAGAATATTACCAGACCATGCAGATTTTCCGGAATATAATTTAATTAAATTAGCAAAAGACGAAGATATTAAACGTGTAGTTCTTTGTTCTGGAAAAGTTTATTTTGATATTTCTGAAAAAAGAGAAACAATAAGAAATCCTAAAGTTCAATTATTAAGAATTGAGCAGTTATATCCATTCCCAGTTAAAAAATTAGCAAGTTTTTTAAAAAGATTTAAAAATGCTGATGAATTTATCTGGTGTCAGGAAGAGCCAGAAAATATGGGCGCCTGGAGTTTTGTTGAAAAATATATCAATTGGACGTTAGATTTGGTTGGCGCTAAATCTAAAAAAGTACAGTATGTTGGCAGAAAACCTTCAGCTTCAACGGCTACCGGATATTTAAAAAAACATGTACAACAGCAGGACGAAATAATATCAAAAGTACTTTTATAGAATAATGGCAAAAGATTTAGTAGTACCCACACTTGGCGAGTCAGTAACGGAAGCCACAGTTTCCAAATGGCTTAAGCAGGTTGGCGATCCAGTAAAAGCAGACGAGCCAGTTGTTGAATTAGAAACAGATAAAGTTAGTGTGGCAGTGCCTTCACCAGAGACAGGCATTTTGTCTGAAATTAAAATTCAAGCAGGAAGCACAGTTAATGTTGGTGCTATTTTAGGGTCAGTAGGCGCAGGAACTGCAAGTGTAGCAAAAAAAGAACCTGTTAAAGCACCAGAGCCAGTAAAACCAAAAATAGTCGAAGTTCCCGTAAGTAAAAAAGAAATATTATCACCTGCAGTAAAAAGAATAGTTGAAGAAAAAAGAATTGATATTAGCACAATAAGTGGATCAGGAAGAGATGGAAGAATTTTAAAAGGAGACTTATTAGAATCTATGGGCTTACCTTCTGTTCCTTCCTCAGCAAGAGCAACTAAGGGAGACGAAGAACGAGTTAAAATGACTCGACTAAGAGCAACTATCGCAAAGAGATTAAAAGAAGCTCAAAACAATGCAGCGATGCTTACGACATTCAATGAAATTGATATGTCCAGAATTATTGAAATGAGAGCTGAATATAAAGATGGCTTTCAAAAAAGATACGGAGTTAAATTAGGATTCATGTCATTCTTTGTAAGATCTTGTGTTGAAGCTTTAAAAGCTTTTCCAATTATTAATGCAGAAATTCAACAAGATGAAATTGTATACAAGAATTATTACAATATTGGTGTTGCTGTCGGAACAGAGAAAGGATTGGTCGTTCCGGTGGTTAGAGACGCAGATGAATTGTCATTTGCAGACATTGAAAAACAAATTATTGCTCTAGGTGAAAAAGCAAAATTAGGACAATTGTCTATTGAAGAACTTCAGGGTGGAACCTTCACAATTACAAATGGTGGAATTTATGGTTCGATGTTATCAACACCAATATTAAATCCTCCACAATCAGGAGTGTTAGGAATGCATAATATTGTTCAGCGAGCAGTTGTTGTTGAAGGAAAAGTTGAAGTTAGACCCATTATGTATCTAGCGCTATCTTATGATCACAGAATTATTGATGGAAAAGACGCAGTATCATTTTTAGTAAGAGTTAAAGAGTATTTAGAAGACCCAAGAAGACTTTTTTTAAATTTATAATTCATGGAAGAATTTGATTTTTTAGTTATAGGTGGAGGTCCAGGAGGATATGTTGGAGCAATTAGAGCAGCTCAACTAGGATTAAAAACTGCATGTATCGAATCTAGAGGCACATTGGGTGGCACTTGTCTTAATGTTGGATGCATACCTTCAAAAGCTTTATTACATTCGTCAGATCTTTATAAAAAAGCAAAAACTGAATTTAAAAATATAGGTATTAATATTAACGAACCGTCATTAGATCTTGCAAAAATGATGAGTCACAAATCAAAAGGTGTAGAAGGACTTACTAAGGGAATAGAATTTTTATTTAAAAAAAATAAAGTTACTTACATTAAAGGCTTTGGATCTTTTAAAGATAAAAATACAATTTCAGTAACCGATGTGTCTAATAATCAAAAAGATTATAAATTTAAAAATGCAATTATAGCGACCGGCTCCGTTCCAATTTCTCTTCCAAATATAGAAATTGATGAAAAAATAGTAGTATCTTCAACGGGGGCATTAAATTTGACCTCGGTGCCTAAAAAACTTGTTGTTATAGGGGCTGGTTATATCGGATTAGAAATGGGTTCTGTTTGGCTAAGATTAGGGTCGGAAGTTCAAGTTGTAGAATACTTAGATTATATAACTCCAGGCATGGACAGAGAAGTATCAGATGCTTTTTTAAAAATATTACAAAAACAAGGAATGCAATTTAATCTATCAACAAAAGTAATTGGTGTTAAAAAAAATAAAAATGGCGCAACAGTTACAGTTGAGAAGAATGGAGCTAAAAGCGATATTGATTGTGATATTGTATTAATGTCAGTTGGAAGAAAACCTAATACCGCAGGATTAAACCTTGATAAAATTGGAGTAAAATTAGATTCAAAAGGAAGAGTTGAAATAGATCATAAATATAAAACTAATTTAGATAATATTTACGCAATTGGAGATGTAATTGTAGGTCCAATGTTAGCTCATAAAGCTGAAGAAGAAGGAATTGCCATTGCAGAATTGCTTAGTGGAAAATATGGACATGTGAATTATGATGTTATTCCCGGTGTTGTTTATACTTCTCCAGAAGTAGCTTCAGTTGGTAAAACAGAAGAACAGTTAAAAGAGCAAAAAATATCTTATAAAGTTGGTAAATTCCCTTTCGCGGCAAATGCTAGAGCAAAAATCAATGATGAAGCAGATGGATTTGTTAAAATTTTATCTGATGAAAAAACAGATAGGGTTCTAGGTGTGCATATGATCGGACCTGATGTTGGTAATATGATTGCAGAAATGGCTTTGGCTATGGAGTTTGGTGCAAGTGCGGAAGATGTAGCAAGAACATGTCATGCGCATCCTACTTATGCTGAAGCAATTAAAGAAGCTGCTTTAGCAGTTGATAAAAGAGCTATCCACTTTTAAGTTAAAATCTTCATTCCTGATTTTTTCCAATCAGCAGTAAAAATATCTACACCTTTATCAGTAAGATGATGTTTATGAAGTTCTTTAAAAATTTTAACAGGAACTGTAGCAACATCAGAACCGATAGCTGCAACAGCATTAAAATGTTCAACAGATCTAATGGATGCTGACAAAATTTTTGTTTTTATATTTTTATAGTTATTAAAAATTTTTTTAATATCTTCTATAAGCTGAATTCCGTTTTCTCCAATATCATCTAATCTTCCAATGAAAGGAGAGACATAAGTTGCACCAGCCTTTGCAGCAAGCAAAGCTTGTGATGTAGAAAAACATAAAGTAACATTTACTTTTACTTTTTTTGCCGAAAGTATACTGCATACTTGCAAACCATTCCAAGTTAAGGGAACTTTAATTACGATATTTTTTGCAATTTTTCTTAGAACATCTGCTTCTTTTAACATTGAAGGAATGTCTGGAGACGTTACTTCAGCACTTACCGGACCTTTTATCTCCCCACAAATTTCTTTTAATAAAATTTTAAAATTAGTATTTGCACTTGCAAGTAGAGAGGGATTTGTTGTGATGCCGTCTACTAAATTAGCTTTGTTTAATCCTTTAATTTCTTTAATATCTGATGAGTCTAGAAAAATTTCCATGGATTTAGATTATAAAATTTATAGTAAGAAATAAACAATTAATAAATTTTTTTGATGACCTTAGATGTATTACTGCCATTAAAATTTGATCATCCATTTACATATAATGTTCCCAAAGAAATTAGCGTGAAAGCTGGAGATTTTGTTTTAGTTCCTTTTCAAAATAAAGATATCATAGGGGTCGTTTGGGGTAAAAGCAGTCCTATTAAAAGTTCCATTAAGATTAAAGATATTAAAAAGAAATTTGATTTTGTGTCTTTGTCTAAAGATACTTTAATTTTTTTAGAGAAATTTTCGCGATATAACTTAGTTGATTTAGGAATTGCTTTAAAATTATTTATTTTTAAAAAAGCTTTTAAAGAATTATCAAAAAAAATTAAACAGAAGGAATCTTTTGAAGAATATTCATTAAAAAAAAATATTAGTTTTGATGCAAGTCAGAAGAAAGCTATTAAAATTTTAGATGAGCAGATAGCTTTTGATAAATTTTCAACAGTATTATTACATGGAATTACAGGCTCAGGAAAAACATTAATATATTTTAAAAAAATACAAGATTTTTTAGAAAAGGGTTATCAGGTATTAGTTTTGCTTCCAGAGATTGCATTAACAAATCAAATCAAAGAAAGATTTAAAGAGTATTTTGGTAATTACCCATCACTGTGGCACTCAGATATTTCTGAAAAAGATAAAAGATTAATTTGGCACGGAATTGCTAGTCATAAAATTAATTTAGTTTTAGGGGCCAGATCATCTTTATTCCTTCCTTTTAAAAAATTAGGTTTAATTATTATAGATGAGGAGCATGACCAATCTTACAAGCAAGAAGATCAAGTAATTTATAATGCTAGAGACATGGCCGTGTTAATGGCCTCCATAAAAAAAATATCAGTCATTTTAGTTTCGGCAACACCATCTCTCGAAACTTATTACAATACAGTAAATAAAAAATTTTCTTATATTAGTTTAGATAAAAGATATAACGATGCTGAATTACCCGAAGTTAAATTTGTAGATCTAAAAAAAAATCCTCCTATTAAATCTAAATTTATTTCACCCTCTATTATACCAGAACTTAAAAATATTTTAGAAAAAGGAAATCAAATTTTATTTTTTTTAAACAGAAGAGGATATTCAACATTTGTTATTTGTTCAAAGTGTGGATACCGTTTTAATTGCCCTCATTGTTCAGTTTCATTAATTTATCACAAGGAAACTAATAAATTAATTTGTCACTATTGTGATCACCAAGCTTCATTGGAAAGAAAATGTAAAGACGGAGATAATTGTAAATTTTCTTTTTATGGTCTAGGTGTTGAAAAAATATTTGAGGAAGTTAAGGAAATTTTTCCTGATAAAAAAATTGAGTTATTTTCAAGTGATTTTATTCATAACGACGATAGTACAAAAAAGATTTTTGAGAGAATTCAAGATGGAAAAATTAATATCATTGTAGGAACCCAATTAATTTCTAAAGGTTTTCATTTTCCAAAGTTAAATTGCATCGTTATTGTTAATTCTGATGTGAATTTTTTAGGAAATGATATTCGCAGTTCAGAAAAAACATATCAATTAATGAATCAACTTAGCGGTAGAGCTGGAAGAGAGGTTAAAAATTCAACTGTATATTTACAAACTTTTGATCCAGAAAATCAAACATTAAAATCAATATGTGATCAGAACATTTTAGCTTTTTATGAAAACGAAATTAGTTTTAGAGAAAGTTCTAATCTACCCCCGTTTACAAAGCTTATTGCTTTTATTATTTCAGGAAAAAATAGATTTGATGTTGATGAGTTTGCAAGAATTTTAAAAAATAAGATTCCAAAAATGAAAGACGCCCTGTTGTTAGGTCCTGTAAGCGCATCTATTTCGCTTATAAAGGGAAAATATCGATCAAGGTTATTATTAAAATATCCTCAAGAAGCGTTTCCACAAAAATTTTTAAAAGATTGGTTAAAAACTATTAAAATTAAAAAAAATATTTCACTAACAGTAGATGTTGATCCAATAAACTTTAAATAATTTTAAAAAAGTACAAAATATCACACTTGATTACTGTAATTTCGCATGTTACGAGACCTTTTTTCTTTTAAAGTTAATAGTAAAAAAATCTATGAAAACTTTTAGTGAAACTCAAAGATACGCTAAAGCAGTATATAGACTAGCTTATGAAGCTAAAAGTTTAGATGTTCTTGAAAAAGATTTTTTGAAGTTAAAAGAAATACTAGATCAAAGCTCAGATTTAAAAAATTTTATTAAAAATCCAACACACAAATATTCAGTTATTAACAATGTTATTGATGCTTTAGCTAAGCATTTTTCTTTTTCAGATTTATTCTCAAGATTTTTAAAAGTCCTAAATAAAAATAGAAGATTTTTCTTTTTAGAGAAAATAGTAAATAATTTCTTTGATTTATTGTTAAATGAAAAAGGAGAAATTTTGGCAACACTTAAGTTATCTCATACAATCTCAGATAGTGAGAAAGCGGATATATCAAAAAAATTAGACGATATTTTAAAGAAGAAAATAAATATTTCTTTTTCAGTGGATCCATCTTTATTAGTTGGCTCAATTCTTCAAATTGGTAGTACAATGATTGATACTTCTGCTAAAACAAGATTAAATAATTTATTAAATAAATAAAAATGAAAATTAATCCTTCTGAAATTACTAATATTTTAAAAGACCAAATAAAAAATTTTGGAACTGAAGTTGAAGTTTCAGAAGTTGGTCAAGTTTTGACAGTTGGAGATGGTATAGCCAGAGTTTATGGATTGGATAACGTGCAAGCTGGGGAGATGGTTCAATTCTCTGAGGGCACAAAAGGTATGGCTCTAAACCTTGAAACTGAAAATGTTGGAGTGGTTATTTTCGGAGACGACTCAAAAATTAAAGAAGGCGATATAGTAAAGAGAACTGGTTCAATCGTTGATGTTGCGGTTGGAAAATCTTTGTTAGGCCGAGTTGTTGATGGACTTGGAAATCCAATAGATGGAAAAGGTCCAATTGATAAAAATGCAGAGAGAAAAAGAGTTGAGATTAAAGCGCCAGGTATTATTCCAAGAAAATCAGTTAATGAACCGATGCAAACAGGATTAAAGGCTATTGATAGTTTAATTCCTGTTGGAAGAGGACAGAGGGAGTTAATTATTGGTGATAGACAAACTGGAAAAACAGCAATTGCTATTGATACAATTATTAACCAAAAAGAAATTAATAAGTCTAATGATGAGAGTAAAAAACTTTATTGTATTTATGTTGCGATTGGACAAAAAAGATCTAGCGTCGCTCAAATCGTAAAAACATTAGAAGAAGCTGGAGCAATGGAATATACGATTGTTGTTGCTGCAACAGCATCTGATCCAGCACCTTTACAATTTTTAGCCCCATATACAGGATGTACAATGGGAGAGTATTTTAGAGACAATGGAATGCACGCTCTTATCGTTTATGATGATTTATCTAAACAGGCTGTTGCTTATAGACAGATGTCACTACTTTTACGTAGACCTCCAGGACGAGAAGCTTTTCCAGGAGATGTCTTTTATCTTCATAGCAGATTACTTGAGAGAGCTGCAAAATTGAATGATAAGCATGGCGGAGGATCTCTTACAGCATTACCAATTATTGAAACACAAGCCAGTGACGTTTCTGCTTATATTCCAACTAACGTTATTTCTATTACTGACGGACAAATATTCTTAGAAACAGAACTTTTTTATAAAGGAGTTAGACCTGCTGTTAACGTGGGTATATCAGTTTCTAGGGTTGGATCAGCAGCGCAAATCAAAGCAATGAAACAAGTTTCCGGTTCAATTAAACTTGAACTTGCTCAATATCGTGAAATGGCTGCATTTGCTCAGTTTGGATCAGACTTAGATCTTGCCACTCAAAAATTATTAAATCGTGGATCAAAATTAACAGAATTATTAAAACAAGATCAGTACTCGCCTTTAAAAGTAGAAGAACAGGTCGTATCAATTTTTTCAGGCGTAAGAGGTTTCTTGGACGATGTTGAACTTAGTCAGATCAAATCTTTTGAAAAGAAACTTTTATCAAAAATAAAATCAGAAGCTCCTGATATTTTAAACAACATTAAATCTTCAGGAAAAATTGATGAATCGAATGAAGAAAAGTTAAAAACATTTATTACTGACTTTAAGAGAGGTTTTCAAAAATAATGGCTAGTTTAAAGTTTTTAAGAAATAGAATTAGTAGCGTTAAATCTACTCAAAAAATAACAAAAGCTATGAAAATGGTTGCTGCAGCTAAACTTAGAAAAGCACAACAAAACGCAGAAAATGCAAGACCCTATTCTGAAAAGTTAAATTCTATAATATCAAATTTAAAAAATTCAGTAACAGATATGGATTCAGCACCAAAATTATTAGTAGGTAATCAAAAAAATGAAACGCACCTTTGTGTAGTTTTGAGTTCTGATAGAGGATTATGTGGTGGGTTCAATACAAATATTTGCAGAAAAGCAAAAGTATTTTTTGAAAAAATATTAAGTGAGAAAAAAAATTTAAAGATTATAGTTGTTGGTAGCAAAGCTAATGATCAGTTGAAGAGAAAGTACAATCAGTACATTATTGACAGAATAAGTTTAAAAGATGAAAAAGTTGTTTCTTTCGGAAAAGCGCAAGAAATTACTGATAAAATTTTAAATTTATTTACTAGAAATGAATTTGATATTTGCACTTTGTTTTATAATCAATTTAAGAGTGTTATTTCTCAGATTCCTCAAGCACAACAGTTAATTCCAGTTTCAATTGAGCAAAAGTCAAATCAACAATCCTTATCAAGCAATAGTGAGTATGAATATGAGCCAGATGAAAATGATATTTTGGAAAATCTTTTACCAAAAAATATCGCAACACAAATTTACACTGCTTTTTTAGAAAATCAGGCTAGTGAGCAGGGTTCAAGAATGACAGCTATGGATAACGCAACTAGAAACGCAGGAGATTTAATTGCAAAACTTACAATTAATTATAACAGAACAAGACAAGCGGTGATTACTAAAGAGTTAATAGAAATTATTTCTGGAGCTGAATCTTTATAGGAGAATTATGGAAAATAAATTTGGAAAAATAGTTCAGGTTATTGGTGCGGTTGTAGACGTAAAATTTGATAAGGACCTACCTGAAATTTTAACAGCTCTTGAGTGTGATAATAATGGATTAAGAGTAGTTCTAGAAGTTGCGCAGCACCTTGGAGAAAATACAGTTAGAACTATCGCGATGGATACAACAGAAGGATTAAAAAGAGGTGATAAAGTAATAAATACTGGCACACCTATTACTGTTCCGGTCGGCCCAGAAACATTAGGAAGAATTATTAATGTTATAGGAGAGCCAATTGACCAAAAAGGACCTTTAAAAACAAAAGAAAGTTGGCCGATTCATAGATCAGCACCAGCTTATGTTGAACAATCAACAGAAACAGAAGTTTTAGTTACAGGAATTAAAGTTGTTGATTTGCTTGCGCCATATTCTCGAGGCGGAAAAATTGGATTATTTGGCGGAGCTGGAGTTGGTAAAACAGTTTTGATTATGGAATTAATTAATAACGTTGCAAAAGCACACGGTGGTTATTCAGTATTTGCCGGAGTTGGAGAAAGAACAAGAGAAGGAAATGATTTGTACCACGAAATGATAGAGTCGGGTGTTATTAAAACTGATGGTCCAGGTTCTAAAGCTGCCTTAGTTTATGGACAAATGAATGAGCCACCAGGAGCAAGAGCTCGAGTTGCATTATCAGGATTAACACTTGCTGAATATTTTAGAGATAAAGAAGGTCAAGACGTTCTTTTCTTCGTTGATAATATTTTTAGATTTACACAAGCCGGATCAGAAGTGTCAGCATTACTTGGTCGAATTCCTTCAGCGGTTGGATATCAGCCAACATTAGCAACGGATATGGGTAACTTACAAGAAAGAATTACAACAACTAGCAAAGGATCTATTACTTCTGTACAGGCGATTTATGTTCCTGCGGACGATTTAACAGACCCTGCTCCTGCAACTTCATTTGCTCACTTAGATGCAACAACAGTTTTATCAAGACAGATTGCTGAACTTGGAATTTACCCTGCGGTGGATCCTCTAGATTCAACATCAAGAATTCTTGACCCAAGAATTGTTGGTGAGGAACATTATAGAGTTGCTAGGGAAGTTCAAAAAATTCTACAAAACTATAAATCTTTACAAGATATTATAGCCATTTTAGGTATGGATGAATTATCTGAAGAAGATAAGCTAGTTGTATCAAGAGCAAGAAAGATACAAAGATTTTTATCACAACCTTTCTTTGTTGCTGAAGTGTTTACAGGATCACCAGGAAAATTAGTTGATCTACAATCAACAATTAAAGGCTTCGATGCAATTTGCAAAGGCCAGTATGATCATTTACCAGAATCTGCTTTTTATATGGTCGGAACAATAGAAGAGGCAGTTGCAAAAGCTGAAAAAATGGCAAAAGAAGCCGCGGCTTAATTTAAATGGCAGATAATATTCATTTAGAAATCGTAACTCCAAAGCAAGTAGCTTATTCAAAAGCAGTTGATAGCGTTGTTATTTCAGGGATAGAAGGAGATATGGAAATATTCAAAGATCATATTTCTTTAATTACTTTTCTTAAGGCTGGAAAAATTATTGCAAAGGCAGGCAGTAATGCAGATACATTTTTTTCTACAGGAGGCACTGTAGAATTTTCTAATAATAAATTAAGCATTTTATTAGATAATTTTTTTAATAGTTCAGAGTTTCAAAGTGAAGAATTGATAAAATTAAAGCAGAACGCGGAAAAAAAGTTAAGCAACAAAGAAATTTCTGACGAAGAAATTTATCTTAATAATCAAATTATTGATCAAATTAATAATTTAAAGTCTTAAAGATACCTTTTAAATTCCTCTATAACTTCTTGATAAAGTTTTTTTTTAAAAGGAACTATTAATTTAGGCAGTTCCAAAGGTTCAGCCCAACGCCAATCGTAAAATTCAGCTTTTTTTTGTTTGATATTAATCTCTTCATTTTCTCCTAAAAATTTTGCAAGAAACCAAGTTTGTTTTTGTCCTTTATATTTTCCATCCCAAATTTTTCCAAGAAGCTCATTAGGCAAATCATAAATAAATTCTTTTTCTGATTTTTTTATTATTTCAATTGATGTAATTCCTGTTTCTTCTTTAAGTTCTCTTTTGGCAGCTCTTTCGACATCTTCCTTATGATCAACTCCACCTTGAGGCATTTGCCATGCCTTAGTGCTATCAATTCTTTTTCCGATAAAAACTTTAGTTTCTTGATTTAGAAGCATTATCCCAACACCTTTTCTATAAGGAAGATTGCTTAAATCTTTCATGACGCTTTTAAGAGCTTAAGTGCGTAAATTAATTGATTATCGTTTATAGGATCGTTTATTTTAAAATTATCCTTCTGTGGTTCTACTTTGATATCTGGTTGAACGCCAATTTCTTCAATTGTTTCACCGCTTGGTAGATAATACTTAGCTGTTGTTAATCTTAATCCGCCACCATTAGATAAAGGCATAATAGACTGAACAGAGCCTTTGCCAAAAGATTTTTCACCAATAACGATTGCCCTCTTATGATCTTTTAAAGCACCCGCAACTATTTCAGATGCAGAAGCTGAACCTTTGTTAATAAGCACAATAAGCGGCTTTCCGTTAATCTCATCTCCTTTTTTAGAATTATAAACTTTTATATCTTTAGGATCTCTTCCTTTTGTAGAAACAATCTCTCCACTATCTAAAAACGCATCTGAAATTTTAATTGCTTGCGAAAGAAGACCACCAGGATTATTTCTTAGATCTAAAATATAACCAGTTAAGCTTGGTTTGCTTCTGCTTATTTCTCTAATCTTATCTATTAATTCATCCCCACTTTTTTCATTAAAAGATCTTAATCTTAAATAACCAATGTTTTCTTTAATTTCAGAAACAACAGATTTAGTTTTAATTGTTTCTCTGACTATTTTTACAATTATTGGTTCATCAACATCTATTCTTCTAATAGTTAATGTGATTGGAGTACCACTTTTGCCTCGCATGGTATTTACCGCTTCATCCAAAGTTAAACCCTTAACCTGTTTGTTATCTAATTTAATAATATAATCTCCTGACTTTATCCCAGCTCTGTCGGCAGGCGTATCATCAATTGGAGATATTACTTTTACAAGCCCAGCTTCCATTGTCACTTCAATACCAAGACCACCAAATTCACCTTTGGTTTCGGTATTCATACTCTTAAATGTTTTAGGACTCATGTAAGAAGAATATGGATCCAAGGATTGAAGCATTCCGTTAATTGCTCCATCAATTACTTCACCTTCATTAATTTGTTTAAAATATTCTTTGTTTATTGTTTCAAGAATGTCCCCAAACAAATCTAATTTTTCATAAAGAACATCTTTTTTTTGTGAAAAAGCGTTTTGCGAAAATAAATTTAAAAATAAAAATGTAAGTAGTAAGTAAATTTTTTTCATTATTATTGTCTATGGTAGGGATGGTTTACCATAATTGTAGCACATCTGTAAATTTGTTCAGTGAGTATTACTCTAGTCAAAGAGTGGGTAAAAGTAAGTTTGCTCAGACATATTTCTTCAAAACTTTCTTTATTTAGGTTTTTTTTAAAACCCTCAGGTTCTCCAATAATAAATAATGTTTCTTTAATTGATGAAATAATTAGTTTTTTTAATTTTTTGCAAAAGTTCTCAGTATTAAGATCTTGTCCATTTTCACTAAGAAATATAATTTTTTTTTCTTTTTTATTTTTAATTATATTTTCAAGCTCTTTTTTTGAAATATGTTCAATTGCAAAACTAGTGATTCCGCTATTTTTTAAACTTTTGAGTCTGCTCTCATATCTTTTGCACAGCTCATTTTCTTCATCTTTGTTTAATCTTCCTAAACAAAGGATTTTAATTTTCATTAAACAAAGATTTTTTGATTTGGAATAATATCTGCCCACATTTTTTCCAACTCATAATTTTTTCTTTGTTCATGATGAAAAATGTGAACTATAACATCAATTGCATCAATTAGTTTCCAGTTGTCACTATCTCTACCTTCAACTTTACAACCTTTAATTCCCATTTTTTTTAATTCTTCAATTGTATTTTCAGAGACTGACTGAATGTGCCTAGAAGATGTTCCGCTAGCGACAATCATATAGTCGGCAATAGAACTTTTGTTTGCAAGATCTATAGTTACGATGTCTTTTGCTTTATTATCATCAAGAATTTTAATTATTTCTTTTAGAAGGACTTCTTTTTTTTTAATTTGCATTAATTGTTTTTTTTATTTTTGATGATGAAACATTCATACCTTTTGTGCTTAAAAAATACCATCTATGTTGTTTATCTTTTGAAACTAAATTTAAAGATTTGTATTTTTCGAGCTTTTTTGCAGCTATAGAATTTAATGATTTCATTGAGAATTCAGGCCTATTCATCACAATGATAGACAGTTTATTTAAGATCTCATTATATTTTTTCCACTCATTAAATTTAACAAAACTATCGGCGCCCATAATAAAATAATATTTATGATCTACAGATTTTTTAATTATAAAATCTATATTATCAAATAAGAAATTCGATCCAGTTTTTTCTTCAGTATATTCAACTTTAATTATATTTTTATTTTTTTTAATTAATTCATTGCATAATTTTATTCTATTAGAAATATCATTAGATGCGCTTTTCTTTTTTAAAGGATTTTTTTTTGTAATGAGCCATATAACCTTATTTAATTGAAATCTTTTAATTGCTTCCAATGAAATATTTAAATGTCCAACATGTGGAGGGTCAAAAGTTCCGCCGAGAATACCAATTTTCATTATAATTTAATAAAAAGATTAAGGTCTAATTTGTCCATTACCTTTTACTAGATATTTATAAGTTACTAGTTGCTCAAGTCCAACTGGTCCTCGAGGATGTAATTTGTTTGTAGATATTCCAACTTCTGCTCCAAAACCAAACTCATTTCCGTCCGCAAATTGAGTAGAGGCATTATGCAAAACTATTGCGCTGTTAACTTTAGATAAGAATAATGAAGCATTCTTTTTATTATTAGTAACTATACTATCAGTATGACGAGTTCCATATTTGTTAATATGAGCAATCGCCTCTTCTACTCCGTTTACAATCTTTACAGAGATCGAAGAGTCTAAATATTCTGTTTTCCAATCTTGTTCTGTTGCTAAAGAAAAATTAGAATTTGTATAATTTTTTTTGGTAATTTTATCACCAATAATTTTACACCCACTAATACTTAATAATTGCAATATTGGTTTTAAGTGAGTTCTTATACAAGCTTTATCAATCAATAAAGTTTCAGCAGCTCCGCATACACTAGTATTTCTCATTTTAGCGTTGAGCGTAATTTTTTTTGCCATGTTCAGATCTGCATGCCTATCAATATACACATGACATAATCCCTCTAAATGACCGATAGTTGGTACGTTAGACATGGCCTGAACTTTCTTGACTAAGTTTTTTCCTCCTCTTGGAATAATAACATCAATAAACCTTTCCATTTTTGAAAGTATATAATCAACTAATTTTCTATCTGTGTTATCAATTAATTGAACGCTATTTTCGTTAACATTATTTTTTCTTAAGGATTTTCTGAAACATTCAGAAATAACTTTATTTGTCTGAATAGCTTCGCTTCCACCCCTCAAAATAACCGCATTACCAGATTTAAAACATAGAGTTGCAACATCTGACGTAACGTTTGGTCTAGATTCATATATTACTCCAATAACACCAATAGGAACTGTGTACTTATTAATTAACATTCCATTAGGTCTTTTCCATTTTGACGTTATTTTTTTTGTTGGGTCTTTTAGTTTAATAACTTCTTGGATAGACTTAATAATGTGATTAATTTTATTGTCATTTAGAATTAGTCGATCAATTAAATTCTGGCTAAGACCTTTTCTATTTGCTTTTGAAACATCAATCTTATTTGCTTTTAAGATCTTTTTTTTATTTGATTTCAAATTTTTATAAAAATCTGTAAGAACTTTATTTTTTTTATTTTCGTTTAAAAGCGATAGATCTTTTGATGCGTTTAAAGCATTTAAACCTATTTTATCTAAATAACTATTGCTCATAAATTTACTCGGCTTGATGAACTAAATTGTCTATATGAACCATTTCTCCTCGGCTAACATAACCTAATATTTCTTTAATTTTATCAGTTTTAAATCCAATAATTTTCTTAGCATCTAAACTAGAGTAAGCACTAATGCCCGTTGCTATACGTCTTTTTTTGGAATTTATAATATAAATAGCATCACCGCGATTAAAATTTCCCTCAACCGCAGTTACTCCTATTGGTAAAAGACTTTTTCCATTCTTTAATGCTTTTTCAGCACCTTCATCAATCATAATTGAACCTTTGGTTGCAATTGAATTTAAAATCCATTGTTTTTTTGCATTCAAGGAAGATGATTGAGATTCAAATAAAGTATAATTCTTATTTTTAATAATATTTTTTATAGGATTGTTAATCATCCCGCTTGTTAAAATCATGTCACAACCAGACTGCATACAAATTTTTGCAGCCTTAATTTTAGTTATCATCCCGCCAGTTCCATAAGAGCTAATACTTTCAGAAGCAAGCGCCTCTATAGACTTATCAATAGCCGTTACTTTTTTAATTATTTTTGCATTTTTGTTTTTCTTTGGATCAGCAGAATAAAGGCCATCAATATCTGAAAGCATAATTAAACAATCAGCGTTACATATTTGTGCAACCCTTGCTGCCAGTCTATCGTTGTCTCCATATCTTATTTCTGAAGTCGCAACTGTATCGTTTTCATTTACAATTGGTATTACAGACATTTTTAATAAGTTATTAATTGTTTCTTTAGCATTTAAAGATCTTCTTCTTTCTTCTGTGTCTTCTAAAGTAAGTAATATTTGAGAAATTTTAATCTTTTTCTTTTCAAATGCTTTTTTAAAAAGATTAATTAATTCAATTTGACCAATAGCGGCTATTGCTTGAAATTGGCTCAATTTTGTATTTTTTTTATTAATTTTTAATAAATCACAACCAAGCGCGATTGCTCCTGAAGATACGATAATTATTTGCTTATTTTTTTGTATTAAAAAATTAATATCGTCTATTAATTTATTGAACCAATTTTTTTTAATTTTATTTTTTCCATCAACAATGAGACTTGATCCTATTTTTATTACAATAGTTTTGTATTTTAAAATGTCCATTTAGATAGCTCGTAATAAATTTTTCACATTAATATTTTTTTCAACAGATATATCATAAACTTTTTTCTTAATTTTTTTAGTAAAATTCATTATTTTTTCCTTCTTTTCTTTCTCATCAATTAAATCAATCTTATTAAATACAATAAGTTCTCTTTTTTTAATTAATTCAGGGTTAAATTCTTTAAGTTCATTTCTAATAATCTTATATTTGCTAACTAAATCGTCTTCATTAATATCAATCATATGAATAATGCTTTTGCATCTTTCTATGTGTTTTAAAAATTTATCACCTAAACCTGAACCACTATGAGCACCCTCAATTAGTCCCGGTATGTCAGCAATAATTATTTCTTTATTATCAATGAAAACAACTCCAAGATTTGGATTTAGAGTTGTAAAAGGATAATTAGCAATCTTCGGTCTCGCTCTTGTTGATATTGAAAGCAGACTAGATTTTCCAGCATTTGGAAAACCAATAATTCCAACATCAGCAATTAATTTTAATTCAAGCCAAACTGTAAATTCTTCTCCTTTTTTTCCATAAGTAAATTTTCTTGGAGATCTATTAGTTGAGCTCTTAAATTTTGAATTACCAAGTCCGCCATTGCCACCTTTAGCTATGACATATTCTTGATCTTCTTTTATTAAATCAAATAATAATGTTTTCTTATCTTCTTCATATATTTGGGTTCCAACTGGAACTCTCAAAATTAAATCTTTTCCTGATAGCCCTCTTTTATTATTTCCAGAACCATTAAATCCATTTTGAGCTTTATGATGTTGTGCGAAACGATAATCAACTAAAGTATTCAAGCCATTTACTGCTTTGACAATTATTGATCCTCCGTTACCGCCATCACCTCCGTAAGGTCCTCCAAATTCAATAAATTTTTCTCTTCGGAAGGCAACACAACCATTTCCTCCGTCTCCGGCCTTAATCATAATTTTAACTTGATCTAAAAATTTCATACAATCATATTATTGATTATTAATAAAAATCTCAGTTTAAAAATAAACTGAGTTTATTGAGGGATTACTGAAATGTAAGTTCTTCCGAGTTTTTTCGTCTCGAATTTTACTACGCCGCTTACTTTAGAAAAAATGGTATGATCTTTTCCCATACCAACATTATCGCCAGGGAACATTTTAGTTCCTCTTTGTCTCATAATAATATTTCCAGCTATTACAGATTGACCACCAAATTTTTTAACGCCAAGTCGCCTTCCAGCGCTATCGCGTCCGTTTTTCGTCGATCCACCAGCTTTTTTTGTTGCCATTTTTTATTATCTATTTTTTAGCAGTTGCTTTAGCTTCAACTTTTTTTTCTGAAGCTTTCTTCTCTACAGTTGTATTTTTAGCTTCAGCTAAAAGTTTTCCACTTTTACCATAAATTTTTAAAATTTTCACTATCGAAACATGCTGTCTGTGCCCACGTTTTCTTCTTGAATTTTGTCTTCTTCTTTTTTTAAAAATAATAACTTTGTCATTTCTTGCTTGTTTTAAAAGTTCAGCTTCTACATATGCTCCATCGATCATTGGAGAACCTATTTCAGTCGTTGTATTGTCCGTTGTTAAAAGAACTTCTTTAAATTCAAATTTTTTACCAGCCTCATCATCAAGTTTTTCAATTCTAATAGTGTCATTAGCTGACACTTTATATTGTTTGCCGCCGGTTTTGATTACTGCAAAAGTCATATGTAATTTCTTTTAGGTCTGGGCAATATATATAGCCACCTTAGCTTGTCAAGATTGTGATTATGCCCAAGTGTATTGGTTTTTAGAAGTTATCTTTTAGATCTCTAATCTTCTTGAAAAAATCTACTTCATTTAGATCTTCAAATCCTATTCTTTTTTTAAACTCTAAATCATCAAATTTTAAAAAAATATTTAATCTCATCTCATCGCCTAGATTAGAAGGCACACTAGGTAATTTGTTATTAATATTATTTTTTATATAATTATATTTTTCAATTAACTCAGAATTGTTTTTATCTATTTCCATACAAAATTTTAAATTATTAATAGTATATTCATGCCCACAAAATATTTTTGTTTTAGGCGGCAAGGATCTAATTTTTTTTAAAGAATTTACCATCTCTAAATAAGAACCTTCAAACAATCTTCCACAACCAAAAGAAAATAAAGTATCACCCGAAAAAACTGATTCTTCATTTTTAAAATAATAAAATATATGACCAGATGTATGACCAGGAACATGTTCTACTAAAACATCAGAACCTTCAAAATTCCAAATCTGTTTGTCATTTAAAAAAATATCAATTCCTGGAATTCTATTTTTATCTTTTTCAAAACCTAATATTTGTGAATTAAATATTTTCTTTAGTTCCAGATTGCCACCTATGTGATCAGCATGGTGATGTGTATTTAAAATATATTTAAGATTTAATTTATTTGTTTTTAGAAAGTTTATAACAGGTTCTGATTCAGATGGATCAACAACACATACATTTTTAGTTTTTTTATTTTCAACGATATAAGCATAATTATCTTTTAGACACGGAATAATGTGAATATCCATAATTAAAAAATAATTAGTTTTTTTTACTAATTAAAAAAACGCCAAACTCGGAATAAAGATTTTTTATTTCCAAATTTAAATTTGAAATCACAGAAGATCTATCCTGAGTCACTGCGATTGATTTTATTATGTTAATTTTGTCAGAATGACATAAGTCAAAAAAATCTTTAATAGTACACATATGCAAATTAGGTGTATCGTGCCATGTATTAGGCAATGTTTTTGTAACTGGCATTCTTCCTTTAAGAAGCAAACTAAATCTAACTTTCCAGTATCCAAAATTTGGAATAGAGACAATTGCATTTTTTCCTATCCTTAAAAGTTCATGCAAAACTTTTCTTGGTTTATAAAAAGCTTGAAGAGTTTGTGTTAGAATTACGTAATCAAAAGATTGATCTGGATAGTTAACTAAATCTTCCTCAGCATCACCTTCCACAACAGAAAGACCTTTGCTTAGGCTTTCTTTAACTTTTTCGTGATCGATTTCAATGCCTCGAGCATCAATTTTTTTTTCTTTTTTTAAGTGCAAAAGAATACTTCCGTCACCACAACCTACATCGAGAACTTTTGAGAATGGTTTTATAAAATCTATTACTATTTTTGACTCTAATTTCATTTAAATTAAAAAACACTTTAAAGTGATTTTTACCTTTTTAGCTGTTTATATGCGCTCGCAATTCGGTAAATCAGCGCAAATGATTTTTATCTTAGGCATAATTTATTGTCAATTTATTCGGTTTTATTGAATGTCTTGTTGTTGTTTTCAAAAATTTTATAAGATTTATTTTTATAAATAGTATCAACCATAATAGCATTGTGTTAATTAAAAAATAAAATCAGCAAATATTTATAAGAATATGGTTCTAAGATTTAAAAATTTTAATAATTTAAAATATGTAGGTGGATTATCTCAGATAAAAAACATTAAAGATCCAATCAAACTTTCTGCTAATGAATCTGCTTTAGGACCCTCAAAAAGAGCTATCGCTGCATTTATTAAAAGTGGTAAAAAATTATCTAGGTATCCAGATGGAAATTCAAACGTTTTAATTCAATCGATATCAAAGAATTTAAAACTTAATCCCAATAATATTGTTATTGGCAATGGTTCTGATGAAATTATTAGCTTAGCTTGCCAATTATTCTTAAAACCAAATGATGAGGTCATTGTTACTGAGTACAGTTTTTTAATGTACAGAATTTATGCAAAAATCCACGGCGGTAAAGTTATCGTGGCACCTGAGGATGATTTTAAGGCAAATATAGATTCTATATTAGCGAAGGTCACTTCTAAAACTAAAATTGTTTTTTTGGCAAATCCAAACAATCCAACAGGAACATATTTAGATAAAAATGAAATGTTATTACTTAGAAAGAAATTACGCAGTAATATTTTATTAGTAGTTGATGATGCTTATTTTGAATTTGTTGTAAATAAGGATTATGCATCTGGTTTAGATTTATTTAGAAGCCACAGCAATGTTCTTATTACTAGATCTTTCTCTAAAATATACGGTCTTGCTAGTCTAAGACTTGGTTGGGGTTATGGATCAAAAAATATTATTTCTGCAATGAAGCTTATTAAACCTCCTTTTAATGTCAATTCAGCGGCACAAGCGGCTGGAGTAGAGGCTCTTAATGATAAAAATTGGTTAAAAAAGAATATAGATCACAATAGTAAATGGGCTGATATTTTTTTCGAAAATTTTGTAAATTTAGGAATTCTAACAAATGTTCCCGTTGCAAACTTTTTCTTAATGCATTTCGATAATAAAGAAATAACAGCAGATAAAGTTTACGATAAATTTATTAAATCTAAAATTATATTAAGAAAGATGAGGGGCTATGGACTATCCAATTCACTAAGAGTGACTATTGGAAACAATAAAGAAAATAATTTATTTTTAAAAACTCTGAATAAAATTTTTAATGTTTAATAAAGTAACAATAATAGGGTTAGGTTTAATAGGATCTTCAATTGCTAGGGCAATTAAGAAGAATAATTTATGTAAGATTTTAGTTGCTCACGACAAATCTAAAATAGTTTTAAAAAAAACCCTCAAACTTAAGATAACTAATTACATAGAACCAAATCTTAAAAAGAGTGTCGAAAATTCTGATTTAGTAATTATTTGCACTCCACTAGGAACTTACAAGAACATAGTTTCTGTTATTAAAAATTACTTAAAAAAGACATGTATTTTAACTGATGTTGGTTCAGCAAAAATTTTTGTAACTAATACGGTTAATAAATTAATTAATAAAAATACTATATGGATTCCTGCTCATCCAGTCGCAGGGACAGAGGAAAGCGGTCCCGAAGCTGGTTTTGCTGATTTATTTAAAAATAGATGGTGCATCATAACACCGGTAAATAAAAAAAATCCTAGCTCTTTAAAAAAATTAAATAATTTCTGGAAAAAAATTGGAAGTAAAGTTCAACATATGACAGCTGAACATCATGATAAAGTTATGGCAATCACAAGTCATATTCCTCATTTAATCGCTTATAATATTGTAGGAACTGCAGCTAATCTTGAAAAAGATACCAAGTCAGAGGTTATTAAATATAGTGCCAGCGGATTTAGAGACTTTACTAGAATTGCATCTTCAGACCCTACTATGTGGAGAGATATTGCTCTTAATAATCGAAAACAAATTCTTCATATGTTAGAAAAATTTAATTTAGATTTAAGTAATTTAAAACGCGCAATTATAAAAAAAGATGGAAATAAACTATTTAAACTATTTTCTAAGACTAGAAAAATTAGACAGGCTATTGTTAAAGCTGGTCAGGATATTAATAGCCCTAATTTTGGCAGAAAGAATTAATCGTAAATTTCTTTTTCAAGTTTATTCATGAAATCATTCATGTTTAAACCTGGTTCAATTGGCTTTTTAAATTCAATGCAGATTTCTCCAGGAAATCTAAAAAAGCTGTCTCTAGGCCACACATCACCAGTATTTAATTTAACAGGTATGCAAGGAACCTTTGCTTTTTCATAAATTCTTGAAACTCCCTTTTTTAGAGGAACTCTTTCATTATTTTTAATTCTTGTTCCTTGTGGAAAAATAATTAAAGGAGATTTTTCTTTATTAATAGTTTCGGCAGTTTTTTCTAAAAAAACAAGATGATCTTTAGTAACCTTTTCCCTATGCGTTCCTATAAATCCTAATTTTTTTATACACCATCCATAAAATGGAATTTTAAATAATTCTGCTTTAACAATAAAAATAGGAGCATTAAGTACGGCATTAAAAACAAAAGTTTCACAAATGGATTGATGTGCGGAAGCAACAAAAAATTTTCTATCTTTTGGTATATTTTCCAATCCTTTAAATATTATTTTTGTATTGATAATAAACCTTACACAAAAAATAATATAAAACCCCAACATACGTGCTAACCATTGCATAGCTGCTTTTGGCATTACGAGAGTTGGTAAAGCTAATAATGTTGAGAAAAAAGAGCCACAGTAAGTTGCAAAATTAAATACCAGAGATCTTAAAAAGTGCATTTAATTAATCAAAGATTCTAATTTTTGTCTTTGTTTTATTACTTTATATTTATTTTTATTAATTAAAATTTCCGCACAATAAGGTCTTGTATTATAGTTTGAAGCTAAAGATCTTCCGTATGCTCCAATATTATCAATACAAACATAATCTCCCTCATTAAGCTTTTGATATTTATTGTAAGAAATAAATGTATCTGAACTCTCACATACCGGACCAACAAACTCAGTATTTTTTTTTATAGTAGAGCTATTTTTTAATAAAGGGTAAATTTGATGTTTTGCACCATATAGAGCAGGCCTAATTAGATCATTCATTGCGGCATCTATAATTATAAATTTTTTACCTGGCGCATCTTTTAGATAAATAACTTTAGATATCAAAACCCCAGTATTGCCACAAACAGATCTTCCTGGCTCAAATATAATTTCTACGTTATTCGTTTTTTTAAATTTAAGAACAAGATTTGCGTATTGTTTCAGATTAAATTTTTTTTCACTATTTGAATATGGAATACCAGTTCCACCGCCTAGATCGATATATTTTAAATTTATTCCAATTAAATTAATTTTTTTATTAAAGTTTGAAAGTGCATTTAAAACTTTTTTGAAAGGGTTAATGTCCATAATTTGAGAACCAATATGAACGCTAATTGCTTCAAATTTTAGATATTCATAATGATATTGATTATCAAATATTTCGAAACAAGCATTCATTGAAATACCAAATTTATTATCTTTTTTTCCTGTAGATATTTTTTTATTGGTTTTTGCAGAGATATTTGGATTAATTCTAATTCCTACAGAGACAATTTTGTTATTTTTTTTCGCAATTTTATTAATAGCTCTTATTTCAGCCTCCGATTCTGCATTGATTAAGAGAATTTCTTTTTTTATTGCAAAATCTAACTCTTCTTCTGTCTTGCCAACTCCAGAAAAAACTATTTTTTTAGGTGAAATTCCTGCTTTAAGAGCAATTTTTAATTCACCAATTGAAACAACGTCTGCGCCAGAGCCAAGTTTTTTTAATTCAGAAATGAGTTTTAAATTTGAATTTGATTTTACCGAAAAACAAATAATTGGATTAATTTTTTTAAAAGATTTTTTAAAATTGTTAAAATTAAATCTTAGCTGACCTAGAGAATAAAGATAAAATGGAGTTTTAATTCTGGTTGCTACTTTTGATATAGCAGTATTTTCAAAAAATAATTTTTTATTTTTGAATTTTAGAAAATTCATTAAATGATTTTGATATCAATTTTAGTTTCTAAAGATTGTTTTTCAAAATTATTATTAAAAGATTGGTAAACTGGATTATTTTTTACACCACAAGACGATGTTAAAAATAATATTGAGAATACTAATAAAATTCTAATCATTTAAACTCTTTTTGATATTTTTTTATCATTTTATTAACATTAAACGGTGACGTTCCGCCATAAGATTTTTTTGAATTCACTGAATTCTTTAGATCAAACATTTTCAAAACATCTTTTTCTACGCTTTTTTCAACTTTTTTAATGGTTGAAAAATCTAACTCATCAAGTGTTTGATTATTTTTTTCAGCAATATTTACAAGAGTCGCAGATTTTTTGTGTGCGTCTCTAAAAGACATTCCTTTTTTTACTAAATAATCAGCAAAGTCAGTTGCAGTAGTAAAGCCCAATTTTGCAGCGGCTAACATTTTAGTTTTATTTGGTTTCATTCCATCTACCAATTCCGTCGCAAGCTGAATATTTAATAAAAGACTATCGTATGAATCAAAGACACTCTCCTTATCTTCTTGCATGTCTTTAAAGTAGGCAAGAGGCAAGCCTTTCATAGTAGTTAACATAGAAGTTAATTGCCCAAATATTCTTCCAGTTTTCCCTCTGATTAATTCTGCAGAATCAGGATTCTTTTTTTGAGGCATAATTGAAGATCCCGTTAATAAACTATCTTCAAGAGTGATTAAGTTTACAAGATCTGAATTCCAAATAATAATTTCTTCAGCAAGTCTTGATAGATGCACCGAGCATAGAGATGCTATAAATAAGAATTCAATAGCAAAATCTCTATCAGAAACTGAATCAATAGAATTGTCAGTAGGTTTTTTAAATCCAAGTTTTTTTGAAGTAAAGTGTCTATCAATATTATAAGAAGTCCCAGCAAGAGCTGCAGATCCTAAAGGATTTTCATTAATATTTTCTAAAAAACTTTTAATTCTTTTTTTATCTCTTTTGAACATTTCTACATATGCTAATAGATAATGAGAAAAGAGTACCGGCTGCGCATTTTTAAGATGCGTAAATCCAGGCATAATTACATCAATATTTCTTTTAGCTTTATTTAAAAAACTTTTGATAAGTAGAGTTAAATTTTTATCAATAATGTTTGCAGATTTTTTAACCCAAAGTTTAAAATCTGTTACAACCTGATCATTTCTTGATCTTGCTGTATGTAGATATCCAGCGTGATCTCCAATAATTTCAAATAATCTTTTTTCAACATTAAGATGAATATCTTCATGTTCTTTTTTAAATTCAAATTTATTATTTTGTATTTCTATTTTAATCTTTTTTAATCCAAAAATAATTTTTTTAGCAGATTCACTTTTAATAATTTTCTGCTTTGATAACATTTCGCAATGTGCAATAGACGCATCAATATCTTCATTGAATAATCTTTTATCTATATCAATCGAAGAATTAATTGATTGTAAAAGTTTTGAGGTAGGTTTTTTAACTCTTGTACCCCACACTTTATTTTTATTTCCTTTAGTCATATTTTTAATAATGTATAAAACTAAACTATGTTTTTTTTACGTAATTCCTTTAAATATTTAGTTTATTTAAGTGTTTTATTATTATTTATTACTAATCACTCTTTATCACAACCCATTAAAGATCTTCCATACAAGAACATAGTTGTGCATGAGGTACCAAAAGAAATCATTGGTGAAGAATTTATAGATTTCTCGGGTAAAAAATTAAAATTTAATAAATTTGATCATCAAATAAATTTAATTAATTTTTGGTCTACTTGGTGTGTGCCCTGCAAAGAAGAAATGCCCTCAATTGATAAATTAGTTGATGTTATGGGCAAAGATAAAATAAAAATATTTGCCATTAATCTTGAGAAAATAAATAAGAAAAAGACCGATAAATTTTTTACTGAATTAAAAATTAAGAATTTTTCTACTTATTATGATCCAGAGTATGTTTTGGCTAATAAAATTGGATTAAGAGGCCTGCCAACAACTCTAATTGTAGACCGCAATGGTAAAGAAATAGCAAGAGTCATAGGTTCCATTAACTTTTCTGATGAAAAATTTATTAGTTGGTTAAAAAATCTGTAGGCTTATTTTTTATGAAAATAAAATAAAGTCATTAAAACAACTATAGCAATAAATTGAGCAACAACTCTTAACTGCATTAGTTTGTTACTTTTTCTTTTATCATCAATATTGCTGCCAAGAAAAAATGATTTTAATCCACGTATAAGAATTACGGTAACAACAATCAATGCAACTATTGCAATAATACGACTTAAATCTGACATTAAGAAATAATTATCATAAAATGATTAAAATTATATAAAATAAAATATTAATGAAATTAATCGAAGAAAATATATTTTTAAAGACAACTTCTTTGCCACAAAGCTCTTCTAGGGCAAATTATTTAATAGTATTTTGTCATGGATATGGGGCTGATGGAAAAGATTTAATTAATATTGGAAATTATTGGCAAAGATTTTTACCAGATTTTTATTTTACCTCACCTAATGCACCAAATATTTGCTCAGTAAACCCTGCAGGATTTGAATGGTTTGATCTTATGAGTCATGACGTTAAAAAAATTAATTTAGAATTACAAAATTCAATACTAAAATTAACCGAATTCATTAATGCAAAACTCAAAGAATTAAATTTAGATTATTCAAAGTTATTTCTAGTAGGCTTTAGTCAAGGTACGATGATGTCCTTACATTATGCCTTAACGAATTCTAATAAGGTTGCAGGAGTAGTTGGTTATTCTGGAAAGATTTATGATCCTATTTCTTTAGAACAGAATATTAAATCAAAACCTTTGATTTTTTTAATGCATGGAGATGATGATAGTATTGTTCCGTTAGAAGAAATGATGGAGGCAAAAAATTTTTTATTACAAAATAAATTTGATTTAAAAACTAAAATTTTTAAAGGTTGTGGCCATTCTATTCCAGTAGAAGGATTAAGTTTAGGTCTAGAATTTATTAACAGTAATAAAAAATAAATATTTTGATTATAAATAAAATTGATATATCAATTAATGTATTAAATGATTATTACAGAATCTAATTCAGTACCCTTGGATAAGTGTCCAGCTCTTGTATTAAACGCAGATTATAGGCCGCTAAGTTATTACCCTTTATCATTATGGTGTTGGCAAGATGCTGTTCGTGATGTTTTTTTAGATAGAGTGACAATAGTTTCAGAATATGATCGCGAAATTAGGAGTCCTTCTTTTTCTATGAAATTACCAAGCGTAATTTCATTAAAGAAATATATAAAACCTTCTGAGTTTCCAAATTTTACAAGATTTAATGTTTTTTTAAGAGATAGATTTTCTTGTCAGTATTGCGGAGATAATAAAAATTTAACCTTTGATCACGTAATACCAAGATCCAGAGGAGGAATTACTTGTTGGGAGAATGTGGTATCTGCTTGTTGTACATGTAATGTAAAAAAGGGAGGCAAACTTCCCCATGTTAGTGGAATGATCCCAAAAACAAAACCAACTAGACCGACAGTAGAAGAATTGCATGATAATGGAAAATTTTTTCCGCCAAATTTTTTACATCAGAGCTGGTTAGATTATTTATATTGGGACGTTAAGCTTGAAAGCTAATATTTTTTTGAAATAGCTATAGCTAATTTAGAACTATTTTTTATTACTGCATCTAAAATAGAATATAAACCATCATTATTAGCACCTAAACTTTCAGCAGTATTTTTATGCTCAAGTTCTTCTTCTCTAAATTTAATAAATTTTTTTTTTAGTTCTTTTTCTTCTTTATATTCTTTAGATAAAATATCTATCTGTTCTCCATAATGACCACCAATAACTTCTTCAACAGCAGAAGTGCATAAAGCAGTAGCTTTTTTTCCAAGTAATGCTGTACCAAAACCGAGAGCTGTACCAAGGACATCCCATAAAGGAAGCAAAGCTGTAGGTCTAACTTTTCTCTCAATAATTTGGTTTTCAAAAAATTCTAAATGTTCTAATTCGTGATCACGCATTTCCTTAATAGTATTTTGTAGTTCTGGATCTTTATTAAAAAGTTGAAGAGCTCTTAATTGTCCCTCATATATTTTTATTGCACCACGTTCGCCAGCGTGATTGACTCTGATCATTTCAGCTATTTGTTCGTTTTTTTTGTCCATGAGAATATTTTATAATATAAAATTGTAAGAATTAAAGACATAATCATATTAATTGAGGCTAAAGATAGACCAAATAATTTAAAGCTTACTTCTTTACACGATGGCGCTAATTTATTTTGTAATTCTTTTAAAAGAACATCTTTAGACATATTTTTACTAATTTCTGTTTTGCAGCTAGATAGCTCGTTAATTAATCCATATTCAATTCCAACGTGGTACGTAGCAATAAAAAAACTTCCTACAGATGTTACAATTATTAAAATCATTAATTGGTTTTTCCAATTATTTTTTAAAAAAAATAAGGCAGAGAGTAGTAAAATTAAATAATAGGGGTAACGCTGATAAATACAAAGAGCACAAGGTTTAACTTTTAAAATATATTCAATAAATAATGCTGACGAAATAATTAAAAAATTGATTGCAAAAATATATATAAAAAATTTATAAATTTTATTTTTCAAGCAATAAAATATTGTGGAAATTTGATATAAAACAAATACATTCCTGCAATTACAATAGCAAAGCTTCCAACCACCCAAATTACAAAAGTTGAAAACTTTTGATCAATCTGTTTTTGAATCTTAGCCCCATATTTTGAAAATAAATAAGCTAATAAGAAATATCTAGCTCCCCTCGTAAATAAAGCTGTAGCAGCAAATAAAGGAAAATTAAAATGAACAAAACCACTAGCAATTGCAAGTAAGTTAAATGGAAGGGGTGTAAATCCAGAGATAAATAATATGAAAGCAAAAGTTATCATTGTGCTTTTTTTGTAAAAAATAGCTAAGAATTTTTTTGGATCGTCTACACCAGAAAGTTCAAATATGTGCACACCCAATTTATGAAACATAAAACTTCCTATAGCATACGCAACAAGAGCTCCTGCAAACGCAGCTGTAGTTGCAATCGCAAAAGTTTCAAACCATCTCTTTGGTTTGGAAATTGACATTGGAATTACAATTGCATCTGAAGGAAAAGGAAAGAATATGTTCTCCAAAAAACACCAAACAGCCAGGACATACTTTGCTAATTTGTGTCCTGCTAGTTTTATAAGTTTGTTTAATAAATTTTTTAACATTAACTTGTCATGTATATTTGAATTTATATAATTAAAAAATGAAATTAAAATTTGATATTAAACAATTTGCAATATCTTTAGTGATTTCGCCAGTAGTTTTTTATTTGGTAGTTGCTATCGCTAAGCTTTTTGGAGCTTCCTATAAGATCAATCATGGAGAATCTTTTATTATCTGGTTGCTGCTTGCGATTTTAATAAAAATTAGTTTTATTAATAAGAAATAAAATAATATTTGCGGAAGTGATGGAACGGTAGACATGATAGACTCAAAATCTATTGCTCGCAAGAGTGTGAGGGTTCAAATCCCTCCTTCCGCACCAATTAAAAAAAATATTTTACTATAAAAAATATTATCAATAATAAGATTACACTTACTATCGATAAGATGTTTAAATATTTTTCTATAAAATTTTTTATACCTTCACCATATTTCCATATCAAAAAGCTTATTGCTAAAAAACGAATTGCTCTTGATATGAAGCTGCCAACAATAAATATCCAAAAATTAAACTGAACAAATCCACTACCAATAGTTAAAAGTTTGTAAGGAAGAGGAGTAAATGCATAAAAAAATACGATCCAAAACTCCATTTCTTTTGTGATTGAATTTGTGAATGTAATAAAAGATTCTTGATATCCATATAAACTTATGACCCTTGCTCCAATTGTGTCGTAAAAAAAATATCCCAAATAATATCCTAAGGCTCCACCAAGTACTGAAAATACAGTTACAAAAAAACCAATAGCCATTGCTCTATGCCTTTTTACTAATTGGACAGGGATCATTAAAAAAACAATTGGAATTGGAAAAACGCTACTCTCAATAAAACTTATAAAATATAAAAATTTTTCAGATTGTTTTTTTGAGCAGATAGATAAAATTTTATTATATAGAGATCTCATTTTTAAAAATGCTTATATATTTAATTTTATTATTAGCACCTAAAATAACAATTGTAGAATAAATAGATTAAAAAAGTAAAATAATAGTTATGCAAATTTCATCTTATAACAGTTTAAATGAAATATTTTTTTTACAATTTGAAAAATATCAAAATGAAGATCATTTGTTCTTTAATAATTTAAACTTAAAAAAATTTCAGACATATACTTGGGCTGATACAAATAATAATGTTTTAAAGCTTGCAAAATTTTTAAATGAAAAAAAAATTATCAAAGGAGATAGAGTATTATTAGTTTCAGAGAATAGACCCGAATGGTTAATTGCAGATCTTGCAATATTATTAAATTCAGGCATTACGGTTCCAAATTACACTACATACACAGTAAATGATTTTGCATTTACAATAAATGACTGCAAGCCTTCAGGATTAATTGTCTCAAGCCCTCAACTGTTGAAGAATATTTTATTGGCTGCAAGAAAAATTAATTATAATTTTAACTTTATCATTCTCTTAAATGAAACCAACGAAGTTGTTGCAGACAATGTTATTAATTTTTCTACTATTATAGAAAAAAAAATTGATATTGAAGAAACAAAAATCTTTTTTAAAAAAATTAACAAAAGTTTAATAAGAAAAGATCCTGCTTGCATTATTTATACCTCTGGTACACAAGGAACACCCAAGGGAGTCGTGTTATCACATGGTGGCATACTAAAAAATTGCGAAGGCGCTTTAGAATTTTTATATTTTATTAAAGAACAACAAAATACTTTTGTTACTTGGTTACCGCTATCTCATTCTTACGAACATACAGTTCAATTTGTTCAATTAAGCCTAGGAGCAAAAATATTTTACTCAGAAAGTTTAGATAAATTATTAGCCAATTTAAAAATTGCAAGACCAACTATTATGACTGCAGTGCCGAGGTTTTATACAAATCTTGTTAATAAAATTAAAATCAATTTACAAAATCAGAGTAGTTTCAAAAAAATGATTTTTAATAAAACATTAGAATTGGGAGAGAAAAAAATATTATTTAAAAAAATGAGCATTTTTGAAAAATTTATTAATTTTATACTAGATATAATTGTTAGAAAAAAAATTAAGAACCAATTTGGCGGGAAAATAAAAGCGTTTATCTCTGGCGGAGGACCTTTGGATTATAATGTTGGGATTTTTTTAAATTCTTTAGGTCTACCAACATTGCAAGGTTATGGACTGACAGAGGCTTCGCCTGTTGTTAGCTGTAATTCAATTGATAAAATTAAAATAGACACAGTTGGAAGAATTTTTAAAGATGTGGAGGTCAATATAGCCCCAGATGGAGAGATTTTAGTTAAGGGGGAAAATGTCATGCTTGGGTATTGGAATAATAAGAGTGAGACAGAAAAAATCTTAAGAGATAATTGGTTATATACCGGAGACATAGGAGAAATTGACCATGAAGGATATTTAAAAATTACTGATAGAAAAAAAGATATTATTGTAAATGCTGGGGGAGATAATATTGCCCCTAGTAAAATAGAAAATTTATTAGCAAATTATCCAGAAATTATTCAAAGCTACATTTATGGAGATAAAAAGAATTTTTTAGTAGCTCTAATAGTTGTTGCAAAAGATTTAGAAGATAGAAAAAATAAAATACAATTTATTATTGATAAAGTTAACAATGAACTGAGCATTATTGAAAAAATTAAGAAATTTATAATTATTGATGATCCATTTACTATTGAGAATGAAATGCTTACTCCAACGATGAAAACACGAAGACATGAAGTAAAAAAAGTTTATGGAGATCAATTAGAAAAACTTTATTTTTAATTTGGTGCACTCGAGAAGATTCGAACTTCTGACACCAAGTTTAGGAAACTTGTACTCTATCCAGCTGAGCTACGAGTGCACTTATATGAAATATAAATAATATTTAACTCAAAAAAAATATTAAAAACTATTGTAAAACAATAAAATTTGAATCAAAAAAAATTAATTCATTTTTAAAAAATTTTGTACAAAAATAACAATTTGACTTAGTAGGCGATATGTTTTTAAGTATTTCTTAATGCGAATCACTTAAATTATTTAAGTGATCATTAACGTAACGGGAGAAAAAAATGGCTAAAAAAAGAAAAGCAGCTAAAAAAACTTCTAAGAAGAGAAAATCTTCTAAAAGAAGAAAGCCAGCTAAGAAAGCAAAAAAAAGAAGAAGATAGTTTTTTGAGTTTTCAAGAAAAACGCTCTTCAAATTTTTTGAAGGGCGTTTTTTTTATATAGGCTCTGCAGTTACAGTTTCTTTCTTACCAAGAGCTTTATCTAATTTCTTTTTAGCATCCTCATTAGTAAGTTGCATTCCGATAGCAACCTCTCCTAATAAACGATCATAGGCTTTTTCGAATAATTGTCTTTCGCTATAAGATTGATCAACTGGAATTTCACTATTTTTATTTAAATCTCTTACTACCTCTGCAATTTGATAAATTTCACCAGAATTTATTTTTTGATCATATTCCTGAGCTCTTCTGCTCCACATAGTTCTTCTAATTTTTGGTTTCCCTTTTAAGATTGATATCGCTTTATTAATTTGGTTCACGCTTGATATAGGTCTTAAATTTCCCTGTTGATTAACAGGAATTGTTAAAATTAATTTATCTTTGGTTACCTGAATTTTATAATAAGTCATTTCAATGTCAGCAATCACGCTACTCTCAATAGCAACAATTTGACCAACACCATGTTTTGGATAAATAACATGATCTTTAACTTTATAAATTTTTTTATCAGATTCTTGTTTTGCAACTTTTGTAATTATAATTTCAGTAGCAGCATTTTGAGAGGCCGTTAAAGGTTTTTGCTCTGATGTCGTCTGTTGTGCAATTTTTTTTGTTTCTGGATTTTTAGGTCTTCCGCGTTTTCCTTTAGGTTTAATTTCAATAGGAGGCTTTTCTTTTTTTTGAATTTCTTTTTTAGGAATTTCTTTTTTTAATGGTTTTTTTTCTAATTTAATTTTTTTGTTTTTTTTAATATTTGATTCTTTTTTCTTATCCTGGGATTTTTTATTCTTCATGATTTTTTTTAGAAATTCCATGGCGCTTAATATAGCATCCGAATAGTTAATACAAGCTTACAAGATTATTTATTACCTGTGCCAGGTTTATCGCTAAAGTACTTTTCAAGTTTGTTAGGTATATTTTTAAATTTATCTGCATCAGGCAGTGGATCTTTTTTTTTATTAATATTAGGCCATTTTGCAGACATCTCTTTATTTAATATTACTAACTTTTCAGTATTTTTATTTGTGTCTGGTTCGATAGCGTTGATAGGACATTCTGGTTCGCAAACACCACAATCAATGCATTCATCTGGATTAATAACCAACATATTTTCGCCCTCGTAAAAACAATCTACAGGACAGACTTCAACGCAATCAGTTAGTTTGCATTTAACACAATTGTCATTCACTACATATGTCATTTATTATTTTATAAGAATAAATTGTTTTTAATAATATTATTATTATCTTTAAAAATACAGACCATTATTTAATTGTTTAAAGATAAATTCTTAAGAGAAGCAAAGGGGTTGTTTATATTTTTTTTAACATTATCTTTTTTAATATCTTTCTTATCTTTACGTTTGAAATTATAACTAAATATATCCTTGTCTTTATCTATTTTTTTATAGCTCATTAATTTTAATAATTTTTCAAAATCTTCCTTTCCACACCCTAGAAGATTAAGCATTTCAGAGGATATAGAGAATTGATTATTATTTGTTGAACTTAAGATTTTTATAAAAAGTTTTTCTAATATATCAACTCTGACAATATAATTTTCAAAAGTTTCAAATCCACATATCAATAAAAATTCTTTATTTTTTGTTTCAAAATTTTTTAAAAAATTTAATCCAAAAGTAGGACACTTCTCTCTTTGAGTTTTATTATTAAAACAATTCCAAAGAATTATTTTTAAGTTTACAGCCTTTGGCTTGATCATTAGAGGTTGATAGATGTGATATCTTCCAATTTTAATTCCAATTTTTTTAATATTAGCTCTTTGATCTTTATCTAAGTTCTTCAGTAAATCTTCAGCATCTAATCTTTTTAATACTCCATGATTTTCAAACAATCTAAAACATAAAGCTCGAGCATAGCTGTTTTCTAAATTAATTTTTGAAGTTTTTATTAGATCGTTAAGGTGAAGATTTTTTTCTTTATCAATCCACTTTTCTAAATAATTTTTTAATTCACTTTGTTCATCCACATCTAAAGAGTCATCAATTAATAGTTTTATTTTGGGGTTTAAATAATCTTTTCCAGGAATAATTGTCGCTATAGGGTTTTCTTTCCAGAATATTTTAAAATCTTCTTTTAATTGAAGTGCTGCAGATTCAATATTTTCTTTAACAATATCATTAATTCTTTTTTTTAATTCTTCCACAACTCCCTGACGAGCAGCCTTCTTTATAGATTTTATATCTGTTTGTAGAGCGGTGCTTGAAAAATCCAAATTAAGTCTTAAACCTTTAATGGTACCAATAAATTGTTTATCAATAATTACCTCATCTTTTTCTGAGATTTTAGTTTCTAATTTTGCATCTTGTTTTAAGTGTTTAGAGAGAATGCTTATTCTTCTATCAATAAAACTTTTTGATAATTCTTCATGTAATTTTGCAGAAAGTTTATCCTCAATATCTTTTGTTTTAGCTATCCAATAATCACTATTTTCAACCCAATTTTTTTTATAAGAAACATAGGCCCAAGTTCTTACATGTGAGATTCTGTTTGCAATCGTATCAATATTTCCAGATTCATTATCAAGACCATTTAATTGTGCGCGCATCCATTCATTAGGTATTTTTCCCTTATCAGAAACTAAAAATTCAAAGACTTTTCTAACAATATCAATGTGCTCATTATAGGAACTTTTTGTAAAATCTGGTATCTGACAACACTCCCATAAAGTAGACAGATTGTTGTTTTTATAATCAGTTTTAATTTGATTATTTTTTACTATTAAAGTTTTTAATACGTTTTCATCTAACAGATCTTTGTTTCTTAAAAGACTATAATCATAAGGTTTCTGATCAAGGCTATTCAATAAACTTTCTATGTTTGAAAAATCTAAATTAGAATTTCTCCAATAAATATTTATGACGCTATCAAACTTATGATTTTCTAATTTGTCTATTTGCTCAGGACTTAATTCATCACATTTCCCTGTAATACCAAAAGTTCCATCATTCATATATCTACCGGCTCTTCCCGCTATCTGCCCTATTTCTGTTAGTCGAAGATGTCTGTTTCTTCTTCCATCAAACTTATTTAGATTGTTAAAGCTGATGTGATCAATATCCATATTAATTCCCATTCCAATTGCGTCTGTTGCAACAAGAAAATCAACATCACCAGATTGATATAATTCAACTTGAGCATTTCTTGTTTTAGGACTCAAAGATCCCATAACAATTGCCGCTCCACCTCTTTGTCTTCTAACAAATTCTGCAAGGGCATAAACTTCATCAACAGAAAAAGCGATAATTGCCGTTCGACCAGGAAGTCTAGAAATTTTTTTATGACCAGAATAAGAAAGTTTAGAAAATCTTTCTTTAAATATAAATTCAACTTCAGGAACAAATTTTTGTATTATATTTTGCATAATGTTAGAACCGAGAAACATTGTTAATTTATCTCCTCGCATATTTAATAAACGATCAGTAAAGATATGGCCTCTTTCTGGATCAGCGCACATTTGAATCTCATCTATTGCTACAAACTCAGCATTAATATCGAGAGGCATAGATTCAACTGTGCATAAAAAATAATCTGCGTACGGAGGAATAATTTTTTCTTCACCAGTTATTAGAGCAACTTTTTCTGCACCAACTTTTTGAATACATTTCTCATAAACTTCTCTTGCAAGTAAACGAAGCGGGAATCCAATAATTCCAGATCCAAACTGAAGCATTCTTTCAATTGCAAAATGAGTTTTGCCGGTATTTGTGGGACCAAGAACAGCAATAATTTTTTTTTCCAGTAAAGACATTTTTAGTATTAAATTTTTTTCGAGATACTACCTGTTGTTATGAGCCAAGAACAAAGCAGGCATAAAATATGACCGAATCACTCGAAAAAATGTTCTCATTTTTGTAAATATTTTTAATTATAAATTTTTAATACGCTTAACACACAATAGTGGCAATTTAGATTTTGAATATATTTTTTTAATAGTTTCTTTTATTCCCATTATAACTACTTTTTTTCTAGCACCAAAAGCATGTACCAATTTTTTATTATTTAATGCAATTGCAACATGGCCTTTCCAAAATAACAAATCTCCCTTCTTAATTTTTTTGAGAGAAATTTCTTTTTTAAAAAACTTTTTTTGATCCTTTGAATCACGCGGACTATATATATTGTTAAATTTTAACAACTCTTGCACTAAGGCAGAACAATCTAGTCCTTCAGGGCTATTGCCGCCCCATAGATATTTTGTATTAAGATATAATTTAACATTATCTAGAAAATGTTTCGTTTTAAAATTTAAAGGTTTAGCATTTTTTTTTAAAATCCATCCAACCGTGGTTTGAATAAAACTATTCTTATTATCCAAAATAGATATTTTTGAATTAAAAAATATTTTTTTATTTGTTTTATATTTATTATTTGGTTTTTTATATAGGTTACATTCCTTAGAGATAATTTTATGTGTTTTTTTTCTTTTATCTAAATGCAAATCTTTCGCTTCAATAAAACCCTCGTATTTATCATACGCTTTATATCCTTTGAAAAATTTTCCAAATTTATATTGAGTATTAAAGTTTTCCCCTAGAAGAATTTGGGTAACAATCTCAGATTTTTTATTATTATTGTAAATATTTGCAATGGGACTTTTAACTGTAAGCAACATAATCTTGTAGATCCTTTGGAATTATAACAGATATTTCCGTTATAACTAAAATATATTTTTGGATTAAATTATTTTTTAGGAGCCGGATCTTTTTTTTGTTCAGCTTGTTTCTTTTTAGCTTCTGCTTCTAGTTTTTTTAATTTTGCAATTGCTGCATTTTCTTCTTCTAGAGTAACGATACCATCTTTGCTTGTGTCGGTGTTATCAAATCTTGCAGCGGCATCTTTTAAAGGATTTGCATAAAATTCATCTTTTGTAATTTTTCCATCACCATCTTTATCTATGCTGCTAAATATTTTTTCCAATTCTTTTTTATTTGCGTCTAAATAATCTTGTCTCTTTAATGGGAAGGGAGAATTTTGAGCAGAAACTACATTGCAGATTAGCAGAGCCAAAATAGTAGATAATAATATTTTTTTCACAAGCGAGGTATATGCCCCAATGTTATTTCTGTAAATCATTTTTTATTAATTTTAATAGTTTTGTTTATCCACATAATTAGCAACAGAACTGGAACTCCGATGATTGCAGTAAATATGAAGAATGTTGAATACCCAAATAAGTTTACTAAACCACCTGCATAACCAGCTATCAGTTTAGGCAAAAATAACATTGCCGAACTAAAAAGTGCATACTGGGTTGCGGTAAATTTTATTGAAGTTAGTGCTGAAAGATAAACTATAAAAGTAGCTCCTGCAAAACCGCTCGCAATGTTGTCAGCGGTAATGACAAAGGCTAAAATTTTTACATCAGCTGTAATAAGAGCTAACCATGCAAATAATAGATTACTTAATGCCGAAATTAATGCTCCAATAAATAAAGATCTCATTACGCCTAAATGAACTGAAGCAAGACCACCAATAACGCCACCAACAATAGTAGCTACAGTTCCAAAGAATTTTGAATAAGTAGCTATTTCTGCAACGGAAAAACCCTTCTCAATGTAAAAAACATTTGCCATCACACCTAGGACTACATCTGAAATTCTATACAAGCCTATTAGAAGTAGAATTGATGTTGCTTTTGACCCATATCTATTTAGGAAATCCAAAACAGGTTTTGCATAAGCATTTTTTGCAGATCCTTTGTTAATAAAGTTTATTCTGATTAATAAAAATATAATTAAAGCAAATGTTAGAAAGCAAAAAATAATTTTAATAAATTCATTAAAAAAATTAACAATAGGGTCTTTGCTATCAAATAAATCTTTAAAATATAAATAGCATAAAATAAATCCTGCGAGAGAAGCTAAAAAAGCAATAAAGAATTTAATTTTTTGATTAGATTTTTTTTCAATATTTCTTTTTATTTTTGGTTCAGAAGAATAAAAAACAGTCAGGACTCCAAATAACATAAGCAAAGCCATTATTTGGTAAACTTGTTGCCATACTTTTTGATTGTAAATTTCCGTACCCAAGAATGATGCAATCCATAAACTTCCAGCACCAGCAACAATCATTGCTATGCGGTAACCAGTTAAATACATCGAAGATAGAGCTCCTTGTAACTTTTTTGAGGCAGACTCAATTCTAAAGGCATCTAGTACGATGTCCTGAGTTGCGCTTGAGAAAGCAATAAATATTGCAGCAATTGCTGTGCATAGCAGAGAAGTTTTTGGATCTGTAAAAGAAATAAAAATTAATGAAAAGATTATCATTAATTGAGACAACAGCAGCCAACTTCGTCTGTGCCCTAACTTTCCTAGTATTGGTAATTTTAAATTATCAACTATAGGCGTCCAAATAAATTTAAAAGAATATGCAAAACCTACCCAACTGAATAAAGTTATAGTCGCTCTATTTACTCCAGCTTTAAATAACCAAACAGATAATGTAGAAAAAATTAGAAGAATAGGTAGACCTGCCGCGAAACCAAGAAATAACATTCTTAATGATGTAGGATTTAAAAGTGGACTTAAATAAGAAAATCTCATTAACAAATAATTTATTTTTTTTTATAAAGAATATAAAGGAAACTATTTAAGCGTACTTAAATATGCAATTAGATTTGCTCTCTCTTCATCTTTTGCAATACCAGCAAAAGCCATTTTAGTTCCTTTAATATAATCAGCTGGCTTATATAAAAACGCGTTTAGCTCTTCAACTGACCAAGCCTTGCCATGAGCAGCCAGTGCGGATGAGTATTTAAACTCTGGATGTGAACCAGATTTTTTACCAACAATACCCCACATTGGAGGACCGATTTTTGATGCCCCACCACTTACATTAGTGTGACAAGCTGCACATTTCTTAAATACATTTTCGCCAGCCCCAACATTTGCTGTTGCTAATAAAACTTTTATATCAGCTAATTTTTCTTCTTTTTTTATTTCACCTTTAGCTGTAGATTTTGTTTCTGCTACACCTTCAATTTTGTAACCTTGAGTCTCAGGTTTTTTTACACGATAAATAGAATCTGCAATTTGATTTAAACCAATTACTAATAAAGCAACAACTAGTACTGCTGCAGCAATTTTATTAAATTCAAAACTGTCCATATTCTAGTGATTTTTATAATCTAAATTGTATAACATCATAATCTTTAAAGTAAAAAATTTTTTTTAAAATCTATTTTATGCGTCTTACAGTCGCATAATTTTAATTATGAACAATACAGTTATTTTAATACCAAGTCATTTACGAGCAACCAGATTACCCAATAAACCGTTATTGTTAATTAATAATAAACCTATGATTGTTCATTGTTGGCAGAGAGCCATCGATAGCAAAATCGGAGAAGTTTACGTTGCCACAGCAGACGAGGAAATTGCAAAAGTTATAAAAGACGTTGGTGGAAAAAGTATTTTAACTAGCAAAGAACACAAAACAGGCTCTGATAGAATTTTTGAAGCTATAGAAAAAAATTTTTCTAAAAAACCAAGTAACATTATTAACTTGCAAGGAGATATGCCGAACATTGATCCATCAGCAATAAAATTGTTAGATAAATTTATAAATAACAATTCGTATCAAATAGCAACTCTTGCCACAAAACTAAATTCTATAAAAGATTTAGAAAATAAAAATATTGTAAAAGTTGAAATTAAAAAAGAAATACAAATAAATAATTTTGCTAATGCATTAGATTTTTTTAGATTAAAAAATATTGATAAAAATAATTTTTATTATCATCATGTTGGTATTTATGGTTATCAGTATGAAACATTAAAAAAATTCATCTCTTTAAAAAGAAGTGATAATGAAATTAATAGAAGCCTAGAGCAAATGCGTGCAATGGATAACGACATATCTATAAGTGTAGGTTTGACGGATTCTTACCCTTTAGGCGTAGATACTATTGAAGATTTAGAAGAAATAAGAAATATTATGAAAAATGGCTAATAAAATAATTATACAAGGAGAACAGGGTGCTTATTCGCATTTAGCGGCAGTAAAGATTTTTAAAAATCCTGATATGATATGCTGTAAGACCTTTGAAGATGCTTTTGTTAAAACTAAAAGTATCAAAAATAGTAAATTATTAATACCAATTGAAAATTCTATAGCGGGTAGAGTTGCAGATGTTCATTATTTATTATCTTCCTCTAGATTAAAAATAGAAGGAGAGCACTTTCAAAAAGTTGAACACTGCTTATTAGGATTAAAAAGTGTTTCTATTAAACAAATCGAAACCGTACGAAGCCATGCACAGGCAATTGGGCAGTGTAAGAAAAATATTTATAGATTAAAATTACAGCCAATCGTGGCTGCTGATACTGCTGGGTCTGCAAAATATATCTCTGAACATCAAATAGAATCCGAATCTGCGATTGCCTCAGCTCTTGCTGCAAAGATTTATGGATTGAAGATTTTAAAGAAAAATTTTGAAGATTTAAAAGGTAACGTTACAAGATTTTTAATTATGTCAGCTTCAGCAAGACCAAAATTATATAAAAAAAATAAGAAATATATTACTTCTTGTATTTTTCGCTTAAAAAGCGTGCCATCGGCACTGCATAAGGCTTTAGGAGGCTTTGCTGAGAATAAAGTTAATCTTACAAAACTTGAAAGTTTTTCAACTGGAAATTCTTTTAAACAGGTAAGTTTTTATCTTGATATTGAAGGACATATTGAAAATTTAGCAGTAAAAAAAGCTCTAACGATTTTAAAAAAACATACTGAAAAATTAGATATTTTAGGTGTTTATTTTGCCAATTCATTTAGATATTAAAATTATTATAGCTGTCGTTTTTTTTTAATTATCTTGTTATAATATTTTGGGAGATTGG
>Ga0222713_10000511_pt1 | contig 43712 bp, 42 predicted proteins | sample C33_649DmetaG_FD_165061 | JGI IMG/M metagenome (GOLD analysis project Ga0222713, IMG submission 165061) | Estuarine water microbial communities from San Francisco Bay, California, United States - C33_649D | ecosystem: Environmental > Aquatic > Marine > Unclassified | place: USA: California... | reverse complement strand
AAAAAATCGAACAAAAATTAGCCAGATCTGTATAATGTCCGGTTCGACTGACCATAGGAAACAGATAACGATGGCCGCCAAGACCTCCTCAGCCAAGCGCAAACCCGAACCCGCCAGTGAAACCAGCGAATCGCTAGCCAACCAGATGGCAGCCTTCCTCAAGTCCGGCGGTGAAGTGCAGAAGATCCCGAACGGGGTCAGCGGCCAGACCCAAGGCCCTTCGCGCCAGATCACCATCAGCAAGAAGTAATCTCCGCAACACCTAACCTAGTAAGCGAGTCCCCACTGCTTTTAGCCGTTTGCAGTGGCTCGCCAGGTTTCTCCTTCCGAAGCACTCGAGCCTGCCATGACCGACCCGATACGCTTGTCCAAACGCCTCGCCGAGCAGATCGGCTGTTCCCGGCGCGAGGCCGAACTGTATATCGAGGGAGGCTGGGTCAGCGTCGACGGGCATATCATCGAAGCGCCCTATTTCAAGGTCGGCGAGCAGCGCATCGAACTGCTGCCCGGCGCCACCGCGACTGAACAGCCGCCGGTCACGCTGCTGTTGCACAAACCCGCCGGCCAGCCCACCGCTGCAGAACCTGCTGACGTGCTGAAGCAACTTGCTGAGGCCGGCCATTGGAGCGGCGACAACTCTCGCCAGGCACCCCGCGAACGCCATTACGCACGCCAAACCGCCCTGCTGCCGCTGGAGCAGGACATCAGCGGGCTGGTGATATTCAGCCAGCAACGCGAGGTGATCCGCAAACTGGCCGATCCACGCGACATGCTAGAGCAGGAGTACATCGTCGAAGTCGCTGGCGAACCGGAGGAAGGCGGCCTGGCGCTGCTGGGCAAAGGGATCGGCCATCGTGGCAGGGTTCTGCCCAAGGCGAAGGCCAGTTGGCAGAACGAGACCCGCCTGCGCGTCGTGCTTAAGAATCCGCAGGCCGGCGATCTGCGTCAGCTCTGCGAAGCCATCGGCTTGGAGATGCTCAACTGCAAGCGGATACGGATCGGCCGCCTGTCGATGGCCAAGCTGCCGGTCGGAGAGTGGCGTTTTCTCGGCGAGCATGAACGCTTCTAGCCTAGCGACGTCTCTTGCATAACCCCTGACGGCTCGCACCTGGCGATCGCTGGACTATGCTGGTGCCAATGAAACCGGATACAAAATCAGCTACCGGCCGCCGCGCCAGGCCCTGATTGCCGCATTTCGCCATTCCGAGATACAGGATCACCAATGCACAGATTCGTCCTGTTGCTGACGTTCGTTCTGTTGCCCTCGATCTGCGGGGCTCAACAACGAGTCGAGGTGTGGACGTATCATTTTTCACCACCGTTCATTCTCGAAGACGGCGAGGGACTTTCGCGTGCTTTCGTCGACCTGCTCAACAACGACGCCGCTAACAACCAGCGCTTTCGCTTCGAGCTGGTCAAATTGCCCCGCAAGCGCGTCGATATACGGCTAGCACGAGAGCGACCTGGCGTTTTGCTCTGGGCCACTCCGAACTTCTTCACGGCCGAGCAAGCAGCCAACGGCAAATGGTCTGGGCCGCTACTGATCGATCAACAGGACTTTGTTTCGCTGCCCGATGCCCCCTTCGAGTATGAAAACCCCGAATCGCTACACAACCTTGTGTTGGGAGGCGTGCTCGGGCACCGATACGAAGGGCTTGAAGCGGATATCGCCAGCGGCGCAATCAAGCGCCAGAACGCCCAAGGCGACCTGCAAAACCTCGAGAAGCTGCTGTCAGGTCGCATCGGCACTTTGTTGATTCCGCGCTCCACCCTGCTCTACTACCGGAAAGAGAAAAAGCTCCGGGATTTGTACGTCTCGAATACGCCGCTGTACCAGTTCACTCGGCATCTGTGGGTCGCCGATGCGCTTGGTCAAGCTGCCACCCAGTATCTCGCCCGATTCGTGGAGAACTTGCCAGAGAACCCCGAGTGGCAGATCCTCCTGTTCCATTACGGACTGCAGCCCATTGCCACTGTGCAGTAAAACAGGCTGAACAGTTATGCCATACGCGGGTCAGAACACGCGCTGACACACTAAATAATAGAGAGAACAAGGCAGCAATGAAGAACGCACTGGTGATCGGACTGCTCGTTGTGCTGGGCGGCTGCGCCTCTCAGCCATGTGACCAATATGGCAGCGACGGCAGTTGCCGCGCGGAGCGACTGCTCTATCAGAACGATTTGCTGCAGGCCAAGATCCTCATTTCCATCGGCGACGAAAACGGCTATGAACTCGCCGATGCGCTGCTCGAGCGTAGCGCTCGCCTCGATGAACGAGGTGAGACCGAGTTCTACCAGGCGCTGCTGTTGATCCGCCAAGGCCCACAACCGGAACAGGTCCTGCGCCTGCTCGAACAGGCCAGCGCCAAGGGCCACCCGCACGCCGTAGCGCTGCTATACAAAATTTACCAGGAACCCTACCTGCTGGATGAGCGCAACGCGGTCAAGGCCGAAGAATATCGCCAGGCCTATGCCGGGCTGGACGTTGCGCAGAGCGGCTATCCATCGTTCGAGAAAGCTTTGGAGCTGGTTTCCCAGCTCGTCGAGCCGCCTCCCCCGATCCCCGAAAGAGACGATCCATGCGCTACTCAATGCTTCTGACGGCCATCACTGTGGCGTAGGTGTTTGCGAGATCTTGGGGTCTTGCTCCCCATCCAGCACTGCCTGCGCTTCCGCTTCGGTGGCGTACGGGCCGGCAATCGTTTGCCCATCGATCTCGACCACCCAACAGGTGACCCAGGTTGGCCGCCAACCCTGAGGTACTTCATCTCCGGTCAGATGCTTGATCGTGCGTTGCATATTCACCTCCGCTATTTGCTGTCAGCTTCCGGGCGTCGCGCTTGCGGCGCTCTCTTGAACTAGGACCACAACCGCCGGCGTTTTCTCGCAGAAACAAGCCGTTGCTGTTTCGCCTCGAACTGACGAGGTACTTGCGGCTCTACAGAACAACGCAACCGAAACCCGTTCCTACATCCCGACGAGGACTGCAATGCAGATCAGGCAGGTGCTTGGGCGTAAATCGATTCTGGTCCTGCTGGCGTGTGCCGTTGTGCTGACCGGCTGTAGCCGCATGAATCTGGCCTACCGAAACCTTGATCTGCTGATCCCCTGGTCGCTCAACGATTACCTGGACATGAATCGTGACCAGCAGACGCGCTTTCGTACGCAGCTGCGGGAGCACATCAGCTGGCACTGCCGTACTCAGCTACCCGGCTATCTGGATCTCATCGAGCGCGTGCAGGCTCAGGTCCGCCGGGGCTCGCTGAATGAGTCCGCGCTACGAGCACACTATGAGAACGCCCAAGAGGCGATCCAGACGATCGCGCTGGAAATCACCCCAACTACCGTTCAACTGCTCCGCGACCTTGAAGACAGGCAGGTGCGTGAACTGGACGATCAGTTTGAGAAAGACCTCCAGGAGCGCGAGAAGAAATACTTGGAGCCACCGCTGGACCAGCAAGTCCGTAAGCGAGCCGACCGTATGCAAGAACGCGTCGAGCAATGGTTAGGCAAAGCCAGCGCCGCTCAACGCCAACGCATCCACGAGTGGGCTAGAGCGCTTAGCGAGCAGAATCAGCTCTGGCTCGATAACCGCGCCCAGTGGCAGCGATCCCTGGTCGAGGCCGTTCGCAATCGGGAACAGGCAAATTTTGACGAGCGCATCGCCCGGCTGCTTCAAGACCGTGAGGTCTATTGGACAGCGCCCTATCGCGCCGCCTTCCCGGCCGTCGAACAGGCCACAATCGACCTGGTGATCGACCTGTACGACATGGCCGACGCGACCCAGCGTCGTCATCTTGATGAGCGCCTGGAGGATATGAGGCGCGACCTCAGCTCGTTGGATTGCCTGCCGGCGACTCGCTGACCAGCCACCGCCGGCATATGAAACGCTAACGGCGTCGGCGAGCCAGTAGCAGCCCGACTACGCCCGCTGCGGCAATACCTCCGGCTAGTAACAAACTGCGCTGCGGCTTTTCATCACTGCGCCAGCCACCATCGATTCGACGCTCGCCCAACGCCGGATGGAACAGGTTGCCCGAGGACGGCGCGACACGGTCGGCACGACCCAAAGCAGCACCGGTCAGCAGGCCGGACAAGCGGTCAAAGCCTGGCGTAATGAAATGGGCGAAACGAAGCAGCGTCGCCGTCAGCCCAACGGATGTCGTATGCCGCGGATGCAGGGCGAGACTGACCATCGCATCGGCCACCTGACGGGGATCGCACAGTGGCGGTGGCGGCTGCAGCGAGCGACCGGCGAAATTGCCGCCGTCCCGGAAACCGGGGGTATCCACCATCGAGGGATACACATCGCAGACATGAATGCCCGGCCACTGCGCCAGCTCGCCACGCAGCGCATGGGAAAACCCGCGCAGCCCGAATTTGCTCGCCGAGTACGCCACCGCGTAAGGCTGCGGTACCCAGCTACCCACCGACTGCGTATTGATCAGCACGCCGCCGTGCTGCTGTTTGAAATACGGCAGGGCGACATGTGCCCCGCGCAGATAACCGATCAGATCCGTCTGCACGACCTGCTCGTGCGCATCCATTGGCGTCTCGTCGAAGGCCCCGACAGCACCGACCCCGGCGTTATTGATCCAGATATCGATACGCCCGCGGCCAAACTCGGCCGCCGCGCTGGCCAGTTGCTCGACCGAATCGCTGAGCGTCATGTCGGTCGGCACCACCAGCGCCTCGGCCCCCAAAGCGCGGCATTCATTCGCCACTTCGTGCAACGCGTCCTCGTCGCGCGCTGCCAGAACCACTCGGGCCTGCTCACGCGCAAATGCCTGCGCTGCTGCGCGGCCGATACCGCTGGAGGCGCCAGTGATGACCACCACCACGCCGTCGAGTCTGGACTCGCTCATGTTCGCTTCTCCGATTTGCTGTCAGTCATAAGCTGACAGCTACCGCGAGACAAACATTCCCCCGCCTCGTCCAGCCAGCGGAGTTTCAGACCATCTGCAATGGGCGTGGACGCGACGGGGGCGGAAAGGCCTTGTCGAGCAGGGCCAGGTCATCGGCGTGCAACGTCAGCTCCGCCGCGCTGGCGTTTGCTCGAAGATGGGCCGGGTTTGATGACTTTGGAATTACCAGTACGTTGGACTGACGCAGCGCCCATGCCAGTGCAATCTGGGCGGGCTGTGCGTTATGCCGTTGGGCCACTTCCAGCATCGTCTGGTGGTGCAACAAATCCCCGCCCTGCCCTATCGGGCAGTAGGCCATGACGGGCATCCCCTGCGCCTGACACCAAGGCAGCAGATCGAATTCGATGCCGCGCTCCTGCGGGTTGTAGAGCACCTGATTGACCGCACAGTCCGGCGCATCCAGCTCGCGCATGTCGTCCAGATCCAGGTTGGATACACCCCAACGGCGAATCTTGCCCGCGTCCTTCAATCGCTCGAACGCTTCGACCGTTTCCGCCAACGGATACTGCCCGCGCCAATGCAGCAGATACAGGTCGAGGCACTCGGTGCCCAGCCGCCGCAGGCTGCGCTCGCAGGCTTCGGGCACGCCTTTGCGGCTGGCGTTATGCGGATAGACCTTGCTGACCAGAAAGACCTGATCGCGGCGATTGCGGATCGCCTCGCCGACCACCTCTTCAGCACCGCCTTCGCCGTACATCTCTGCGGTATCGATCAGCGTCATGCCCAGCTCGATGCCCAGTTGCAGGGCAGCTACCTCATTGCTGCGCTCGGCCGGGTTTTCACCCATGTGCCAGGTGCCTTGCCCCACTACGGGAACGCTAGCGCCGTCGGCGAATTTGAGATTACGCATCAGCAGTCCCCCCGCGGTGCGTTCTGCTCGGCAACCGGCTCGGCCCACGGATCGTAGGTGCCGAAGTTCCACAGATGCCCCTCAAGGTCGCGACAACTGAACCCACGACCGCCATAGTCCTCGTCCTTCAGCTCGACAACGATCTCCGCACCGGCGGCCTTGGCCTTGGTGTAGAGGGCATCGGCACTGTTGACGATCACATAGATGCTTTGGGTAGAGACGCCACCGACTTCGTCCGGCTGCCTGACCTGGCGGCCGTAGTCCGAATCGGCCACCGACCCCAGCATCAGCATGCCGCTGCCGAAACTGAGCTGCGCGTGAATGACGCCGACTTGCGCGTCTTCGACTACGCGCTGCTGCTCGAAATCAAAAACCTGGCAAAGCCATTTCAGCGCTGCGGGCACATCCCGATAGCGCAGACAGGGAATCAGATTGGACGTAGTGTTCTTGCTGTACAGAGACATGAGCGCTCCTTTCGGTTGCCGCGGCTGCGCCTATAAAAGCGTACCGCATACCCTTCAGACCGAAACCGGGGCTGACGTTCCCATACATGGGTCCGGACGCTTATGTACGCTCAGCCAAACCGAGGCGAATCCCCAGACCGATCAAGACCGAGCCGAGCACGCGGTCGATCCATTGACTCAAGCGACGGTTACCACGCAACGCCGAGCTAGCCCGAGCCGCCAGCAAGACCATTGTGCATTCCACAACCACCGCCACCAGCACAACCAGCACGCCTAATACCAGAAGCTGCAGGGCTATGGCGCCTTGGTCGGGCCGTACAAACTGTGGCAGAAACGCCATAAAGAAAATCGCCGCTTTCGGATTGAGGACGTCGACGAGAATGCCTTGGCGATAAGCTTGCCAAAGGGTGACCTTCGGAGCCGCTTTGAGGTTGAGCGCTGCGGCCGACCCGGCAGAGCGCAATGCCTGAACGCCGAGATACAGCAAATAGACTGCACCCACATACTTGACCACAGCGAAGGCCAGCGCCGAGGTGGCGAGAATGGCGGATATCCCCAGCGCAGCCGCCGCGACGTGAACCAAGGCACCGCTGCAAACGCCGCACACTGAGGCCACACCGACCCGGCGCCCGCCGGACAGGGTGCGCGACAGCACGAACAATAGATCTGGCCCTGGCGAGAGATTCAGTGCCAGCGCGGCCGAGAAAAACACCAGCCAGAACGTTGGATCGGACATCGCCTGCTCCCATTGCGCGCGAAAAAAGACCAATAAATGTAGTCCAGCATGCGTCTGTCTGCCACCACTCGCGATCGCTAGAGTGATGTGGCTCGTCGGAAAACAGTCACTATTTCGCAACATTGACTTTTTATTGTCACTGCTCTGAACTATCTTTTCCCGAGCAATGTCAAAGCGCCAGTCCCGGCAAGGATCACGGGCGCTACTCCCTCGTCACTTCTGCAAAGGATATGCATATGTTCGATGAATCCCCTGCGGTCGTCGCTTCTTCTCGTCTTGTCCTGCTGTCCAATAGCGAATTGCTGGACGGCCTGCTTCATCAGCATCTTCACGGTGGCCCACAATTGCGTCTGACGCGCAGCAGCACATTTCGTCCTGGCGTAAACGACGCGGACCTGGTACTGCTCGATGTTGGCAGCTTCACGGAAGCTGATTGTTTGCGCCTGCTCCGGCAGCTGCGCGACACCCCAACCGCGTTGATCAATGCCCAAGCTGACCAGGCGCGCGGTCTGCTGGTACAGCACCCGTGGATCAAGGGCGTGTTCTACCCGAACACCAGCCGCGCTAATTTCAGCCGCGGCATCAGCGTGATGCTCGAAGGCGGCGATTGGCTGCCACGTGCGCTGATGGAAAAGCTGCTGGGCCGCTACCGTCAACTCACCCATGCCTCGCGTGCCATCGACGACCTGTCGGTACGGGAAAAACAGATCCTGGCACTTGCCGGCAAAGGGCTTTCCAATTCCGAAATCGCCGAGTCCCTGCATCTGAGCACCCACACCATCAAGAGTCATATCCATAACGCCTTGGGCAAGTTGGGTGCCTCCAACCGCGCACAGGGCGCATCGCTCGTGTTGGGGCATGTCGGCGAGGCCGGGATATGAAGATGGCCTGCCTGGGTCTGATGCTGCTGCTCAGCATCCAGGCCTGTGCCGACGAGGCCGAGCTCAAGGGATTCATCACCAACAATACGGTTTCACGCTCCGGCCAGGAGTTCTACCGCAAGTTTTGTGAACGTCTCAACGACACCAGCGCATTGGATTTCAACCTGGCCGTCAAAGAGCGTCCCTCGGCGCGCTGGGGGATTCTGGTCTGGGTGGAGCAGAACAACCAGCCGCTGTATCGCCGCTTTCTGCAACCGAACGTCAGCGACATGGAACAGACCGCCTATGAAGCGGCGGATTTCGTGCTGCAAGAGATAAGCCGTAGGAAAGTCGAAGCACTATTCGAAGACACCATTGACCTCGCGAGGGATGAGTTATGAACCGGCCACAACAAAAAATCACCGGCGTCTTCCTGGCCGGATTGCTGCTTAGCTCCGGCCTCAGTGCCACCGAACTGGTGTACACCCCAGTGAATCCATCATTTGGCGGCAGCCCCCTCAACGGCGCATGGCTGCTGGGCAGTGCCCAGGCACAGAACGACACCAAGGACCCTGATGCCTTAGATCGCGGCTCGCTGGCCGGCACCTCAGCGCTTGACCGTTTCACCAGTCAGCTGGAGTCGCGATTGTTGTCGGACCTGCTGGGCAACGTCAAAGATGGCAAGACAGGTTCGATCACGACGGATGATTTTATCGTCGACATCCGCAAAGACGAAGTTGGCAATACGGTCGTGAAAATCACCGACCGACTGACCGGCGAACTTTCAGAAATCATTCTCGGCAATATCTAGTCAGGGAGAGCAAAGGCCATGAGAAGCCTATTCGTAGCCATCGGGATGATGGCCGTTCTACAGGGCTGCGCGGTACGCGAGCCAATGTCGGCGGACCAGGAAACCCCAACACTGACACCGCGCACATCGACCTATCAGGACCTGCTTGAGCTGCCTCGCCCTCGAGGCCCGCTGGTAGCAGCGGTCTATGGCTTTCGTGACCAGACCGGGCAATACAAGCCCAGCCCCGCCAGTTCCTTTTCCACGGCGGTAACCCAGGGCGCAGCGAGCATGCTGGTCGACGCCATGCAGGCGAGCGGCTGGTTCATCGTGCTCGAGCGTGAAGGTCTGCAGAACGTGCTGACCGAGCGCAAGATCATTCGTGCATCACAAGCCAAACCGGACGTAGCGCCGAACATCCAATCCGAACTGCCGTCGCTGCTGGCCGCCAACATCATCATGGAGGGCGCCATCGTCGCCTACGAAACCAACGTGCGCAGTGGTGGGCAAGGTGCTCGTTATCTGGGCATCGGCGTATCGCAGGAATATCGGGTCGATCAGGTCACGGTCAACCTGCGCGCCATCGACGTACGCAGCGGCCAGGTGCTGTCCAACGTGATGACCACCAAGACGATCTATTCGATCGGACGCAGCGCCAACGTCTATAAGTTCATTGAATTCAAAGAGCTGCTCGAAGCCGAGGCCGGCTACACCACCAACGAGCCGGCGCAGCTTTGTGTGCTGTCCGCCATCGAGGCGGCGGTTGCACACCTCATCGCCCAAGGCGTCGATCGGCGCCTGTGGCAGACCGCAGACAGCTCTCCGGCGGTCGACGCTCAATTGGCGAAATACCTCGGCACGTCAACCAATCCATAGCAAACGAAGCGGTTTCAGCCGTTCGATGGATTTGCCAGCTCGCGGTTTAGGTCAGGATGACCTACCGCGACTTAACCAGGGATGACTGATGATCGACGCGCAAAGGATTGCTTGCAAAGCAGTGCTGTTGCCGCTGCTCTTCGCAACACTAGCCAGCCCCACCCTGCTCGCCGCCAGCCTTCCGAACTCGCTTGATCTCGCGCCTGACGAAATTGCCTCCAGTAGGCCTAACGCAAACGCACCGATACAAACCGAAACCGGCTCCCCAACCCGTAACCTGGCGCTCGTCGCTCAGGCTGGAGAGAGCCTGAACGCAAACATCAGTCAGACAGGCAATGCACTGGAAGCCTTCATCCTCCAGAGCGGCTATGCGCTCGAAGCATCCATCGAGCAGCACGGCAGCCATAACCAGGGATTGATTGTTCAGTCGGGCAGCTACAACCAGGCCCGAATTGAACAGTACGGCGCGTACAACGACGCGCAGATCGAACAGACCGGCACTGGGCATAGCAGCAGCGTCACGCAGCATGGCCGGGGTCTGAGCGTGCTGGTCCGCCAGTACCGCTAAAAAAGCACCACCAGGAAGTACCGCTGAAAACATTTCATGGAGAGACAACAATGTTCAAGATCAAACCCCTAGTAGCTGCCCTGCTGACCGTTGCCGCCGCTCAGGCTATGGCGGCCGATCACACGTCCGAACAACGCCAGAACGGCGTCAATAATGTCGCCGAGGTCATCCAGAGCTACGGCAGCTCCAACGCAGCCAAACAAGTGCAGAGCGGTTGGGGCAACGACGCGATGGTCGAGCAGACCGGCTCCTTGTCTTCCTCTGCCCTGCAGACCCAGACCGCCAATTTCAATGAGGCAAACGTCAACCAGACCCTGGCGATCAACAGCCGCTCCGTGCAATGGCAGTATGGGCACTCGAATGAAGCCAGCGTCAGCCAGAGCGGCACCTGGGGCAGCAGCGCCGAACAGCGCCAGCGCGGCCAGGACAACACTGCCAATACTGAGCAGGGCGCCAGCTATGGCGCCGAAGCGTTCACCAAGCAGGAAGGCAACGGCAACTCAGCGACCAGCTACCAGTACGCAGTCAATGGCAGCAAGAGTTCGCTGTATCAGGACGGCAACCACAATGAGGCTACCGTTAGCCAGACTCTGAGCTCCGGTGATCGCGCCCTGGTCGATCAGCTGGGCGACCAGAACATGGCTGAGGTGACGCAGACCTGGAGCAATGGCTCGGTAGCCGAGGTTGAGCAAATCGGCACGGCGAACAACGCCGATGTGTATCAAACCGGACGCAATCAAGAGGCCTACACCTACTCAGGCGGCAAATACAACACGGTGGACGTCGACCAGCGCGGCAGCAATCAGAACGGGTTCGTGTATCAGCAGGGCAACCTGAACAAGGCAAACCTGGATCAGCGCGGTAATGGCAACACAGCTACCGCTAACCAGACTGGCGTCGATAACGCAGCCGCAATCGACCAGAACGGACGCAGCCAGATCGCCAAGGTTGACCAGCACGGCAGCTATAACCAAGCCGCAGTCGAGCAGCAAGGCAAATACAACGAGCTGAACTTCACCCAGTCGGACGTCGGCAACATCCTGGTGGCGCATCAGGAAGGTGACAGCAACCGCATTACTGGCTCTAGCACGGGTGTCAACAACAACGTCGACATCGACCAGGACGGCGACCTCAACGTGGCCAGCGTCAGCCAGAACGGTTTCTTCAACGAGGCGGAACTGGTTCAGCTCGGCCAGAGCCACACCGCTACGGTCATGCAGAACGGCACAGGCAACGCCGCAGACGTCATGCAGAGCGGTATCGGCAACACCGCGTTGATCAGCCAGGCAGGCCTCAATAACATGGCGATTGTCAGCCAACACTGATATCGCAGCAGCCAAAACTGCCGGCCGTGTGCCGGCAGTTTCGTTTCCATCCCACATCGACTAATCCGGCTATAGGCGCCACCGGAGCTATTCGCCAAACCATACGTTAGCGCCAAGGCCTGTCTGTTGGCGTTGCTTCAGCCCTAGACTCGGATCGCTGCGTCTATGACGAGCGACGAGTGAAAACCAAAGCCTTGAGACCACTGTCGGGGCTGATGTCGGGGAACTCCGGCGGGTTTTCCAGGCGCTCCTGAAACACCAATTCCGGCGCTTCGGCCGCCATCCCCTGGATAAGGAAATCTGGACCGGTGTCCGGGTCATTGATGCAGGCCAGCACCGTCCCGCTTTCGGTGAGCAACTCGGGCAGACGCCTGAGAATCTTTTGGTAATCGCGGCTCAGCGCAAAGCTGCCCTTCTGGAAAGACGGAGGGTCGATGATGACCAGATCGTAAGGGCCGGTCTTCTTGACCTTACCCCAGGACTTGAACAGCTCGTGGCCAAGAAAGCTGACCCGACTGAGGTCATGCTCGTTGAGCCGATGGTTGTCGCGGCCACGGCTGAGCGCCGCGCGCGCCATGTCCAGGTTGACCACATGCTCGGCGCCGCCGGCGATAGCCGCCACGGAGAACCCACAGGTGTAAGCGAACAGGTTGAGTACACGTTTGCCGCCCGCCTGCTGGCGGACCCATTGCCGGCCGTAGCGCATGTCGAGAAACAGCCCATTGTTCTGTTTGATGCCCAGGTCGAGCTTGTAGCGAAGGCCATCCTCGGTGATCACCCACTCCTCTGGCGGCTCTCCAAGCAGCGGCTGCATACGGCTGTCAGGCAGGTAGCGGTGCTGCAGCAACAGCGTATGCGCTCCACTCGATTGCCAAGGTTGTGCCTCGGTCAGTGCCGACAGCATTCCGATCAGCGCCTCCAGCTCGTCGGCAGCGGGCTCCCGGAACAGTGAAACCAGCACCACGCCCTGTAGCCAATCCACCGTGACGTGCTTGAGCCCAGCCCAGCAGCGCCCGCGCCCATGAAAGAGCCGGCGGGTTTCGTCCGGCACCTGAGACAAGGCTTGGCTGAGGTGCTGCTGGAGGGTCGCGAGGGCATCTGGCTGCATGTTCAATCGTCTCGAAAAAGGCGCGCGCATTCTAAACGCGAATGGGCACACCTGCTGGGGCGATGGACAACCAGGCGGACCTCGCTTGCTGGCTACCGCAGCCGAGACAGCAACGAAGCGCCCGGTCTAGACTGTTCGGCCCGGTGCGATGAGCGCACCCTTCGAGCCGTCAAGGACAGCGACAGATGGAAGCCACCGCATACCGACCCGTCGACGCCCTGCGCCGGGTCGCACCCGCCGCGCTGGCGATCATCCCGGTCAGCCTGTTGTTTGGCGTGCTGGCCGGCCGCTCGGACTGGAGCCCGCTGGAAGTCGCCCTGATAGGCCTGTTGGGGTTCACCGGCAGCGGTCAGTTTGCGGTGCTGCCGCTGGCCGATTCCGGCGCCGGGTTCATCACCATGCTGCTGCTCACCGCTTCGATCAACAGTCGCTACCTGCCAATCGCCTATGTATCGGCCTCACGGCTGCCGCGAACCTGGGGGCTACGCGCGCTCCTCGCTCATATGCTGGGTGACGAGGCCTATGCCACCGAAGGTGAACAGGACAGCTGGGCATCGCTGGCAGTGATCCGCGCCACGCTGTTCCTCACCTGGGTAGTTGCCGGCGTGGCAGGTGCGGTAATCGGCAACCTGATCCCGGCGGCCTGGCTCGCCGCCGACCTGAACCTGGGCTTCCCGGCAAGCGTCGTGTTGATGTTCCTCTCTGCCAGCCAGCTCCGCTCACGCCTGCCCCAACTCAGCGTCAGCCACGTTCGCTTGTCGCTGGCCGTCGCGCTCTGCACGCTGATCGCCGTGGCGCTGATCATGCTGCTCGGGCCGCTGTATTTCTGGATTCCCAGCGTGCTGCTCGCCACCTTCGTACTGGCGCGGGTGCGCTCATGAACACGTCCGTGCTGCTGGCCATTGCGGCGCTGTTCGCCACCAGTTGCCTGGTGCGCATCCTGCCGGTGTTCGTCACGCTCGACCTGAGTGACGCGACCCGGCGCATTCTCGAGCGGGTGCTGCCAACCGCCGTGTTCATCAACTTCGCGGTGTACATCTTCTACAGCGAGGCCGCCAAGGCACCGCTCGCCGCCACCGTTGCATTGGCGCTGGTGGCGGGCATCGCTGTGGCGACACGGCTGGGGCTGATCGTCACGGCGGTGCTGGGTAGCGCCTGCTATTTCCTCTTGCAGACCTTGTTTGCCGGATAGCAGACCGTCATGCGGGGCTGGGTGACTTCGCAGCGCGGCGCGTCTTGGGTGCGGCTTTGCGGCCTGCGCCCTTGCGCTTTTTCCAGGGTGCGCCGCGACCGGCAGGCGCGGCGGGCCCGCTGATAGTCAGGCGAACGCCCTTACAGCGCTCGACCTGCTTGCTCATCCACGCCGATTGCTTGCTGACGAATTCATCCAGGCTCATTTCGCCGCTTTGCACCATGTCCAGTGCCTGTTCCCAGATCGCCGTGGTGCCGGGGTCGGCAATGGCGCGCGGCACCGCATCGATGAGGCTGAACGCAGCCGGTGTCGCCGCCAATGCCTTGCCTTGTTTGGTCAGGTAGCCGCGGTCGAGCAGACCCTGAATGATCCCCGCACGCGTCGCCTCGGTGCCGATGCCCGTGGTGTCCTTGAGCTTCTGCTTCAGCTTGGGATCGTCCACCAGCTTGGCCACGCTCTTCATCGCCTTGATCAAGTCGCCTTCGGTGAAGGGCTTGGGCGGCTGCGTCCAGAGGTCCTTGAATGTGAGGTCGTGGATCGGGCATATCTGCCCCTCACGCAACGACGGAAGTGTCTGCGGCCCTGGCGCCTCACGGCCGCGATTGGCCGCCAGCGCCTCGGGCAAGGCGCGCTTCCAGCCCGGCTCGACGATCTGTTTGCCGACGGCCCGCAGTGCCTCGCCGGCACAGTCGAAGTCAGCCTGGGTGCGGTCGTATTCATGCGAGGGCAGAAACTGCGCCAGGTAACGGGCACGGATCAACGTATAGACCGCCCGCGGTTTGCCAGTCAGCCGTTCAAAGGCGCGAGCCGCCGCCGTGGGGATGATGCCGTGGTGCGCCCCGACCTTGGCGTCGTTCCAGGCGCGCGACTTACGCCGGGGTTCGAGGTGCGGCGCAAGCTCGCCGAGGGATGGATCGGCCTGCGCCAACGCCGCCAGAATGCCCGGCGCTTCGCTGTGCTGACTCAACGGCAGGTAGCCACAATCGCTGCGCGGATAGGTGATGAGCTTGTGGGTTTCGTAGAGCGCCTGGGCGATATCCAGCGTTTCCTGGGCGCCCAGGCCGAGCTTCTTCGAGCAGATTTCCTGCAGGGTGCCCAGATCGAACGGCAACGGCGCCGCCTCGCGCATGCGTTCGGTCTTGAGTCGTTGCAACCGAGCGCTGCCCGCCGCGCGCATGGCCTCGGCTGCTCGCTGCGCTAACGCCTGGTCGAGACAACGCCCCTGGTCATCGCTGTGCGCCTCCGGCGCGCGCCACTGCGCGGTAAAGGGCACCGGATCGTCACCCAAAAGCTGCACCTCAATGGCCCAGAACGGCTGCGGTACGAAGTCGGCAATACTGCGGTCACGGTCGACCACCAGGCGCAGCGTCGGCGTCTGCACCCGACCAACCGGCAGCACTCCCTGGTAGCCGGACTGCCGCCCGAGCAGGGTGAACAGTCGGCTCATGTTCATGCCGATCAGCCAATCGGCGCGGGAGCGACCCAAAGCCGACTGATAGAGGTTGAAGGTCTCGGCACCCGCACGCAGCCCGCCAAGCGCCTTGCGAATCGAGGCATCATCCAGCGCCGATAGCCACAGTCGCTGGATCGGCCCCCGGTAACGGCAATGCTCCACCAGTTCGCGGGCGATCATCTCCCCTTCGCGATCGGCGTCGGTGGCGATCACCAGTTCACTGGCTTCGCCCAGCAGCCGTTTCACGGCCTTGTACTGGCTGGCAGTCTTGGGCTTGACCAGCATCTTCCAGCGCTCGGGCACGATCGGCAGATCAGCCAGCACCCAGCGCTTGTAACGCGCGTCATAACTGTCCGGCGGTGCGGTTTCCAGTAAATGGCCGATACACCAGGTGACGGTGACGCCAGCACCAAGCCAGCAACCATCGCCCCGCCGAGAGGCGCCGAGCACCTGAGCGATATCTTTGGCTTGAGAAGGTTTTTCGCAGAGAAACAGCCGCATCACGTTGTCACTGGGTCATTTTCGATGCTGACTAGCATGCGCAGCGACAACGCAGCAGGCAAGATTTATCTGTATGGATATACAGGCCTAGGATGATAATAGCGGTGAAATCCAGTGTGGATGGAACGACAAAGATCTTCTTTCAGCGAGCAACAGCCACTCAACAGTTCTCAGGGATGCTAGCAAGGCCTATGAGAGGTAGAGCTTGCCAATTGTTACGTGCAAGCGATTAGGGAGTCATTGCACGCAACAAGACAACTTGCCATTTCTTAGGCGTGAGAATGACCATGACTTTTTATCTCAGATTGGGTCTCCGGCTCGCTGTCGCCACATGTCGACAGCAGACCTAACAGACAAACCAGCAGCAGGGATCGGCTCAGCGTAAAAAGAGCTGTTCATCATGCATTCCTTCAATCTTGATCTTGGATGTAAAAGCCCCAGCGCCTAGACGCTGGGGCTATTTGTCCTAGATAACGCGTTTGACGCTCAGGTACTCACCCTTGGTCTTCAGCGTAATCGTCACGTCGCTGTTGCTTCGGTTACGCCAGAACCAGCCATGGGTGCCATCGAAGATGGCAGTGAATTCGCCTTTATCACCTTTGACCTGCTTGGCCTTGCTGTAGCTGTGGTAGTAGCCCTGCGGGCCGTTGTAGGGCTCGCCGTGGGTGTCGTGGTTGACCGGCGCGCCATTGGTTGCCCACTCGTAGCTGACTGTGGCTGTGTTCAGCATTTCCAGCTTGATTTCAGTGGCTTCGCCCGGCTTCAGCGTGACAGTCATTTCATTAGTCTTTAGGGCTTGCTGTGGCTCTGCTACCGGCTCAGCCACAGGTGCTGCCGCAACCTGCTCCTGGGGTGCCACCTGACCAGGCGCGGGGGCTTTTACGACCGGGGTCGCCGCTGGCTGAACAGCTGCATCCGCAGCCGCTTCTTCGGCCAGTACCTCCTTCATTTCACCCATCTGGGTCAGGCCAAGTACGCGGCCGACGCCCGTTGGGTCGATGGCGTATTCAGAAGGCATCACCACGGTGACGAGCAACGCAGCCGCAACACCCATTGCGATCACAGTGGAGCGCAGCAGCTGGCGGCTAGTCGGCAATTCACTCTGGGTTGGAAGCTTGGTATTGAACATTCTGCAAATTCCTTACTGAGAGACGATCAGGCCGGTGAGCTGGTAACCCATCAAGAGGAAACCGGCGCTCATCATGGCGACGTTGGCGGTGTAGGCGTGGCGCCAGAAGCTGGCGGTTCGTCGCCAGTAGCCCATGACGATCAGAATGGCGCTCAGCGCCAGTAGCTGGCCAATTTCCACCCCGACGTTGAAGGCGATCAGGTTGGCGACCAGGCCATCCGCGGAGATCTCGTACTCCTGGATTTTCGTTGCCAGGCCGAAGCCATGCAGCAAACCGAAGATCAGCGTGGCGGCTTTGGTGTTCGGCTGGTAACCGAACCAGCGCTGGAACGCGCCCAGGTTGTCCAGCGCCTTGTACACCACCGAGAAACCGATGATGGCGTCGATCACATAGGAGCTGATGGTGATTTCCGCCAATACACCGAGCAGCAGCGTCACCGTGTGGCCCACGGCGAACAGAGTGACGTAGAGCCCCACGTCCTTCAGGCGGTAGAGAAAGAAGATCACCCCGAACAGAAACAGCAGATGGTCGTAGCCGGTGATCATGTGCTTGGCGCCCATGTAAATGAACGGCAGCACCATCACCCCGGAGCTTTCCTGGATAAAGCCCTTGTCGCCCTCGGCAACAGCGTGGGCCAGCGCGTCAGGCATGCCGAGAAATAGCAATGCGGTGAACAAGAGCAGCAGTATAAGCGAGCGGTTTGGGCGCGCGGAAAATGCGCCCATACCGCACATGGATAGCGAATGCATGGTTGAGTCCTAAGTGACAGTGGTATTGGCCGCATAGCGGCCGGTGTCAGAGCGCGAATCGTGGGCGTGGTGGCCGCTCGATCAGGAAGATCGGACTGGGAGGGATGGCGTAGCGCGTGGCTTCTATCGGCTGCGGACGCTCTGGCAGCGTACTGACGGTGAGGAGCGTGGTCAGGTATGGCGTTTCGTGCACGTGGTCGGCGGTAAGCGTGGAGTGGTAGTGATCCGCGCATCTGGCACAGGCCGAAATACCCGTGCTGTGGGAATGTGCATGAGCACGGTCCTCGCCGCTCCACGCACCTTGGCTCACCCCAGGACCAAGCGCGGCGCTATGCCCAGCCCATGTCATTAGCATGACGAGGGCAAGGACAAACGTTAACGGAGCACTGACCGGTTTACTGAGCATGATGTGTCTTCGATTACAGATTCGGCTGGCCGCCCGACGACACCGAAAGGTTTGCCATATCCCCCCTAGGGGGATAGGATCGAAGCGTAAGTCATCGAGGCATGGGACTCAAGGCATGAGCGATCAAGAACACGCCCATCAGCACCAAAGTCATAGCGATATCATTAAAAGGTTGAAGCGTGCCGAAGGTCATCTGCGCAGCATCGTGGGCATGATCGAGGCCGGTCGCCCCTGTGTGGACCTTGCCCAGCAGCTACACGCGGTAGAAAAAGCGGTTTGCCAGGCCAAGCGCACCTTGATCCAGGACCACATCGATCACTGTCTGGAGCATGCGCTCGCGGCCACCGAGCCGGGTGACACCACCGCGCTGAGCGACTTCAAGCAGATCACCAAGTACCTCTGATCTTCTTTCGCCGCCCAGCGGAGCAAGCCATGACCTGGATAGTGACCAAGTACCTGATTACTGCACTGATGGTGGTCCTGGTATCCGAAGCGGCCAAGCATGGCGACCGTATTGGCGGGGTAATCGCCGCCCTGCCCATAGTCACGGTGCTGACCTTGATCTGGCTGCACATTGAGCATCAGCCGGGACAAAAGATCGCCAATCATGCCTGGTACACCTTCTGGTATGTGATCCCCACGCTACCGGCGCTGTTGATGTTCCCACTCCTAATGTCTCGCTTCGGCTTCTGGCTGGCACTAGCGGGTTACGCATTGGCCACGTGCCTATGTTTCGCCCTGTTTGCTCTAGCAATGCGCCGCTTCGGCATCGAACTGCTGTGATGGGCGGCTGAGGTCAGCTGTGAAGCAGTAGCAGCACTGTTCTAGGTACGATTGTGCCAATCGCGCGCGGCTACTTTGGGACAGTACAAAGTCAACCCGACAGCTCACGCTCACGCGACCTTGAACCGTCCCACCAGCTCTTGCTGTTGTTCAGCCAGGCGAGCGAGCTCCAGGCTGGTCGTGGCCGTCTGTTCTGCGCCCGCGCTCACCTGAATCGCGACATCGTTGATTTCGACGATGTTGCGATTGATGTCTTCGGCCACCGCACTCTGCTGCTCCGCCGCCGTGGCGATCTGCAGGTTGCGATCACTGATCGCCGAAACACCTTCAGCTATCTCTGCAAGCAACTCACCCGCCCGGCCAATGTTGCTGGAGCCGCTCTGCGCTTTGGCCAATGTTTCCTGCATCGAGCGAGCCGCCCGGTCAGCCCCGCCCTGGAGGTTGGCGATCATGTTTTGGATATTGCCGGTGGACTCCTGGGTCTTCTGGGCAAGCGTCCGTACCTCAGACGCGACGACCGCAAACCCACGTCCATGCTCCCCTGCTCGGGCAGCTTCAATGGCCGCGTTGAGCGCCAGCAGGTTCGTCTGGTCAGCAATCCCACGGATCACATCCAGCACAGACGAGATGGAATCGCTCTCGCGCTTCAGGTCCGCGATGATGCTAGCCGTTTGCTCAGCTTGGTCAGAAAGCTCACGAATGAGGCCGATGGTGCTTTCGACCTCGGCTCGCCCTTGAGCGGTATTGGCGTTGAGCTGCTGCGACAGTTCGGCCGCATCGTTTGTGCTTCTGGCCACATCGCGCACGGTCGCGCTCATTTCGTTGATGGCGGCCACGACCAGCTCGGTTCCCTGACGCTGCCGATCGATGCTCTCGCTCGTTTGTACGGTGACTGCGGATGACTCCTCGGCGGCGGTCGCCACCTGCGCCGTTGCGCTACTGATCTCTTGAACGACCTGCTGCAGCTCCATCGCCATGAGGTTGAGGTTGCGTGAGATCTCGCCGAACTCGTCCTTGCCCTCGTAGCGCGACTTGGCCGTCAGATCCCGCGCCGACAGTGCCAGCAGCGCGTGATTGACCTCCCGAACGGCCAGCTTGATGTTGCGAATGATCAGCAAGGACAGGCCAACCACCACCAACAGCGCGATGACCACTGCGGAGACGGTCATCCACAAGGCGCTCTGTGCCTCGTCGCGAGCCTGAGCGGCCAAGGTACCGACGTCCTGAGCCAGTGTCTGTTCCAGCTCACCCATAAGATCGATTCGGTTGGTGGCTGTCTCGAACCACTTTTCACTGTCAACGCCCAGGCTTTGACCAATCGGCACCTCAAAAGCCAAGCGTTGCAGCCGCGCCACTTCGAGCGCGCTCGGCTGCTGCAGTTTTTCGTCCAGCGCACGGGTAAAACCCTCCGCCGCCGCACGACGGAAGCCTTCCATATAGGCAGAGAATTCACCGAGGTTTCGGCTGAAGGATGCAAGCAAAGGCGCGTCGAAGCGATCCTGAGCGAATACAACACCCAGCATTGCGCGCTCGCGGCCTGCACGCTCCTTCATTTCGATGAACTGGCTGAGGCCGCCTAGGGCTCGTGCGAGCGTGGCGTCCTGCACCCCGCGCTCCACCGCATGTGTGAAACCGATCAGGGATCTGATGTATCCGGTGAAGCGCGCACCGGACTCGACATTGGTGATCGCAAACGCGTCGACCTGCGAACGCGATGTCGGAAGCTCATCAAGGCCCTTTAGAACAGTGCCTATGTGCGAGCTATCACGTGCGGCAAGTTCCCTCACGGCGCTCAACGCTTCATCGGTAGCTTCACGCATGCCTGGCAGACGATTCGCCATGGTGCGTCCCTGGCTCCCCAGGTAGACGCCACTGGCGCCGCGCTCACGCTGCAATGCGGTGATCAGGCGGCTGACGGTCTGCGCGGCCACGCTGGCCTCTACAGTGTCCTCCATCTGTTTCAGCGTGCTGTAGCTGTTAGCGATGTACAGGCTGGCCAGCCAAAGGAAACCGAGTACCGGGCACGCAAGAATGAGAACGAGCTTCGCGCTCAGGGGGATATTTTTCAGCATAGGAACCTCATGCTCCGTTTTCACGGAGCGGCGCAGGCATGGGCATTTCTCGCTCCGCTGCACCGGGATGCAATGCATCCGATGCGTGAGAGCGGTTTTTTTATGTCTGTTTGGGCGGTCGAAGCTTTTCGTAGATGCTCAGAAGCTTTTCGTGGATGCCCAATACAGAGGCCGACGCATGCCGAACAGGCTGCGTGGAATCCGTTTTTGACGGGCGGTATTTTTTCGGCTTGAGGCTGAGCCACTCCTGACGCAAGTCAATTAAATAACGCCAACATATCGCCGCCTGTCGGATTACGTATGTGCCAGTAAGCAATGGGGGATTACGAGAATGGATGTATGTCTCATGCTCTCGTCTGCGTGTGACCTGTAACAGCCCTGTTCAGGTATTCCCTACCAGGGCAACGCTTCACCGCTGTAGGCGTAAAACCCTCCGCTCGCCTCGGGTCCCAACCCGTCGATAACGCGCAGCAGATCATGCGCTGCATCGGCGGCAGGCCGGCCAATCTCGGCGCCGCGGAAGGGCTGGGATAGATACGAGCTGACCGTGCCTGGATGCAACGCCAGCAGTACGGCATTCGGCTCGCTGCGCTTGATTTCGATGGAGGCGGTCTTGATCAGCATGTTCAGCGCAGCCTTGGAGGCGCGATAGCTGTACCAGCCACCGAGGCGGTTGTCGCCGATGCTGCCGACCTTGGCCGAGAGCATCGCCAGCACGCCGCGTTGGCGGTCGAGCAATCCGGAGAAATACCTCAGCAGCAGCGCCGGGCCAAAGGTGTTGACCTGAAAGGTTTCGAGTAGCTGTTGATGGTCGAGGCCAGCGAGGCGTTTTTCCGGCATGAAAGCATCGCTGTGCAGCACGCCGGCAGCGTTGATGATCAGGTGGAAAGGCCCATGTCCGGCTAGCTCCGCCGCGGCCTGCTCGATGCTGACCGGATCAGACAAGTCCAGCGGCGGCGAAGTCGAGCGCCCCAGTTCCGTTACTGATGCGCAGCGCTGGTCCGTGCGCAAAGCGTCTACCAGCGCAGCCCCGATGCCACCGGAGGCACCAATGACCAGCGCGCGATAGCCCTCGGGAAACGATTCCATATGCATCATAGTTGCCTCTGGCCGAGATCCGGCCTGGTTGGGTGGGTCGGGCTCAGTTCAGATCGAGCGCTTAGCCCGGTTTATTGGTTTGCAGGCCGGCACGCCATTGCTCGATATGATTCGCCAGCAGGTCGGCAACCGGCAGGCAAGCGCCGAGTCGGTAGAGGTTCCAGTAATGCCCCTCTAGCGTGCGGTTGACCAGCAGCGTACCGGACGCCGGCTGCAGACTGCCGAGCGCCGACATCAACAGCGGCGAAAGCTCGATCAGTTGCTGATGCAGCGATGCGCCGCGGAAATCCCATTGCGCGCCCGGTTGCAGCAACGGGTGCAGCAGCAGATGGATGCGGCGATACAGACTATGCGGTGGCGCGCTGCCGGGCTGGCGACCGCCGAGTGCCTGGAAGCCCGCCTCCAGCGCCTCGCTGGAGGGGCCGCGCAGGGCATCGAAGATCTGCACATAAGCGCGCAGTAAACGCTCCGGCAGTGGCACGACACTGCCGAAATCGTAGACCACCAGCTCCCCCGTCTCGGTCCAGGCCAGGTTGCCCGGGTGCGGATCGGCGTGCAGCTGCCCGAGGCCGAACGCCTGCTCGGCAAGCCAGTCGCACAGCGCTTCGGCCAGGCGCTGGCGAATTTCGGCGGACGCCTGTTCAACCTCGTTCATTGAGCGCCCCGGCCGTTCCTCCAGCACCAGCACACCCGGGCGGCACAGCTCCGTTGCGGCAAAGGGTATATGCACACCCGGCCAATCCGCAAAGTGCTGACGGAAGCACTCCAGGTTTTGTCGCTCGGCGTCGTAGTCGAGTTCCTGGTCGATGCCGCGCTGCAACTCACGGTAGACGGATTCGAGGCGCGCCGAGGGCGTGCCGAACAATCGCCCCAGCGGCATCAGCCGGCGCAGCTGACGCAGGTCGGCGTCGCAGATGGCGCGGATGCCCGGGTACTGGATTTTCATGATCAACGCCCGCCCCTGCTGGTCACGCGCCCGGTGCACCTGCCCCAGGGACGCCGCCGCGGCGGGTTGCGCTTCGATGGTGTCGAACAGTTCGTACAAGCGCCCGTCATAGCGACGCTGCAGATGTGATTCGAGCGAGGCGAACGGCAGCGACGGCACCTGATTCTGCAGACGAGACAACGCCGCACTGACCGGTGGGGGCAGGACGTCCTGCCATTGCGAGGCTTGCTGGCCGAGCTTGAGCACCGGGCCTTTCATCTGCCCCAGCGTATCCCCCAGCAACGCCCCAATCGGCGCCCAGTCGATACGTGCCTTGCCGGGGGTGATGCGCTGCACCAGCAGGTTCCCGGCGATTCGTGCGCCGGTGCCGCCGAGATTGAGAAAGCGCCCCAGTGCAGACGCCGATGGGCGAGAGAAACGAGACATGCAGGTTACCCGCGGCAGGCAAAGCCTGATCATGGAGCAGCTGACCAGATGAACCAAGGGTCAATGGTTGCAACCTGTTGCGTCGTCACCTCGTCAGTAGCCTGGTCGAGGCAACAAGCGAAACGCTGGTAAGCCAGGCCTGGCGGGCTATCAAGCCCGCAATAAAACCGGCTGAGCGCGCCTGGTGAACAGGCTGACACGGAACGGGCCAGGGAAAAACGAGTCGGAATATCTGACTGCGCCCCTCGGCTATCGTCCGCCGCACGGCTGTAACACGCTCGCTCGGTATGCCCCTGGCGATTGCTCGAGAGGGTTTTAGCCCGACCCGCCGACAAGGCACTTTACGGGCGTGTTCCGCATGGCCTTTGTTCTGAATTCATGGACTCGGCCGGCAGGAACAACAAACGCGGCTTCATTCATACAGAAGCCTGCGTAAGGAGTACGGAATGACCGATCACATTGATCCTTCCTTCAACCCGGACGAAGACTTCCCTCGTATTTCCACAGGCAGCGAAGGCCTGGACGACATCCTCGGCGGCGGCCTGGACCCGAACCGGATGTACCTCTACGAAGGCAGCCCGGGCGCCGGTAAAACCACCATCGCCATGCAATTCCTGCTGGAGGGAGTTCGTCAGGGCGAACAGGTCCTTTATGTGACCCTGTCGGAAACCAAGCAAGAACTGGAACTGGTCGCCAAGCGGCACGGCTGGTCGCTCGAAGGCATCGACGTGTTCGAGCTGGTAACCCCTGAGGCCAGCCTCGACCCCGAGCTTGAACTGACCGTCCTGCATCCGGCAGAGATGGAGCTGAGCGAAACCACTCAGCAAGTTTTCGACCGCGTGACACAAACCAACCCGACCCGGGTGATCTTCGACAGCCTCTCGGAAATGCGACTGCTGGCGCAGAGCCCGCTGCGCTATCGGCGTCAGGTCTTGGCACTCAAGCACTTCTTCACCACCCGCCGCTGCACCGTGATCCTGCTGGACGACCAGACCTCGGAACTGGGTGACCTGCAGCTTCACTCGATCTCCCACGGCGTGGTCATGCTGGAGCAGCTGGCCATCGACTACGGCGCCGAGCGGCGGCGTTTGCGCGTGGTGAAGATGCGCGGCATCCAGTTTCGCGGCGGCTATCACGACTTCGTCATCCGCAAAGGCGGGCTGCAGATATTCCCTCGCCTGATCGCGGCCGAGCATCACTCCCGCCACATTGGCGAGGCGGCCTCGTCCGGCAATGCCGCACTGGACATCATGCTCGGCGGCGGTCTGGAGCGCGGCACCAACGCGCTGTTCGTCGGGGCAGCGGGCGTTGGCAAGTCGTCCTTGGCATTGAGTTTTGCGGTCGCCGCATGCAAGCGCGGCGAGCAGGTCTCCTTCTTCGTCTTCGACGAAAACATCGGCACGCTGCTGGCGCGTGGACGGTCGCTAGGGCTTGCCATGGAGCCCTGGATCGAACAGGGCCTGCTGCATCTGCAACAGGTTGACCCGGCTGAGTTGTCGCCCGGTGAATTCACCGCAGCCGTGCGTCGCAGCGTTGAAGAGCAAGGCTCGAAGTTGGTAATCCTGGACAGCCTCAACGGCTACCTGCATGCAATGCCGGATGGCCGTTTCCTGATCCTTCAGATGCACGAGCTGCTGAGCTATCTGGGGCAGAAAGGCGTGATCAGCATCATGGTGCTGGCGCAGCATGGGCTGGTGGGCCCAATGGATACGCCAATCGATATCAGCTACCTCAGCGATGCGGTTATCATGCTGCGCTACTTCGAGCACGCCGGCATCGTCCGCAGGGCCTTGTCTGTGGTCAAGAAGCGCAGCGGGCGGCACGAGAATACGGTTCGCGAATACCGCCTAGGGCCTTTGGGCACTCAGGTCGGGCCACCGCTGAGTCACTTCAGCGGGATTCTATCGGGCACACCGGAATACACCGGTGATGCGACTCAGCTACTGACAGACGAGCATGACGACGCCCACTAAACCAGAGCATCCGCTGATCGTCGTCTACGCCCCCATCGGCCGGGATGGCCCGGCCACAGCCGAACTGCTGCGCCGCAGCGGCATGGATGCGGTGGTCTGTCACGGCGTCGATGAAGTGCTGCGACGCGCCGAAACCGATGCCTCGGCGGTGTTCATCGCCGAAGAAGGCCTTTTTGGCCATGATCTACAGGCCTTGTCCGACTGGGTCGACCAGCAACCGCCCTGGTCGGACTTTCCGTTTGTGGTCCTCACCAGCAAGCACCAACAGCCCGCCGTTGCCGCCTGGCGTCAACGCATGGTGGCGGCGCTGCGCAACGTCTCGCTGCTGGAGCGGCCCGTGCAGAGCATCACCTTGACCAGCGCCATTCAGGCCGCCGTACGGGGTCGCCTGCGCCAGTACGAAGTGCGCACACTGATCGACGCGCGCGAACGGGCCTCACAAGAGCTCGAAGCGCTGGTGGTGGAGCGCACCAGCGAACTGGAACGCACCAACCTCGAATTGCGCACGCAGATGGCCGAGCGTGCGCACATCGAAGAAACCCTGCGGCAAACGCAGAAGATCGAAGCCATCGGCCAGCTTACCGGCGGCATCGCCCACGACTTCAACAACCTGCTGATGGTGATCTCTGGCGGGCTCGACATGCTTGATCGCCGCGCCGATCCAGAGCGCCGCAAGCGCCTCATGGACGGCATGCGACAAGCCGCCCAGCGCGGCTCGGCACTGACCCGTCAGCTGCTCGCGTTTTCCCGCCGTCAGTCATTGGCGCCGGAAGCCGTCGACCTGGCTCAGCGGATCAGCCAGATGCGCGAACTGCTCGACCGCAGCTTGCGCGGCGATGTGCACGTGAAAGAAGAATTTGCGTCGGACCTTTGGCCCGTCGAGGTGGATCCAGGCGAACTCGAGCTGGTCATCCTCAACCTCGCGGTCAATGCGCGCGATGCCATGCCTGAAGGTGGCTCGATTCTTCTGCAGGCCTGTAACGCTCCCGGCGAGCAGGTGCTGGGTCGCCGGGGCGACTTTGTTCGCCTGGCGGTCATCGATTCCGGCGTCGGCATCCCTGCTGATGTTCGCAATCGGGTCTTCGATCCCTTCTTCACGACCAAGGAAATCGGCAAGGGATCGGGGCTCGGCCTCGCTCAGGTTTACGGCTTTGCGCGGCAATCCGGCGGCACGGTGTGGATCGATACCGAATGCGGCCAGGGCACCAGCGTGGTGATGTTGCTGCCGCGCTCGGCCAACTTGCCGAGCCCGGCGAAAGACCAACCGCTGGTGAACGAGCCGGCCCGGCGCTCGGTGGGCAACGTATTGCTGGTTGATGACGATGACGAAGTGGCCGCACTGGTGGGCGAGATGCTCGAACACCTCGGCTATGAGGTGACCTATGCCGCCAGCGCCGCGGCAGCGCTGGGTGCGCTCGCCAATGAGCGGGAAGTCGATGTCGTGTTCTCCGACGTGATGATGCCCGGCGGCATGAACGGCCTGGAGCTGGCACGGGAAATCCGGGCGCGCCAGTTCGGTGTGCCGGTTCTGCTCACCAGTGGCTACGCCGAGGCAATCAAGCAAACGGCCGAAGCCGAAGGCGTACAGGTGCTGGCCAAACCCTACCGGCTGGAAGAGTTGGCAGCGGCCCTCAAGGGCGTGGTCGAAACCATCTTGGCCCCCCACAGCCTTGCCGCTCGCGATGTGCATCGCCTTGATGGCTAGGGCCCGTCGCGCACTCCACCAGAACTAAGCGCATCCCAGGCCGTCGAAACGCCTGCCCTACGCTTGCGGTACGCCGCATCCGGCCGCCTCCTCTTGCATCGCGCTCGTCTGCGCCTCAATCACAAGGAACCGATCGATGCTCACTGCTGACAACCAGTCCCGCCGAACCTTCCTGGCCCCTCGCACCCCGATTGCTTATGCCTTCAGCGGCCTGCTGTTATCAGGCGCCGCACTGCTCGCCCATGCCGATGAACAGGCTATCGCGGCGCGCGACGCGCAGAACAAGCGCTGGAGCCAGCAGATGATCGAGCAACCCAAGCATCAGCCGCCAGCGCTCGACGCGAAGTACAACCACATCATCACCTTCGGTCAGTCGCTGGCCTCGGCAGCCGAGGGCTGGCCCGCGCTGTCGAAAAAGCCGGGCTACGACAACCTGATGCTGGGCGACGCGACGCGCTCAGCGACTTTCAGTGGTGATCGTTTTGTGCCGGTCGGTGGTGCCGCGTTCAAGCCGCTGCAGGCGGTGGTGCAGCTCAAACGTGACCCCAAGGTTCTGCTCGACCCGCAGGCCGTCGCGCAGTTGGAAGCACAGGCGCAGGAAGAAGGCGAGTCGGTCGAGGTGGGCGCATTGAACATGGCCCGACGGCTCTATCTCGACAGCAAAGGCATCGAGGCCGACCCAGAGCATTTGCTCGTCGCCAGCAACGCCGCCACCTCCGGCCGTTCTATCGCACAACTATCCAAGGTCGGCGGCACCCACGAATACAAGCGAGTACTCCAGGCTGTGGATCAGGCCCGGCAGGTCGCGCAAGCCGATGACGCCAGCTACACCCTCAGCGCGCTGTTCTGGTTGCAGGGCGAATACGACTATGCCGAAGTCCAGGGCGGCATCAACGACAAGGCCACCTACAAGAAGATGCTGCGTCAGTTACGCAACGACCTGAACGAGGACACCGCCAAGGCCATCGGCCAGAAGCGGATGCCGGCGTTCATCAGCTACCAGACCGACGCCAAGACGTCGGTCGTCGATGGCAGCCTGGACATCGGCCTTGCGCAGTGGGAACTGGCGAAGGAAGAACCCAACTGGTACCTCGCCGGCCCGGTCTATCCTTACGTCGACAAAGGCACGCATCTATCCGCCAATGGCTATCGCTGGTTCGGCCAGATGCTCGGCAAGGTGTTCCATCAAGTGGTGGTCGAGCAACTTGGTTGGCAACCGCTAGCACCGCTGCACGCGACGGTCGAAGGCCGTGAAATCCTGATGGACTTCCATGTGCCACATCCTCCACTGGCGTTCAGCGAGCCCTATCTCGGGCACAAGGCGCAGATGATCGAGAACTATGGTTTCGTCATCACCGATGACAAGGGCAAGGTGCCAGTGGAAAACATCGAAGCCGCCGCCGATACCGTGTTGCGGCTGGTTGTCGGTCGCGATCTGGTGGGCATCCCGACCATCCGCTACGCCAGCCATGCAACAGGCGGCGCCGGTGAGCTGCACGACAGCGACCCGACCGTAGCGGACGCCCACTACGAATACCTGCCCGACGAAGGCATGCCGGAAGAGGCAAACATCGAGGCGCTGGTCGGCAAGCCCTACCCGCTCTACAACTGGTCCATTGCCTTCGAACTCAAGCCCAGCCAAGGGCATGATTCGGCGCGCTGAGTCAGGCCATGCTGCGCAGGCGGGCCAGGTCCTTGACCGGGGAGGCGCCGAACAAGCGGCTGTATTCCCGGCTGAATTGCGAGGGGCTTTCATAGCCCACCCGGTAACCCGCCGCCGACACTTCCAACCCTTCGGCCACCAACAACCGGCGGGCTTCCTGCAGGCGAAGCTGCTTCTGATATTGCAACGGACTCATGGCCGTCAGTGCCTTGAATCGATGATGCAGGCTGGAGCTGCTGAGATTGACCCGTCGCGCTAACTCATCGATGCGCAGCGGCTCGACGTAGTTGCGATTGAGCCACTCGATCGCATCGTTGACCCGATGCGACTGACTGCCTTGCAGCGCCACCGCCTGAAGGTGGTGCCCCTGCGGCCCGCAGAGCAGTCGGTAGAAAATCTCGCGCACTGCCAATGGTGCGAGGACCGGGATGTCCTTGGGGTTGTTTAGCAGGCGCACCAGTCGCAGAGTGGCGTCCAGCAGCGGCGCGTCGATACGGTCCAGATAGAGGCCACGCCCCGCGGTGTCTTCCGGCGCTGGCGCCGGGTTGGCGTCGGCAACCAGCCCGGCAATCAGTGATGGGTCGATGTCCAGCCGGATGCAGATGTAAGGCTCATCGCTGGACGCCCGGATCACGCAGCCGGCTACAGGCAGCGTCACGGACACCACCAAATAATGTAGCGGGTCGTAGCGATACAGCTCGTCAGCCAGGCGCACTTCCTTGCCGCCCTGAACGATGACGCACAACGCCGGCTTGTGCAGGCCATAAGTCATCTCGCCAGGCGTTGCGCAGCGGATCAGATGCAGCGGCTCGATGGCGGTCGGGTGCATGCCGTCGCCGCTGACGGCGCCTTCGACCAGCCGCGCCAGCTCGGCGCGCTGTGCGCTGGTCTCGTCACTCAATGGGGAAATGAAGGAATTCATGAGCAGCGGGTTCCGGAAAACGGATGAAACAGCTTAGCAGTTCGTTTGATTTTGCCTGAGCGATGGGACCTTCGTGTGCAGAACCGTTCGAGTGCCGGCGATTCGCGGCGAAGCACCCGCAGCCAGCCAATGTGCGCCTCCGAATGCTGTCATCGCTATGACATAACGTGATGATACTTTGCCATCACTACGCATTGAGTGCCCTGCCGTGATTCGACGGTTCCTGTCCTCCCCCACGTTTCCTCAGGCGCTGTTGCTATCGCTCTGTATAGCCACGCTGGCATTCCTGTGGGGATCGTATTGGCACCACGGACAGACGTCGCGAAGGGCGGCGTTGCAAGCCAAGGCCGCCGAGCATCTCAGCCTGGCCCGTAGTGCCGTGGAGAACCTGCAACAACGCGTCGACCGCGTGCGGGTCATCGGTCACCTGATGTTGAGCGACGGCTTCAGCTCCGACGATCAAAGTCTCGCTCGCATGCTTGCCGAGGATCCTACGCTCAAGCGCTTGAGCCTCTACGATCTGGACGGGCACCTGCTCAACGCCACCACGTCTGACAGCCAGCCACTGCCAGGACAATGGCTCGCGGAATTCAACGCCTATAATGCGCAGTACGGTAACCAGCCCTTCCTGCTACGACCCATGGCGTCGCTGCAGGCCGCAGAGTCTGCGAGCTGGCAGTTACCTTTTCTGATACCGCTGACCAGCCCCGACTCGATTGAGTTGAAGCGCATCCTGTTGGTGCAGTTGGACATCAGCCCACTCGCCGTTCTACTCAATCACGCAGACCTGGGCGCTACCGGGCTGGTGCGATTGCTGGACGGGGCTGACGAGGGACGGCTCCACTTCACAAACGGTGGGATGACCGCCGCAGGCAAAAGCCTCAGACCCGGTCTGCCTGCGGCGACGGATGCTGGCATGACCACCCAATACAGCGCTGATCAGGAATATCAGAGCCTTTACAGCCGCGCTCGCGACAGCGGCTTCAGCGTGGTCGTCAGCCAGCAGGTTGGCGAAATCCTCGCGGCCCACCAACGCAGTTTCAGCCGTCAGTTGTGGATGAATCTGGGCATGACGTTGCTCATCCTCGGCGGAGTGATCTGGGCGATGCGGCTGTTGCAGAGGCGCCACGAGGCATTCTGCGCGCTGGAGCAGGCCCATCGGATCGACCAAGAGCGGATCAGTCGTCTGGAGGACGAACATCGGCGCAGCACCCATGCAGCCGCTACCGACCACCTGAGCGGCCTGCACAATCGCCGGCAATTTCTGGATACCTGCGCTGAAACCCTGGCTCGCCAGCGCAACCTGCGGCGTTTGATGGCAATACTCTTCATCGACATGGATCGCTTCAAATCGATCAACGATTCGCTGGGGCACAAGGTCGGGGATCTGCTACTGCAGGCCGTGGCGGGACGGATCAGCCGCGCGCTGGAACCCGGCGATCAGGCGGCGCGCTTCGGTGGTGATGAATTCGTCGTGCTGCTCGCGGGCGACCGAAGTGAAGAGCAGATCGACACCTGGGTCCGCGATCTGGTGAACAAGCTCACCGCCGTCTATGCCCTCGACGAACATGAGGTCAACACCAGCCCGAGCATCGGTGTCAGCATCTGCCCCCGTGATGGTCAGGAGGTCGACGGTTTGATCCGCTGCGCTGACGCGGCGATGTACTCGGCCAAGCAGTCCGGCCGCGGCCAGTATCGGTTCTTCGACCCCTCCCTGAACCTCACGGATATCAATGAATTCTCGCTGGAGCAGTCGCTGGTTGCCGCGTTGAGCGAACGGCAATTCGTCCTGCACTACCAGCCACAAATCCGGTTGGATTCGATGCAGGTCTCTGGTTATGAAGCACTGGTGCGCTGGGAGCACCCGCAATTTGGCCTGCTCTACCCGGATCGCTTCATTTCGCTGGCAGAGCGCAGTGGGTTCATTGTCGCGCTCGGCTGGGAAGTGATACGTCTCGCGCTGGAGGAACTGAAAGGTTGGAGCGCTCAAGGCCGATCCTCGCGACTCGCCGTCAATGTTTCGGCCATACAGCTGCGTCAAGCCGATTTCAGCGAACGGTTGCTCAGCGAGCTGGCGCAGCGCGGCATCGAAGCCTGGCAGTTCGAGCTGGAGATTACCGAAACGGTCGTACTCGATGATGAAGGCATGGCCGTCGAGCATCTCGAACGGCTGCGTGTGGCAGGGCTGAACATCAGCCTTGATGACTTCGGCAGAGGCTATGCGGGCTTCGCCCACCTGCACTCGATGCCGCTCAATACACTGAAGATAGACCGGGCGTTGATCGCCCCACTGTCGAACAGCTATGACGACAACCCCATCGTCTCGTCCACCATCACGCTGGCGAAGCGCCTGGGTTTGACGGTGGTGGCCGAGGGTGTGGAAACGCGGGATCAGCTCGTCTACCTGAAGCTGGCGGGCTGCGACGTCGCGCAGGGCTATCATTTCAGCCGCCCCATGTCAGCCGAACAGCTCTATCAATACGCTCCGTTCACCAGAACGGCGGAACCCGTTTGTGGATGACGCAGCAGCCCGCATCACGGGTCCAGCATTGATAAAAAAACGCCGGCCCTGAGGCCGGCGTTTTCGCAACATCGATCGATCAGCTACGGGCGCGCTCGGCGTCGCGCAGTGCCTTGACCTCATCATGGTTGCGCTGCACGCCCTGCATCTGACGCTCGACCACTGAACGGACATCCATTGGCAGGTCCTTCTCGAGCGCTTTGCGGTAGCTCTTGAGGGCAACGTCTTCGCCACGCTCGCACTCGTTGAGGATGGACTCGTCATCCTTGCCGGTGACCTTGGTCTTCAGGTCGACCCAGCGACGGTGCATATCACCGGCAGTGCTGGTGGAGGTTTCCGGATCGCCACCCATGGTGCGTACCAATTGCTGCAGCTCAGCGGCTGCCGTGGCGCAATCCTGGGCACGCTGATTCATGGTGGTCTTCAGCTGCGGATTCTTCAGGTCATCAGCGCATTCGCGGAAGCCCTTCTCACCGTCTTTGCTGGTTTCGATGAGATCGTTGAGTACGGAAATGGTGTCTTTGTTATCCATTGAGAAAGTCTCCTACGGGCTTGTATGAACGGCCGGAAAGAACACGGCCAACCTGTTAAGTCGACTCTGCCGTTTCGATAAAGGTTCAGCCCGTCTGCCCGGTGGAGCCACGACGTTCAGCGAGGAAAGGACAGGCTGAAGCAGGTAACCGATGCGTCACTGGTCACCCGCACTTCACCGCCATGCAGCTGCATGATCGAGCGCACGATCGCCAGCCCCAGCCCGCCAGAGTCGCCCGGTTGGGCACGTGACGGATCGCAGCGATAGAAGCGGTCGAACAGCCGCGGCAGGTGTTCGGCTGCAATCGGCTCGCCGCTGTTTTCGACAGTGATCACCACGTTGTCAGCGGTACGCTCGCAGCTCACGCGGACCTCAGTTCCCGTCGCGCCATAGCGCAGCGCATTGGCGATGAGGTTGGCCAGCGCCCTGCGCAGCAGATCCGGATCGGCGTGCAGGCTGCCGCTCGCCTCATTCACTACCCGCATCTGGTGCTCTTCGGCAACGCCCTCGAAATAATCACCGAGCTGTTCCACCGTTTCGGCCAGGTCGATGTCCTGCCGGTGAATTGCAGCATCGACCTGCTCGGTGCGGGCTAAAAACAACATGTTGTTGATCATCCTGGCCAGACGCTCGTATTCCTCCTGATTGGAAGCCAGCAGGCTCTGGTAATCCTCCAGCGAACGCACCCGCCGCAAGGTTTGCTGGGTCTGGCCCATCAGGTTGCTGAGCGGGGTGCGCATCTCGTGCGCCAGGTCTTCGGAAAACCGCGACAGCTGCGCGAAACCGGCCTCCAGTCGCGCGAGCATCTGGTTCAGTGCCTCGCTCAAGGCCCGCAACTCGCTCAGCTCGGCACTGTCCTCGATGCGCAAATGCAGGTGCTGGACGTCAATCGCCAGCGCCCGGCGGGTCAGCTGACGAACCGGCCGCAGTCCTCGTTCGCTCACCAGCCAGCCCAGCAGAAACGCCAGTAGCGCACCGGTGGCCAGGGCCAGCCAGAGTTTCAGGCGGTACGCGGCAAGCATCTGCTCACGCTCGCCCAACAATTTGCCGGCGATCAGCGTCAGGCCGCCACGCGGTCGTTCGATCTGTATCCAGGCCAACCGCGCCTGATCACCCAGATCCTCCAGCCGCGGGTGATCCGCCGGCGGCAATTGCGGGATCGCCAACTGAACGGGATTGATCTCGATCAGCGGCGCCCCACTCTCCCCCAGCACCCACAGCAGACTGTCGCGATTGCCGAGCATATTGGCGTAGAGCTGAGGTCGTTCGCGCAGCACCTCGATGCTGTCACTGTCATCGAGCAAGGCCGCCATGCGCTCCAGCCGCCCGAGCAGCGCTTGGTCGTCGCGCCAAGCGATCTCGCGCTCCAGTGATTGATAGAGGTAGAAGCCAATCGCACCCAGCAGCGCTGTGCTGACCAGCGCAAACATCAGCGCCAGACGTAGGCTCAGCGAGCGTGGCAGCAACTTCATTCCGGCACTTCCAACAGGTAGCCCATGCCGCGCACGGTGTGGATCAGCTTGGGCTGGTAAGGGTCGTCCACCTTCGCCCGCAGCCGGCGTATCGCGACGTCGACGACATTGGTGTCGCTGTCGAAATTCATCTGCCAGACCTGCGAGGCGATCTGCGCCCGCGACAGCACTTCGCCTTCACGACTCAGCAGCAGATGCAGCAGGGCGAATTCCTTGTTGGTCAGCGTCAGCCGCTCACCCTGACGCGTGACCCGACGGCGCAGCAGGTCCAGCTCCAGATCGGCGACCTTGAACTGCTCGACTTCGCGCGGCGGCCCGCGGCGCAGCAAGGTGCGCACCCGCGCCAGCAGCTCGGCGTAGGAAAACGGCTTGACCAGATAGTCGTCGGCGCCCAGCTCCAGGCCCTTGACCCGGTCTTCCACGGCATCGCGCGCGGTGAGGAACAGCACCGGCGTCTGCGCCTTGCGCCGCACGATCTGCAACAGCTGCCAGCCGTCGATGCCCGGCAACATGACGTCGAGGATGACCAGGTCGAACTCGCTTTCCTGAATCAGGTGCTGACCGTCCAGGCCGTTGAGCGCGACCTCCACCAGATAGCCCGACTCGCTCAACCCCTTGCGCAGGTAATCGGCCGTCTTGAACTCGTCTTCTACTACCAGTATGCGCATCTGCTTCCTCCGGGCGAGGCGCATAGGCTAGGCGCCCACGAGCGTTTATCCCATTACAAATACGTAATGCGCAGGCAATGGGTTTGACGGGGCCAACCGCACAGGATGGCGCCACCTGCTCCACGGAGCCCATTGAGGAGAAACCGATGCGCATTGTCCCCCTTTCGTTGGCCGGCCTGGCCCTTGCCGGTGCCCAGGCCATGGCCGCCACACCGCAGCCTGTTACCCAGCAGAACGTCTCGCTGCAACTGGCCAATGCCCTGCTCGACTCGACCATGGCGGCCTGCCATGCCGATGGCCGTACCGCCGCGGTGGCAGTGGTCGATCGCGGCGGCAACCTGATCGCCCTGCAGCGTGACGACAACGTCGGCCCGCACAACACCATCGCTGCACAGCGCAAGGCCTACACCGCGCTATCCAGCAAAACGCCGACCCGCCTGTTCGGCGAGCGCGCCCGCAACAACCCGGACGCCGCCAACCTCAACACATTCGATGAACTGCTGCTGCTCGGCGGCGGCGTTCCGCTGCGGGTCGGCGATGAAGTCATCGGCGCCATTGGCGTAGCCGGTGCCGGCGGCGCCGAGACCGACGAGGCCTGCGCCACTCAGGCAATCGCAAAACTGCTTCCTTCCAACCGTTAACCGGAGATCAATCCATGACTAACCTGAAAACCCTTTGCGCCAGCCTCGTTCTTGCCAGCCTTTCCAGCCTCGCCATGGCTGCCGACAACCCGCTCAGCGTGCATGTGCTCAACCTCAACGACGGCCTGCCCTCGCCTGATGTGAAGGTCACGCTGGAAAAGCAGAACGGTAAGCAGTGGACTGCCCTGAACGATGGCGTGACCAACCAGCAAGGCCGCATCACCGCGCTCTATCCGCAGGACAAGGCGCTGGAGAAAGGCACCTACCGCGTCACGTTCAAGACCGGTGACTGGTTCGAGGCGCACGATACGGAGAGTTTCTTTCCGGAAGTCCCGGTGATCTTCGAGGTGGACGGCACCGTGCCGCACTACCACATCCCGCTGCTGCTCAGCCCATACGGCTTCTCGACCTATCGAGGCAACTGAGCCATCAGAAAGGGCCGACTGACAGGTAACCCGACGGGTTGCACCTGTCAGTCGCGGCCTCGTCTAAGTCTGCTGACTGCCACCCAGCGGCCCAGGGCGGCCTAGCAGATAGCCCTGCGCCTTGGTCACCTGAAGCTCACGGAGGATCTCCAGTTCGGCCTCTGTCTCGACGCATTCGGCGACGATCTTGCAGTCGGTCTCCTGACCGAAGCGGATCAATGCCGACGCCAGCGCCCGGCAGTCGCGGTTGCTGTCGATGTTGCGGATCAGGCTGCCGTCGAGTTTGATCACGTCTGGTTTGAGCTTGAGGATGTGGCGAAAACTCGCATAGCCAGCACCTGCATCATCCACCGCCAGCAGCAGGCCCTGCGCGCGCATGGGTTCGAGCGCTTCGGCGATCAGGTCATAGTCGCGTACTGATGCATGCTCGGTGACCTCGAGCATCAGCCTATCCAGGGGCTGGCCGTCCAGCAGGGTTCCGAGTGCCCCGGCGAGGATGGTTTCCGGCGAGACGTTCAACGACAGGTAGCGGTCCTGGCGAATGCCACTCAGGCCTTTCAGGGCTTCCTGGACGAGCGCCATTTCCAGTTCGCATTGCAGACCGACCTGCTCGGCCTCACCGAACCAGAGATCCGGGGTACGTTGTGGTTCGCCGGAGAATCGCGCCAGCGCTTCGTAGCCAACCACGTCGTTCTGCCTCACATCGACGATCGGCTGATACACGACGTTGTACGCCTGTTCACTCAGCACGCTATTGATGCGCGCGAGCCGCTCCTCCTGTTCGCGCTGCTCCTTGGCCTGGGTCTCGAGCAACCGGCCGGCGAAGTCGGCGAACAACCGCAGTGTATCCAGATCACGTTCGTTCAAGGTGCCGTCAGGCTTGGAACTGAAGCAGCAGAAGGTGCCGTACAAGCGACCATCGCTGAAACGGATCGGCACGCTGATATAGGCGCCGATCGACAATATCTCGGTGATGGGCAGCGCCACCGCTTCGGGCAGTTTGCTGGTGTCGGGGATCAGCTGCGGCAGTCGGCCATCCACCACCCGCTGGCAGTAGCTGTCTGAAAGGGGATCGGAGCCGCCCACACATATCGGCGGCGGATCGCTACGGCCGCTTACATGGCGGAACACGCGAAAGCCCTGCACCATCTCGGCGACGAACGCGACATCCATGCCCAGGTGCGAACGCACTGAGCGCAACGCTTCGCAGAGCATGTCGCCTACCGTATGGCCCGCTGTTTCCAGGTCCCGCAGCATCGCTGCCGGGTCGCCGCCTCGCTCGAAGGCCTCGGGTCCCAACCGAACGTTCTGCAGCATTCACACCTCCGGTGAAATAGCCGTTTCGCTTCGACGGCTCGGGTTGACGGTCCTTATCCAGCGGCGAGCACAACTGCGCCCCGCTGAATCGTTGGGACCTTTAGTTCAGTGTTGTTGGTTTCTGGCGACTCGCCTGAGTTTTCCGGATGATCGGTCCCCCGCTGCGTGTCTTGAACGCCGATTAGCCTGGTGCTGAACGTCCTGAACCGTTCTGGCCTGCATCCTGGCGGCTCCATCGATTGGCTGAATAGCTGTTGATCACAAGCAGCCACGCCTTAGCAGCCCGCAGCCGCCAAACTCGAAAAGGCCCACAAACATAGCCAAGTTGCCGTCCCCGTTGGTTCATGTAACGGACCAACTGCACGGCCGTCGCCGAGAGCAGCGGCACCATGCTTTGCCAAATGTGACCAATCATTTCACGCTAAAGATTGTCCCAAGGGAGTAGCCGCCGCACCGATGCGGCGCTCCGATCAGTTGAAACCGCCCTTCGAGCCTAGCCAACGATGCCGCAATACCTCTCCCCAGTTCCTCGCTGGGAACCCGAAGAACGCCCCTCGATGCCGGGCTCGCCGGCGATCCTGCTGCATCCGATGCCGCTGCGCATCGCCTATGCCTGTGTTGCCGTACTGGTCGGCATCACCGGCGGGCTGGGCAACGCCCTGTTCATCGCCAACCTGCCGAGCATTCAGGGCGATCTGGGCCTGACGCCGTCGCAGGCGGCCTGGCTTCCGGCGGCCTATTTCATGGTCAGCGTGTCGGCCAACCTGCTGATGATCAAATTTCGCCAGCAATACGGCCTGCGCCGCTTTGCCGAGATTGGCCTGACGCTCTACGCATTGCTGAGCATCGCGCATGTTTTCGTCGAAGGCTTTGAGATGGCCGTATTCGTCCGCGCGGCCAGTGGCCTCGCCGCTGCGACCACCTCCTCCCTGGGCCTGTTCTACATGCTGCAGGCGTTTCGCAAGGTCGATCTACCCAAGGCGGTGATCCTCGGCTTCGGCATTTCCCAGCTGGGCACACCCCTGGCCTGGCTGATGTCCCCTGCGCTGCTGGTGATGGGGGAATGGCATCGCCTGTATGTGTTCGAAAGCGGCCTGGCGCTCTGCTCGCTGGCCGCCGTGGTGGTGCTCAAGCTACCGCTGGGTGAGCGCATCAAGGTGTTCGAACCGCTGGATTTCCTCACCTTCGCCCTGTTGGCTCCCGCGCTGGCGTTGATCGCGGCGGTGCTGGCCCAGGGTCGCATCCTCTGGTGGACGGAGGAGCCTTGGCTGGGCTACGCCCTGATTGCCGCGCTGCTGCTGTTCTGCGCTGCCTTCATGATCGAACATCACCGGCGCAACCCGTTGTTGCACACACGCTGGCTGGGCACTGCCGAGATGCTGCGCTTCGCCTTCGGCGCGCTGGCGTTGCGGCTGCTGCTGTCTGAACAGACCTACGGCGCGGTGGGCCTGCTGCAGACCCTCGGCATGGGCACCGAACAGCTGCAGCCGTTGTACGCGGTGATCCTGCTGGGCCTGGTCATGGGCATTGCCGGCAGCGCGATGACCTTCAGCCCGACCCGGGCCTTTCCGCAGATTCTGTTGTCGATCGTGCTGATTGCCATCGCCAGCTTTCTCGACATCGATGCCACCAACCTGACCCGTCCCCATGACATGTTTCTCAGCCAGGGCCTGCTGGCCTTCGCCAGTGGCATGTTCCTCGGTCCGCTGCTGATCACTGGAATCGGCCGGGCGCTGCGCAACGGGCCGAACTATCTGGTGACGTTCATCGTCTTGTTCACCATGACCCAGAGCCTCGGCGGCCTGGCCGCGCCAGCGCTGTTCGGTACCTATCAGGTGATGCGTGAGAAGTACCATTCCAGCCACCTCACCGAACAGGTGGTGGCCGGCGACCCGCGGGTTGACGGACGTTTGCAGGCCCAGAGCCAGGCGCTGATACCGCGCCAGAACGACCCGCGACTTCGCCAGGCACTGAGCGCAGCGCAGCTGAGTCAAGCGGCCACGCGAGAAGCCAACGTGCTGGCCTTCAATGATGTATTCCGGCTGATCGGCATGCTTTCTATCGGCGTGTTCGGCTGGACGCTCTATCGCACCCTGCGCATTGCGCAGCAGAACAGGAATTCCGCCTCTCCATGAGCGAACGCACCCAACCCGAGGAACAGCAAAGCCTGCAGCCAGCCCAACCCACGCAGCCCTCTGCGGCGGCCACCGACGCAGGACCGACCCCGGACGATCCGCCGAAAACCATCAAACCGAGCCGCCGTTCGGTGATCCTGATGGTGCTGGTAGCGCTCATCGGCGTCCTGGCGATCCTTTATGCCTGGCAGCTGTGGCCGTTCACCGGCCGCGTGGCGGTCACCGAGAATGCCTATGTGCGCGGGCAGATTACCGTGCTGGCCCCGCAGGTCAGCGGCTATGTCACCGAGGTGCTGGTGCAGGACTTCGAAGAGGTCGAGCAAGGCCAGCCATTGGTGCGCATCGATGATCGTCAGTATCGCCAGCTGGTTGAACAGCGCAGGGCCGAGCTTGCAGCGCGCCGCTTCGAGCTTGAGAACCTGGCGCAGACCCTGGCCTCCAACCGGGCGACGCTGGCCGCCCGCCGCGCCGAACTGGCCGCTGCCGAAGCGGAGCTGAAACGGGGCCTGGCGGATGAGAAACGTGTCAACGAGCTGGCCGAACGGGGTTCGGTCTCGATCCGCGAGCGCGATCAGATCCGTGCAACCGCACGCGCCGACTCGGCGCAGGTGCAACAGGCGCGGGCGGCCATCGACATCGCCGAACAAACGCTGAAGGCCAGCGAAGTCTCACGCGGCGGTTTGCAGGCACAGGCGGAAATCGCAGAATCGGCGCTCAAGCGCGCGCAGATCGACCTGGACAATACGGTAATCGACGCACCGCGCGACGGGCAGGTCAGCGAGGTCACGGTGCGCCAGGGCCAATACGTGACGGCCGGCTCGCAGCTGCTGTACCTGGTGCCGGAGCAGCTCTGGGTAATCGCCAACTACAAGGAGACCCAGACGTTCGCCATGCGTCCCGGACAGCCGGTCGAGATTGAAGTCGATGCCTTGGACGGCGCGCGGCTCCGCGGCCATGTACAGCGCCTGGCCCCTGCCACCGGTTCGGAATTCAGCGTGCTACGCCCGGACAACGCCACCGGCAACTTCACCAAAGTGGTTCAACGCGTGCCGGTACGCATCTCCATCGCCCCGGATCAGCCACTCGCCAAGCGGCTGCGCCCCGGTCTGTCGGTGGTGACTCATGTGGATACCGGCGCCACAGAGGCAGCGGAGCGATCCACCGCGGACAGCGCGCAATGAGCGGCCTGGTCCGCGCCCTGCACCGGCTGATGCCAGGTCTGCTGCTGGCTACGCTAGCCGGCTGCATGCCGCCTCGGCAGCCGCTTCCGCCTGAAGCCGCGTTCACCCCACCGGCAGACTGGCGGGAACCAGGCTCGAACACGGCAGACGTGTCCGCGACCTGGTGGCAGGCGTTCGGTGATCCTCAGCTGACGGCGCTGGTCGAGGCGGCACTGGCGCACAACACCGAAGCGCTGAGCGCCGCCTCTCGCGTGGAACAGGCACGTGAACAGATCCAGCTGTCGCGGGCCGCGCTGCTGCCATCGCTCGACGCGGCGCTGGGAGCGCAACGCACCCGCGAACTCAGCGTACTGGGCATGACCCATACCACGGCCGTGCAGCCGTCATTGCAGGTGTCCTATGAGGTCGACCTCTGGGGACGGCTACGGCGCTTGAAGGAAGCGGCGCAACTTGAATATCGCGCGACCGAGGCCGAGCGCGACGCCGTCAGGCTGGCAGTGGCAAGCACCACCGCCCGAGCGTATGTGTCGCTGCTGTCGTTGGACCGCCAGTTGTACGTCACACGTGAAACCGTCGACTCCCGCCGAGAGGCGCTGCGCGTCGCTGAGGACCGCGCAGCCCTCGGCTACACCTCGCAGCTTGAGCTGACCCAGGCGCAATCGGAATACGAAGCCGCCGCCGAATTGCTGCCGCAGCTGCAGCAGGCCATCCGGGAGCAGGAAAATGCCCTGCGCCTGCTCACCGGTCGCTTCCCAGGGGACGTGGAGCGCGGCGCCGGCCTGCTGGCCATCGAGCCGCCTCCGGTGCCGGGCGTGCTGCCTTCAGAGCTGCTGCGCCGCCGCCCGGACATTCAGCAGGCCGAGCTGCTGCTCGCGGCCAGCAGCCTGAACCTGCAAGCCCAGCGTGACCGATTCCTGCCGCAGGTACAGCTGTCTGCCAGTCTCGGTCGGCTATTCGTCAACTCACTCGATTACGACCCGGTGCGTGTCTGGGACCTTGGCGCCAGCGTGCTCGCCCCGATATTCGATGCTGGCCGCCTGGAGGCAGGCGTGAACATCGCGGTCGCCCAGCGCAACCAGGCGGCCTTCGCCTACCGCGCCGCGGCGCTGGACGCCTTCAGGGAAGTGGAAAACAGCCTTTCGGCGGTCAGTAATCTGCGCCAGCAGCTCGCGCGCGTCGCGGCTCGCCGCGCGGTACTCGAGCGCTCCCTGACCTACGCCGAGGACCGCTACCGCGCGGGCTATTCGTCCTACCTGGAGACCCTCGATGCCCAGCGCAACCTGTTCAATACCGAACTGGCGGCCGTACAGCTGCGCGAGAGCCGGCTCAATGCGCTGATCAGTCTCTACCAGGCATTGGGCGGTGGCTGGCAAGCCGAACCCTGATCAAAGCCCGTGGCCTGGCGGCTCAGCGGTTGAGGATCGACCGGTCAAATGCGCTGGAGACGGGCGCCGTGATTGGCGCCGGACGTCCAAGCAGATAGCCCTGCGCTTTGTTCACCTTGAGTTCGCGCAGCACAGCAAGCTCCGCTTCGGTTTCGATGCACTCGGCGACGACCTTGCTGCCCGTCTCTTCGGCGAAGCGGACCAGCGCAGCGGCGAGTGCACGACACTCGGTGCTGCAATCGATATTACGGATCAGGCTGCCATCGAGCTTGATCACGTCCGGCTTGAGCTTGAGGATATGCCGGAAGCTGGCGAACCCCGCCCCGGCATCATCGACCGCCAGCCGCAGGCCCTGTTTGCGCAGAGGTTCGAGTGTTTCAGCGATGATCCCGTAGTCGTCAATGGATACATGCTCGGTGATCTCTAGGAGCAACCGATCAAGCGGCTGGTGCGCGAGCGCCGCAGCGAGTTTGCCTGTGAGCACGGTCGAGGGTGAGATGTTCAGTGACATGTAGACCTGCTCGGGCAGATATACGAGCCCCCTGAGCGCCTCCTCAATCAACGCAATTTCCAGCTCGGCTTGCAGGCCTACCGAGTCAGCCTCAGCAAACCAGAGATCCGGACTTCGCGCTGGCGTTGCGCTGAACCGGGCCAGCGCTTCATACCCAACGATTCGGTTCTCCAGCAGGTGAGCAATCGGTTGGTACACAACAGCGTATGAGCGCAGTTCCAGTACCGACCGAATCCGGCTGTGGCTCTCGGCATATAGCAACTCGCTGCGCGCATGACGCTCGAGCAGTCGCGCCGCGAATTCGGCAAACAGCTTCAATGTATTCAGGTCGCGCTCGTTGAGACTGCCGTCGGGCGTCGTACTGAAGCAGCAGAAAGTCCCGTAGAGGCGACCATCGCTGAAACGCAACGGAACACTGAGGTGCGCACCGACCGGCAAGGCTTTGGTCACCGGCATGGCAAGCGCTTCAGGTAATAAGGCTGCGTCCTGTATCAACTCTGGTAATCGACCATCCAGAACGCGCTGGCAGTAGCTGTCCTCGAGAGGATCGCAGGCATCAATGGCGAGCTGTAGCGGTACGAAGTTGCCTTCGAGGTAACGGAACACCCTTGTTCCGCCGCGAAACTCGCTGATAAACGCCACATCCATGCCAAGGTGAGTCCGCACCGCATGAAGCGTTTCGACCAGCATCTCGCTCAGCGAGAGATTCGCTGCATCCAGGCGTAGCAGTATCGATACCGGATCATCGACCACTTCGAAGCGATCGCCGTGATTCGGCTGCACATCATCAGACATGGAATCCCTCCCTCACCACAGCGCCTGCAACCTTGCCGTGATGGACACAACTGACAGCGGGGCCTGGGTCCGCACCTTGCAGGCGCGGACCCTGAACAGTTGGCCGGATACTACTGATACAAATGGCCATGCTGTGATTTCGGCGACGGCCGGCTCTACACCGCGCCTGTTGCTCTATCGCTATGTTCAGGCATCCCGCCGGACCACACCGGGCCCTGTACGCCGGGCAACCACAGCCACCAGGTCAACCACTAGAAACAGCAGAAGACTGCCGCCCAGCACCGGCAGGCAGTAGCCGAACAGCAGCGCTACGGTGGCCGTGACCCAGCGAGCACGGGGCGACAGCTTATGCATCGCCTGGACTATCCCCTGCCCGCCGACTCGACGTGGCATACGACGTCGCCACCACATCAGATAACCGAAAGCCACCAGCACCGCCAAGCCGAGCGCGGTGGCGGCCAGCAACAGCTGATTGGCCAGACCGAACAGCGACCCCATATGCGCATCGATGCCCCAACGCGTCAGCTTGGCGGCGACAGGAAAGCTCGCGAAATCGGTGCGATCGGTGATCTGCAGCGTGCGCGGATCGACGGCCACGGCATCGACCT
>Ga0222713_10000509_pt1 | contig 43929 bp, 93 predicted proteins | sample C33_649DmetaG_FD_165061 | JGI IMG/M metagenome (GOLD analysis project Ga0222713, IMG submission 165061) | Estuarine water microbial communities from San Francisco Bay, California, United States - C33_649D | ecosystem: Environmental > Aquatic > Marine > Unclassified | place: USA: California... | reverse complement strand
ATGCAGTATTAGTAATACCACTAATTCCCAATGTGTTTGTAGTGTAGGTTATATTATTTGTCCAATTTCCAATACTATTTGTAGTGATTGTACCATATCCACTACCATATATTGGTCTATTTGAGAAGGATTGCTCTTCATTAAAGAATTGTATTTCTACATATCCATTGTTATCAATAGCACCTACATTAACTGCTTCTTTTCCTACTTCATAGGTTCTGAATACAAATTTGTTATTTGAATCCAAAAATCTTTCTAAAAACACTCTCTCACCCGGTCTTAGCACAATACCACCACCTGATAAGTAATCCTTATCGATTTTGATTTTTGCTAATATGTGTTTTGGGGTTGGGTTGAATAATTCGATTTGATATTCATCTCCATCATTAAGATAGACTTGACCTTCGAATTGTTTGATTCTTTGTTTACCTTTGGTGATAAACGCTTGTGGGTTTGACGGACTCCCACTTGTCCAAACTGATTGTTTCATAATTTCCTTATTTTTTTAATTGTATTTAAAACTTCATTTGTTGGTATTTCTCCAACTCAACTGCCTCAACGGACAGTGAAGGTTTAACCACAAGGTTTCAATTATATATATGTATATTTTTTGGAAAACGAAAGAATCCACAATGTGGGGGTGGGGGTTGGGGGCAAAGTCGTTTTTTAAAGAAAATTTTTTATATCTCTATTGATAGTTCTTTTCTTTCGATTTAAGCCTTCTCCACCACCAAATGGTAAAATGTACTATCCCAACGGAAATAATCAAACCTAGCCCGATTAAAATGAACGGAATCATTACTATTGTTAATATTGTATCCCTTAGCCCTCTCATTTACATAGAGTTCCACATTCCAACGATACCAACCAATAACCAAAATAGGTTTAACGCCATATAAGGTTTGTTTCCTCGTCTCCATGCACAATAAGTTAAGATAACGGCATCAACGGAGTTTACAATCCACATAGCGAGAAAAGGAGTATCTTTATTCATAATGGATAGAACTCCAAAAGCCAGTATTCTCATCGCTACTCCAATACCTTCCCAAAACCCAATCCATTTTTCTTCTCTTTCATTTAGTATCATAACTTATCTATTTAGTTCCACTTCCGTATTTTTGTCTATAATATTCATCGGTTCTTTGAGCTTGTTGGTTCAAATCCGCTTGAAGTTGTTGTTGTGCAAGGGTTTGTTTTTGTTGTGTAGATGCCAACTCCCTTTTTTGTTCCTCTACTTGCTTTTGTACCGTAGTTGTTTTCTCATCGATTACTTTGTTGGTAGCATCTACCGATTTATCTTTAGGAGTATCTTCTACTTTAGATGTTTGTGTAGTAGATGTTGTATATGAATCTCCACCAAAGGTAGTATCATCGGAAACATTAGCAATTTGTTTGACGAACTTCTTAATCCCATTGTTATTAGGAGTAGTACCGGAATAGAACACATTCTTAATCATATTGAAATCAGTATCCAATATAGCTAACCTTTTATCCATCTCCGTTAGAAAGGTAGTTAGTTTCACCTTATCAAACTTACCATCTTCCTGAGTAGTAGATACAACTAAGGGTTTAGTATCGTATACTGAATCATCTCCTAACTGTAAATCAAAAATAGAAAAGGTATCACCCGGTCTATTAACATCCTCATTGAGAGTGTAGTTAATCTGCTCAATCAAATTTTTAGAGATACCCATTACCTCATCTCCCTCATATATGTACTCCACTTGTTGTACTCCTGCGTTTCTATTTGCTACATCTCTTTCACTTCCCTTATCTACGAATCCATCAACACTTATCTCAATGATAGGGATAGTCTTTCCTATTACTACTCCTCTATCTTTAACCGAAATAGAACCATTAGCTAGGTAATCCCAATGCGGATTCTCAAAACCCTTAATTTCTTCTAATGTCCTTTTGGATATCAATAATTCTTCACCTATTTTTACAATGATACCATCCACTTCTAATAGGGGTTTAATTTCCGTAAGTGGTATTCCCTTCGTTAATTCAATCGGTTTAATCTCACCTTTACTATTTCCATTAGGTGAATCCCCTACTGAAGAAACAACCCAACCGGAATTGGTTTTCTTATACCTGTTTGGATTTTGATTTATTGTTTTTGCCATATGTTTCTTTCCAAGCTTTTTTATATATAGTGAGTTCCTTAATTTGTGGAGTTCTCTTTTGATTCAATCGGTATAGTTCCCTTTGTAATTCTCTATACTTACCTACCTCAATAGCATCGGTTATAATGTAGTTGATATCCAATTCATCATTGAACTTCTTAAATCCAACTTCGGTAGGAAATTCATCCTTTGCATCTTCTCTCTTCTTATAACCTAAAATGTTTGCTACTCCTACCGATATCCCAAATGTTTTGGATATCCATTCGTATCCTTCTATTCGTATCATCTCATCTATTTCTTATACTAATATATATCAATCCTCAATAAAAATAAAAGGGCTAAAAGGGGGTTTAGGGAGGACTTAATGTATCACATTCCGTGTCAAAAAGGGTTTCCACAGCGAAAAAACCGGGCTCGGTATTTAAGCGGACCCGACCCGGTCTCACGCCAGGTCGGCTTTTCTTAGTTACATGAAATTGGTCAAGCACCTCCCATGGGGATAGACGCAAAAAAACCGGTCAACCTTTCGGTCAACCGGTCAAACTATGAAAAATGAAAACACAAAAAATCTAACTCTTACTCTTAACCCAGTTAGTGTACCTCTCACCATACTGCCTCATAAGTTCAGTAGCTTTGGTATCTATACTATGTACTCTACTACCTATACTATACTTTCTACACCACTCTTGGAATTCGGTACTACTCTGCACTTTCTCTCTTTCTCTCTCTATACTATGTACTCTCTCTATGTTACTGTATCCTTGTACTATACTACTACTCATACTCTTGCTGTTTTTATTTTTATTAAGTGTGTCCAAATTATAGGGAATCCTTCAGCAACTTCAGTGCGCTACGAATCTCATTCAGCCTTTCACTAGCTGCGTACTTAGGTTTACCATCTCGCATTGCCTTAATCCTTTTCATTAGGACCGCCTCCGCATTAGTTAATACTATAATGGCTTCGTTCTCTCTTACTTCTTCAAAATTACTCATATCTTATTTAATTTAGGTTTTATATCAATCCACATTTGTTTATAATACTTCAACTCTGCCGCCTCCGCATCTTTCTCTAACGGGTGCTCTTCGTATCCATGCTCATCGTGCAACCTCTCATACTTACCCATTGGTTGCAATTGGTGTTGCCATTCGTGTATGATTGTTCGGATGAAGTCCTGAATAGTAGGTGTGTTGTTATAGTATACTATGATTTCATTATCCCAATACCTATACTCACCCATATCCACATCTTCAGGCAAACTCTTATAGTAGGTAACTAACACATCATATTTTTTTCTTCTATTAGTACCCATATGAGTCCGACACCATTTCTCAGCCTGCCTCCCAATCCGTAACGCCTCCGCTCTCTTCTCAATCTTAGAACGCAATGTATACGCCATATATTAGTTTTAAAGGTTAATAACAAAAAAGGTGATAAGCAAAGCTCACCACCTTTATAGTTGGTTCAAGTTGTAATAAATGTAAAGTAAATCAGAGAATAACCATTTGAATGAACCAACATTGAGCGGTGGGATGGAATCGAACCCCTCCTCCTAGCTGGACGCCAGGCGTGCTACCGGAACACTTCCACCGCTTGTATACCGGTCCTTACTATGGGACCGGCAATTCACTCATTATTTAGTAGCTGTACTGTCAGCAACTACTGCTGCCGTTGTATCTTGTGCTACTACTGCTGAATCTACCTTTGTAGAATCTACTGCTGTTGAATCCGATGTTTGCTCTGATTTAGAACCACCACCACATGCTGTCAATGATAAAGCGATTGCCGCTAATACGAATACTTTTTTCATACTCTTTTTTTTTTGTTTATTGTTTAAATTTGTTATACAAATATACGAATAATATCTGACAATTCCAAATATTACTTCATTTATTTTTAGATGATTACCCCACTATCTACGATATCTGCCAACTCCACCGATGCTATTGCATCCTTATGTGCTGCGGCAACACCCTTAACATGCTGATAACCACTTACTTTGAGGGCCTTTGTTTCAATCTTATTAACCTCACATGCGTTGATGAACTTCACTACCGATTCCTTATCAACGAATATCTTTGGTGCCGGCAAACTCTTATGTTCCAATTGGTACACCTCATACAAGTCCGATACACCATTCAGTGTCAACTGCTTGTTAATAACCTCAACTTTGTATCCCCTAGGGAACTCTGATTTCTTTCTACCTTTCATATCTTATCTTTTATTACATAGTAAATATACAACATTTTTTTCGAATTGCCAAATAAAATAGCAATTATTTTATAACTCATTGAACCTCAACGGGTTATACATAATTGAAACCTGTATTGTATAACTGGTTGATATACACAGGCTCACCGGTCCAAGGGATACCATTGATAAACCATTGGAAATTCTTTTGATTAACCCTTACGCCTGGCAATCCATTCAACCTTTCTTTTGTTGTATTGGTAGCCCAGCCGGCGTTGGATATCCACATACGACCATCTGCCAATAGTGCGGCAATCTTATTGTTATGTAACTTTAAGTAAGTGATGCCTTCCTCAATGGTTACGGCCATATTACTCTTTCTGAATGGTTTACGCTCTATGAACGCATTTACAGCTTCTGATGTTATCTTTCTCATTGGTAGTGATTTAGTTTAAATAAATTAATTCAAGTCCGATGGGCATCCCTATGAGGACCTCCATAACGATTGGTGAACTATACATTACGATTCTCTTTAAGATGTTCGACAATAGTTTTACCAAAGATGTATACTAATACCGCAACAAAGTATATAGCGGTAACAATAATAATTTCGCCTAATGTGATTGTATCATTCATATAATTAAATTTAGTGGTTAGGTTAATAGTGATTAATGAGCGTTGATTACTGAATCAATAGCGTTATTAGAGAATCCGAATGCCTGTTTCAACTCTTTACGAAGTCCTTTCTCATTCACATAACGACCATAACGAACTTCGTACCCATCTAAGATAGCTCTTAATGTCTTTGAATCCTCTTTTAAAAGGTTTAACAACTGGCTGATTTCAGCTCGTTGTTTCTTATTACGAAAGGGGAAATTGTAATTCTTACCGAAGATATCAGTAAAGGTGATAATCGGAGTACCCGCCTTAATAACACGCGGTTTGTTAGCCGGAATGTTTTTGAACTCTGAAGAAGCTTCAGTATTAATAGAAGAATAACGAGGGATAAATTCTAAAGTTTTCATATTTTTCAAATTTTAAGTTTTAAAGTTTAAGTGAGGCGAGAGCAACTCTCAATCTCATATAGTAAAGATAGACAATTCTGCGCAAATAGCCAAATATTTTAACAGTTATTTTCAACTTTTTTTAAATATTTTTTGCTGATAATCAACCCGTTATATATCCATTTTTCTTATATCTGTAACCGATTCAGAATCAATCAGTTAGCCGGCAGGTTTCTACTCTATCTTCTCCCGCCCTACCACCCTATAAAGATACGAAAAAAAGAGCAAAAAGTCAAGGGATGTGGATAACTTTTTATTTGGCTATATCCCATATTTTCAGTACCTTTGTGCCCGAATACTTACCCATTTAACTAAATACTTTTTGTCTGTGCGGCGCACCGTCTAATTCAGTTTGCTCCTATCCACGATTGGGATGTGTGTTTACCGATGTAACCCCGGTTTACTTTTGTAAATTTTTTTTTGTCTACTGCATGTGAATGTGTGGGATATTGTATAGACTTATTCTATGGTAACTATATGATTATAGTTTTTTGTTATATATTCGTATATACTTATATATTTTGATACTGATATAAACTTTAACACACTTTCACACTAATTCCCACAAATACCCACTTCTTTTAGTCTCTATTCCCTTATTTGATACACATTGATTGATATACTCATTTGCCCTTATAAAGAACCATTTGAACTATACTCCATACCCCTAATCCTATCCCTATAAGGTATCCCAATCCAGCAGTGAGTAACTCCAATTTCTTTCTCCTTACTATCCTTTTTACTTTATTCTCTCTCTTATCCATCTTATCCTATTTACCTCTTAATATCAATATCGCAGTTATCATATCCCTTTGAATGGTATCCTTATCCCTTAATCTTTTCTTATCTATGATTTCCTTTCTCTCCTTTACATTTACAGGTGTTCTACCCCATCGTACATTTAACCAATCCCGTTGTATTAGTTCTCTTTCTACTATATAGTATCCCTTTGCCCCAGTCCTTCTATTAGTTATTATCCAACAATAGTTATCCTCTTCTAAACTCAAATCCCTACCTCCATATGTTATACCCCATTCACCCCCTATTAGGTTATCGCCAGTATTTAATCCTTCAGGGTTTTGTATAGTTATTAATCGTTTATCTTCTATACTATCCTTATCCTTATACCTATCTATTTCCTTTTGTAACTCCATTGCGGATTGTATTACACTACCATATACATTATGGATATCTATCTTATGATTGGTATTCATACTAGTTAATTTAATCTTATCTATGATATCATTTAGAAATTTACTCATGCTTGCTGAAGTGAGTCCTTACTCACGTAAATTTATTTTATCTTACTTTTCAAATTTAAAATGGTGATTCCGTTAATTCTACCAACACCTTTAAGAATTCGGTTTTATCCTTTAATAATTCTCGTCCCAAATGTTTATAATTTCCATTCTCCATACTTTGAATTGTATACACCCTACCATCCGCTACTCTATTCAAAACCATTTTCATTTGCATCGGTGCACCTATTAACCATTCCTTATCCAATAGAAACTCATATGTCGTATTCGTTTCCTTTACTAAATTAACTTTCCACTTCTCGCCTTTGTAGTGTATATCCGTACCGGTTAGGGATTTCACATTCTCAATCGTTAATATCTTATAATCCATAAATTCCTTTTTTAATCCATCCAATAGTGAATGGTATTTTGTGGTATCCCCACCATTGATTCGTTTGGCAAGTGTGGTATACATATCTTCTAAATCTATTGAGTGCGAACGGTATTGATGTTTCGCTTGGTCTAATGCCATTTGAGCATTTTGTATACTCATTTGTCTTAACCATTCCGAGTCCTTCATTCCATATAAATCTACATAATCTTTTGGCTCCATGTCTTATCCCTTTTTAAATAAATTTATTAATTCACCAATAGGTGTCGAATTGAATAACATATCCAACCATCCCATTTTGGCTTTCCGTTGGGATTTCAACTTCTCTTGATATTGAATAACTTCAAATGCCTCATCTATTGAAACTGGCCTCCCTCTTCTAACCATTTCCGATAGGGTTTCTAATCTTTCGTCTTTCATTTATATCTTATTTTTGGGTACTATCTTATCAATCATATATCCTAACCATAAACACATATCCCTTATTGTTTTCAAATCCTCCTTTGTCCGCAAAAGTATTTCCGGCTTATTCGATTCCAAATTCCATGCCCACAATTCGTATACCGTCTCCAATGTCATCGCATCGATTAGTGGTTCTCTTCTTAATTGGATTTCCGCATCTTTCCATCTACCATTTGTAGTAACCAATTCGAAAATGTATGTATCCCCAACCTCTTCAACACTACTCACTACCCAACCCTTTGAATTCGGTAACCACTTTGAGTCCACATGCTTACCCCAAATCTTATTTATATTTTCTATCCTTAACATTTTCTTATTCCTATTAATTATCTTATCGTATTCCATCCCAACCAATCGTGCCGTATCTTCTAACACTATGTTATATAAGATATCATATGCCTCTTTACTTATTGGCTCCATACTCTAAAATTTATCGATTGATTTCTTTATTATCCTATTCCGATTTGTATCACATTTTATACGGATTGTGTCTGAATACCTATGCCCTTCCAATTCGATAACTTCAATAACGATGTGCTCCTTTGTATGGAATAGTTTCAACTCCTCTTTGATTTCCCAAATATACCACATTTGAAATAGTATACAACTTGCCAAAAATCCAAACACTATAAACAATATATTTCTTTCTATCCAATTCATTTTCCACTATGTTTTCTAATCCAATTATACATCCAATCCGAGCTCTTCGGACTTTCTAAACTAATCTGACTACTATCAATAAAATTTTCCTTTAACGACTCACCCCCAACCCCCAACCCCGTCGGTTCGTTTTCCAATGGTGAATAGTATTCTTTACAATGTTCACATTGCTCTTTACACTTACCATTATCTTCTATCTGGCTTTGGCAATATCTAAAGGTACTACTCATATTATAATTTTAAATACCATTTACTAAATATGAATACTAGCTTTATTGTCCCAACTACTATCCCTAACACTAACATAACAGGCCATCCGGCTGAAAATGCCACATATGCTTCTGCGTTTGAATCATAATCATCTGGCCATCTATCCGCATCCGGTATAGAATCGTAATCAACACCCATTATTTTTTTACCAAAGAATTTAAAGAATGTCAGTGCCAATAAAAATCCTATTGGATATATTAGCATTAGTAGGTATACCATATTATTTAAGTTTTTCGTATGTCATTTCAAATACATCCGGCTTACACGGATAAAATTCTCCCTTCACTCCTTTGATTATCCAATCGTTTCGGTCTAACATATACGATGTCCCTTCTAATGTTTTAATAAAGTAACCAACTGGCCCACCTTCATCGCCCCATCGGGATTCTGATATTAAACTATCACCTATAAAATTCTTAACCTCATCGGTCATATATCCTTTGTATTGGATTGCCTCTATTACTACGGGCTTCTTTGTGTATTTTTCTACCATATTAATTTTATTTTACCATTTTTCGAAAAGTAATCAGTTGTTTGTCGTAATGATTCTATAAAGTTATCGATATGGTTTACACTATCCTTAACATATACTGCCTCACCACCCGTACTCGTTGTAATTGGATAACATTCCTTTTGTGCATATTTAGTATATTCCATTTTCCTACCCAATCTTAATAGGAACGAACCATGAATAGATGCGACTGGATTTCCATTTGATGTATGCTCTATTGGATTTATCCACATTCGATAATATTCCTTATGCTCGTCCATTCTGGTTATCATATAATATCTACCATCCACTTTGTACAACTTTTGCTCTAGCTTCTTATGATTTACTATCTTTAACATATTATTTTCCTATTGCTTTCAAAACTAATTTTGCCAATCTATTCCAACGCCACTCTTTTTGTTTTTCTTCTATTGTCATTGGATATGGCTCTTCCTTATCGTACAAACTACTATGTACCATTTGGCGTGTATCATATTGTGATACCAGCATCTGATAATACAAATAATGTAATTCAGTTGGAATGTTTGTAAAATCAGCTTCTATTGATATTGGTAATTCCGTTTTCGAACCTACCAATTCCATAGCGGTTTTAATAATCAGCTTTCCACTACCCTTTATAGTTAGCTTTGATGTATCATTGTTTGAAATTGTTATCATAATACTAAATTTATAAAATCCTCTTTTTCTTTTTGGATTAATCTGATTAAATTGTTATAATTATGCTCTATTGTTTCTAAATTATCCACATACATATTCTCTATTTGATTGATAGGTAATTCACATATTCTTTTTATATCGTCAAAAAATCTTACTCTTCTGAAATCATGCGAACTATTATCCCAACTTTCTACATCAAATATTTTATCATATAATTTAAATCCTAATTGATTCAATCCTTTTGGTGCCAATGGCGATGCCCATAACATAAAAGGTTTTTTCATTGCAAATCCCTTAAATGATTTTTCAGAAAATGCGTAATAGGATGCATCCCCACTCATATAATTGGTTTCCATAATTAATGAAAAATAACTATTCAGTTCATGCTTCATATTTACCAATTGAAAATCATATTTGTGATTTTGATAAGTTTCACCTTCAAATATCTTTTTAGGAAATACTCCATCGATTCTCGCTAAACCATCATCCCCACCTATTCTATCATCCCAATTAATATAATCTTTTTGTGAAGCAAAGAATGAATATTCAAACTTATCCAATAAATTATTCTTAATCAAATAATCATACAAATATATTCTCATTGGCCGTGGTTCGTTATTCATTGTAATGAAATGCTTTTGCCTACCCATATTCAATAGATTATAATCCTTACCAAATTGAATATTCCTATCAATTACCATAGATAAAAAGCCAAGGTTTTGAATTGTTTTTATGTTTTTCCAATCGTTACCCCAACTCATACTACATAATGTGAGAACTATTTTATTTATATTCTCACCAAATGTATCATTTAAATTATTTACAATGATATCGACTTGGCTTTGCATTTGAACCCAATCCATATCAGCACAATATAAAATTACCTTATTAAATTCGCCATTTTTTAGCTTTAGTGCAGTTTGTTTTATCAATTGTGATTCGGTTAATTCTCTCAAATTGTATGCATAGATTACTAAAACATTATTGAATGTTTCATACTGATTAATCCCTGTCCAATTTTCAAAATCAGAAATTGATAAATAGTTAGTATCAGTTTGTGATATGGATTGTATGCCTGTCATTTGTATTACAATTTATTCAAACTATTTAATACGGATTCGGTATTAGACAATTCCGATGGTTCTACCAATATTACATTTCCATCTGTTTCAATTACATGCTTATCGCCTAATGGATATTTGTGTAATATCAATCTATTAGTATTTTCTAAATTGAATTCGTAATAATATTCATTTTCGTTTACCGATACTATATTATTTTTACCAACGAATTCATCCACATTAATCGTTATCATTATAATCCTTTTTGCGTTTAAAAGTACCCATTACTCTATCCTTTAATTTTCTTAACATACCCTTGCGTTTTCCCAACTTATCCAAAGCGTGTCCTTCGTTCTCTTCCATTCGGGTTAATCGTTTTTGTAAACCATGCAGTTTTTTAGCTGCTTTACCTTTGTCTGTTTTTTTCTCACTCATGATTTATAATTTTAATATGGCATCATTGATGCACATGCGTATAAAAACACATCCACATTGTTTAATATTTCTTTACCAATAATGAGATTTGATTGATATTTTCCATCTGAAAAATAAATTTGATATTTGTTTGGACCCGATAACCTCTCATCCAACTTCAATCTTGTCAATTCCCATCTATAATAATTTTTATTATCGTCAATCGCTTTGAACATATATGTTTCACCATTGTGAACCAATTCAGGCAATATCATAATGATATCATGCTTTACGATTCTACCTAATATTTTATGTTTATTTTCAATTGTTAGTTTCATTAGTCAATCATTTCATCTGGCATTGCCCACATATGGATAGGAGTTCTATCTCCCATATAGGCTCTTAATATATTAAATTCAACCCATTCAGCTGCGGTTTCCCAATCCCACTTATTTGTTTCCATTAAGATAACTTCCATTTGATGGATGTCATAGACCGGCACCCCCTCTTCGGTTATACCAATGATAGCTTCATCCAATCCATCCCAAAGGATAGCATCGGGGTCAATTTGTAATATCCTTTTTCTTTTTAAGCTCATCGATTTTCTTTTCTAATTTAGCTATTTTCTTTTTATAACTTTCAATTGCTACACTACGGCTCCACTTACCCATATTATTGACGGGTATTTTATCCTCATAGTATTTTAATTGTGCTTTTAATTCAGCCAATTCCTTAAATAGTGCCATTTTGCCCTCCTTTCTTTATGTTGTAAAGATACAACATTTTTTTTATTTTTCCAAAGATTTTATGTATTCAATATGAGCATCAGCATCTTTAACTCTTTGTTCATACATTAATCTAACAATTTTACCCAATGCAATATCACTCTTCTCGTTTTGAATAATATTGCCAGGTATTTTTAAAAACTTTTTAGCATCGTTTGCCATTTCAATCATTTGTCTACGATATGCCATTGCATCGGTATTTACTTTCATATTACTTAATATCAGTTACTCTACTAAAATTAAAACTTCTCCAATCTGTTTTTTCCAAATCCCAAACTGTAATAATATCTGAAACGATTGGGTTACCATTCTCGTCCAACTTAACTACCTTATCGGTTTTTGGATGGAACTCTTCGGGTATTTTACTGATTTGCTTTGTACATAGCATATTCCTTTCAGAACCATCTGCTTTTTTAAATGTCACAACTACGATATCCGTTTGTAACTTCTCTAATAATTCATCCCTTGTGATTTGTAACATATTATTTGATTTTATATTGATTTAATCTTTTTTTATTTTCCCTTTCAAGTTCAATCGAATATCGTTCTCTCATTCCGATTATTCTATTAAAATCCCTATATGCTTGGGGATGGTAATCTTTTAAGTAAGATAATCCTAATTCGTATTCAAATATAACATCTGAATAACGAGCTTCCTTTGTATCGAACCCATCTTCTAATATAATTAATTCACTTCTTAAACTATCAATTACATTTTTTAATGAATCCTGCCTATGTAATGAACTCATATAACTCATTTCTGCTTTTGTTATATTTTCTTTACTATGATTCACACTTAAACCAATTGCTAATAACAATATTGAAACAAACAATATTAATGGTGAATACCTTAAAAAATTATCCATATTATTCTACGATTATGTATTCGGAACGTCTATATGCAATCTTTTCTTCATAATCCGTTTTCCAATTGTTAATAATTTCTTCAGCCTGATGTTTATGCTGAAATGGATATGCTCCACTTACCCACACTTTTAATGGTAATGTAAAGTAGTTCGTTCTAAACCATACCTTTCGTTGTGGTAAATAATACTTTGTACCATTATCCACCCAAGTCTCAATACGATACTTCGGTTTTGCTTCCAATCCTATCACTCCCAATAGCATTAGAACTATCATTAGTCCTTTCAATTTCATATCCAAAGATACAAAAATTTCTTCACATTTCCAAACAAAAAAAGGGATAACTTTCGTTACCCCTCTCTATTAAGTTTTCTTTTTGAATATCCCAGCTCTTTGCTGTTCCTTTCTTGTTTTCTTTGCTATTCTTTTACGATTAGCATCTTTACGCTGTCTGTTCGTCATAGTTTGATTCGATTTGTGCTTCAGGAATTAAATTCACAAATAAGTATTCATTTGTTTGTTTTGCAATCAATATTTTTTCACATCCTACCCATTGTTTCAGCAATTCGGCATTTTCCCCATACACTCCTGCTCTAAATCGAGTCATTGGATATCTACGAACTATTTCATATAGTTCATCTCCTACATTTACTAAGTCCACTTTTCTCATTTCCAAAGTATTTGAATTGATAATATACCAACCGCTAACAATAAGCATATAAATGTTTTGGTAGTAATTGGTTCTTTGAATAGAATGTAACTCATACATCCGAATACAATTATTCCAATACCAAATCCTATAAGACGGGATGGCCAGATTTCGCCATTAAAATGTATTACAAAATTTTCAACTGATTTGATAAATAACCAGCTAATGGGTACAGCCATACCCAACATCATAATTGGAAATCTATGATACCAATTCCATTTGATATTTCCCTGTAATTGTAAAAATGTTAATACCTGGGCTATGAACCCATATATAAACCCTAAAAGTAACCTATTCATTTGTTTTGTTTTAATCCATATATTCGGATATATCTAACCCGTCATTTTCATGGGAATCATCTTCGTAAATTTCATCTTCGATTGCTGCCAATGATTCCCAAATGTTATCTACCAACGAATGGTAAATACCATCTTCTTCCATATCTCTCAAATCATCTTTGATGGAATTTACGAGTTTTAAAATTGATTGTTTCATACTAAAATTTATTGTAAATTATTTGTAAAGGTTTTTTATAAAAATTTTCAATAAATATAGTATTATTATTTTTTGATGAAAAATACTGATAATACAAATCGTGCAAATCTGCCGTACTCATACTCAAAATATCTTTTACCTTTGCTTTAATTGTGGCCATTCTCAATCTATCATCTTCGATTTCATCGTAATCGGAATGCTTCCATCCATCCAAATCAAAATCAAATTCAAATCTATTCACCAAATGTTTAACAGTGTTTGGCTTAGATAACATTATGAATGGAGTTCCCATTCGAATTGCTTTACAACTCTTCTCACTAACATTATTCCAATCGATTCTCGTATCCATCGTTGGTTTCATATTTTCCCTATGATAAAAATGAGTTTCGGGAACTATTTCAAAATATGTGTTGAAATAGTTCATAAAGTTTACATGCGCAGGATAGTTGTGGTATTTCCATTTATCGAATAAATCGAAATCTTTTGAGTTTGGTATCCTATCTAATATTTTTAGATTTCGGAATTCAACTTCATTTTTCTCAGGTATAAATTCTCTATATAATTCTGGCTGAAATGTTTCATCCGTACAACTCCAAATAAAATTATCTTCTAATAATCCATTAACATATAAATAATTCAATAACTCTACTTTATGAAATCTAATATGTCCAGCTAAAAATAATCCTTTAAATGGTTTTACAAACTTACCACACCAATCATTTAATTCGTTATATTGTTTGATGAATTTTGGAATATACATCGATGTATGATATGCGTGATGTTCGAAAAACAAAATATCATCTTCTTTTTGAATTAAATTTTTATCTACAAAATATAATTCCTTATTACATTCTTTTCTACACCATTCATATAATGTAGTAGGGATATCTTGGTGGTCATATGAAGATAAATCTATGAATATCTTTTTACATTCCTTATTGAATATATTTTTTAAATGTTCTAAAAATACAACATCATCCATATCAATTGTCGATATAGTTAATACTACCGATGTATTGATATCGATATTATCCATAACAACAGAATCTATTTCAAAGTTGAATTGATGAAACGATGTAACCATTTCACTTATGTCATCGAATGGTTTAACATTTTGAAAATACCAATCAAACCTTGGGCCACCTAATAGATTTGGCGTATTGTTTCTAATTAACTTAGCGAAGCAAATTTTCTTCATAATTTTTCATTAATCTTTCTTTTAAATTCAAAAACATTTTTCTATTATGTAAATGTTTTTCTTTTATAGTTTCGAAATGCTTTTGAAAGTTTTCCTTTATGTTATTCTCACATACTTGCTGAACTATCATATTCATTCTCACCTCATCATCATACTCATCATCAAATGAATAATCAATCAACTCATCAAATAATTCAAATCCCCATTCTTTTAATTTAGCGAATGTTTTTGGTAATGCCAATGCCATAAATGGAAATCCAAACACCAATGGTTTAAATATCTTTTCAGACATTATAGTAAATTCCTTATCTTTTTTTGTTGGATTGATTGCAAATTCAAATACAGTTTCACTAACTATTTCCACATATGAATTCTTATAAAAATCTAAATTAGCAACATAGCCAGGATTATCGAATATAGCAGCGTTACCCATATTATGATATTCCGCTTGGTCATGGATATCGAAATCTAAACTTTTTGGTAAATACTTTAATATTTCTAAATTTTTATGAATATCCACATATTCCAATGGTATACAACTTCTATACATATTAGAATCTTCATATTCGATTCTACGCATAGACCAAATGATATCATCTAATTTAGATTTTTCTAATAATTTATTTAAAAATAATAATCTATGCCATCTAGCGTGTCCACCTAAAAAGAAAAATATATTATCCTTAGATGTATTCTCTATTTCAAAATCTAATACTTTGATTCGATGCATTAATGGGTCATTGTAAATGTAGCCAGGCTTTTCAACTGAATTCTTTGAAATAACAATTATTTCGTTGGCTTTTATTTTTGATTTTACAACATCAATATCTTGATACCTAAGCCAGAAATCATCTGCTCCACTAAAATCTAAAAATACTTTATCATATTCCGATAAGTCGTATATTCTATCCAATTCGAAAAAAGACCAAGTACTATTGTAGAATAAGTGTAAAACTTTTTTATCAGTATGATATTTTCCATACAAAGTTATAGCATTTATTATAGCAATACTATCCTCATGTATATCTACAATATCAAATTGTTTATTTATTTCTTTAAATTCTATCATAACTTATTTATTAAATCTCTTACCTTTGCACATTTTTCATATTCCTCAATCGATAAAAAATATTCCATAGCTGTATCCAATGTGATTGATAACTCATCTTTCTTTATTAGAAAAACAACATTATCCGATAAATTGGAAACTAATATTGCTTGGATTGTTTCCACATCTTCATCTATTAGCTTTTCAGCATATCGTATAAGTTCTGAAAATATTATATATTTGTTATCCTTTAGCCAAGGTTGTAACGATTGATTGCCTAAATCTATATGCAATATCATAGGTTCTTGTTTCATACAAATAAGTATTCCAATCCTTTAGTATTAGAGCGTTTTAATTGAATATCTATTTCCGATTTAGTAGTTGCTTCTTTGACTTGTTTCTTATACCAATAGTATAAATCTTCAATTGATTTAAAACTACGCTTCATATTCATAGCTTTATCCCACAAATCTTTTCCAAATTCTTTTTTCAATTCAGTTTGTAAAGCCCAAAGAATCTTATTCTCATTAGCATATGCTTCCATTTCCAATTTGATAGCTTTGATTCGTTTCATTCTACCCGCTTCCAAAGAAGCCTGAATACGATTCTGCTCATCCGTACCCCCATAATTCTTATAAGCATTCTCACTAGCCACTTTGGCGGATTCCCTAACCAACCTAGCTTCGCTAAACATATAAGAATAATCAAAGTCACCATTTCGAATTTTTAATAGTAGTGGAGCATCAGATTTTAATGGTTTATTCGGTCTACCTTTTGTCCACCATCTGTATTTGTTATATGCCATTTATCTTATTTTAAAATTTATTGCCAACTTCTATTTGAAATTTTAAATTTATTAGTTTGTTTATCCCATTTGAAAAATGCATTCATAGATGCATTAATATTGAATAAATCCAAATACCCATCAAAATTACAATCAGCCACCACAAAGTTTGGTAAACCAAATGTTTTATATGGAGTACCATCTACTGGCATTATTTCTTTATTTAAAGTGAATGTACCATTCCCATTATTTTCATAATAAAAATAATAATGTTTATTTTCTAAAACAAAATGATTATCAACATTTACTCTTTGAGCAATAAAGATAACATCTTTTCTACCAACTTTTCTAAAATCACCAGTCATTGCTCTAGCTGATAAATATCCCGATGGCATATCTTCAAAAGTATATGCACCTTTTATTGAATCGAATACATCAAAAACAATTTTAGGTTTCTCAACACAAAAATATATTAAATCCGATTTTCCATCGTTATCCATATCTTCATATGAATGCTGATTCATAGTCCAATTTGTTTCCATATTATTTATTTTAGGAAACGATTTCATAACAAAACTATTACCATCGAATTCGTAATAAGTTTGTGCATTCGGCTTTCCTAAAATTAATACATCTTTTGTATTGGAAATTTTTCCACTAACTAAAACAAATGAATTATCATATACCGATGTTACTATGGTTTTTTCGCCTGAAAATCCCCATTTAGTATTCCAATAAACAGTCACAGGGGTTTTATCTGGATTGGATATTATATTCCATAAATTATCCGGCCCATTATCAAAAACGGCTATATCTTTATAACCATCTCCATTAAAATCACCACTTGTTAATTCACTTCCACCTTTCCATAAATTATTAATATTTTTTATTGTACCATCATCCATAACAACATATGGGTCTAATAGTTCATAATTAACTTTTGTACCAACCACAGACTGATTATGTCGCATTGTAATCATATCATATCTGCCATTATTATCAAAATCTATTAAAGCATTTTGACTTATTTGTTTATATTTTGATAATGAATCATACAAAATTGTTAAATGTGGATAAGTAGATACCATTCTATTATCTACCCACAACTCTGTATTACTATTATTAGTATTGGTATTACTATTCTGAATAGGAACTATTACTTCTTTTTCACAACTAGTCAGTAGTATTAAACTTGCTATTACCTTTAATATATTTTTCATTATAATATTTTTTAACAATACCTTCTATGAAATCAATACTTTCCGAATCACCGGTGATTGCTTCATAACTTGTATATCTTTTAACAAATTCATCCAACCCTACCATATCCAATTCTTTTTGGATTTGTAGTATATTCCCTACATAACATTGATTGAATCCCATTATTTCTTTTTGTTTTTCTTTTTAGGTTTTCTACTACCATAATCATCAAACTCCTCACCTTCCTCATGTGCATTATGTTCAGCTAATGCTTCATCTATATATTGCTCCGATAACATATTAACATACTCTTCAGCTGCTCTTCTTAATTCAGGCGATGGTTCATACATTGCTTCTTCAGCCGCCTCCTCTTTATACTCATCTGCTCTATCCACAATCCATTGTTTCCATGCAGACTGATGATACCCTAATCCCACTACTAATGTTTCGAACACATCGAATAACTCATCAATATCAGTATCACTATGGTCTAATTCTACTGATACCTTTGTACCATATTGTTGTGCCGTAATGATTGTTGGCTTTTTAAAATCTAAATTCATATTATTTATTTTTAATTATTTGATAATTCTTCAATTCTATCGTTGTGGATTTGTATTTGCTCTAATAACAAATCATCCAACTTTGTATAGATACCATCCCTATACTCATCATCTTCCCAAAATTTATATCCATCGATATCTTCATCCAAATATTCAATATCAGTATACTCTTTAGAAAAATAGCCAACTCCTATAAAATTTAATCCCTCATCTTCAAATTTGTTTTCAATAATTACATCTTCTTTGAGAGCTATCAGATTAATAGATAGTCTTTCTATCCATTCATTAATCGGGTCCCATGCCGATGTAATAACAATTTGAATATCATCTATATCCCAATCTTCAACAACTCCATACATCCACTTTGCTCCGGTTTTCTGAATATACCACTCTCTATCATATTCAACAGGCGCTTCTTCACCATATACTCTTTGTGCCAAATCTTCGGTATGAATAGTTTTATATGTACTATCGTTTTCATATTCGAATACTCTTTTGATTTCATTCAGAACATTCTCATCGGCGTTTTTAATCTTAATATAGTTTTCTATGTGATTTGCCATAATTTTATATTAGTCGAACCATTGGGTTCTATTTGTTTTGATATTTTTAATACCCTCATCTTTAAACTTCGGGTCACCACCTAATTTCTCAGCTGCTATTCGGATTGATTCATTATAAGCGGCATCGCCTTTCTTACCAATTTCTTTAGCTTTCTTTAACTCTTCAGTTGTTAAGTTATCACCTTTAGTCCAAGCAGCAAAGTGTTTTGTTTCATATGAACCCAAAGGACGAGTAAATTGTTTTAAGTAATTAGCTTTGGTATCTAAATACTCAAAGAATTCTTTTTCATCCAATGCTGATAACTCGGTATCAGTTAATTCGTTATTTGGGTCATATATCATAACTCTAAAGGTTTTCCGGTTAATGAATAAACTATTTCACCATTTGGATTTACTCCGGCTTGCACATGTCCACTCTCTATCAAATCCGATAATCCGTTACTGATTCCATCAGCGATTAAATCATTCACAATTTGTAGAAATTGTTCATCGTTCAAATACATACTTTCGGTTTGCTCCCAATTGTATTGCATTTGCTTTTGTATTTCTCTTTTTAATGCCAGTTCATTTATAAATGGCGTTTCTACAAAAAAGTTCTCCTCTTTTAAGGTAGTAATGATTTCATCTGATACCTCAATTATTTCAGTCAATATATCCATTTTTAATATTGTATAAGTTATTTAATCTAATTAAAATATCATTCGTATCAGGATTAGAATCACCCAATACTTCGTGTAGTACAGATGTAATATCCCAATCGGAATATTTCAATTTAATACTATCATTCATTCTTTCTAAATCCTCATCGGTTTCGAATGTATATGGTGGTTGTTCAGCCCAATATCTGGCCTCCATCTCTTCGGTCCAACCATCATTATCAATCTGCTCTTCTACCCATTTTTGAAAGTGATATTCATCATCAATCAAATCCGCATTACTTCCAGTCATTTGTTGCTGATATTCGGTAAACAATTCTTTCATCCTTCCCATATTATTTATTTGTTTTAATGTTTGATAAAATATTTTCCAATAGTTCTACTTCATTTTGAAATATAGTTTCTTCAAATTCATTTCTATCTGCTTCAATGAATTGGTTTACCATTTCAACTAATAGTTTTTGGTATTCCGAATTGACCGTATTAGTTAAGGTGAATTTGTGATTGGTAATCGATACACTAAAATCTTCTACCTTTGCCCAATATGATAATCGTTTGTTTACCATAAAGTATCTACCAGTCAATGGTGCTATTTTTAAATCGGTATCAGATTGTTCACATAGCATTTTGATTACATCGTATGTAAGTTTCTCCTTATCATTCATTTTGTAAGGAGGCCAGATTTTTTGTTTCAGTGCTTTTAACATATCGTTTAAGTTTTAATTGTTACACAATATACGAAAAATATTTGTTATTTCAAAATAATTTTCTCACTTTTTACTATATTTCCATAACGAACTACTACGGTCATAGTATCGCCACGCATTTCCCATTTAGGTGCTATAACTGTATTAATACTACCATCTGCTGAATTATAACAATCCTTATTAATTGTTGGTACTAATGCGGTTACATTACTCACCAATGGTGGTAACTTAACAACAGTAAACTGACCCGTATAATAGTTTAAATAGGTTTTAGTTATTGTAGCGATTGTATCGCCTTCCTTTAAGTTCCAATATAAATTGTTTTCCCATTCAACTTTCACACGAGGTTCATCTGGTATCTTACCATTGATTCTAATTGAACCTGATATTCTATGAATGTTTTGTGTTTCCGATGAATACAATTTAAAATAAGAATACCCATTCACATCTTTAGGTAAACGGGTATCTATATTCATTTCAATTACATCCTTCGGAACTACAATTTCATCTTTCGTACAACTGGCGAATACAACTATAAATACCAGTACTAATAATCTTTTCATTTGTAATAATTTTTATCATCAAACTTTTTATAATCTTTGTATACTAGCGATATCATTACCCCTAATATACCTAACATAACTAACAACTGAATTGTTGCTAATGTATATTCTATCCAGTCAAATATATGTGAACTATTCATTTTAAAATTCGTTTAGGAAACAATTCATTCTACACATCGTTAATAAGAAAATGTTATTTCTACAATCGGTATCTGCTCTACTCATAGCAAGATATAGATTGTTGGCAATAACCGCATCAACAAATCCACCACCCGGATAAGAACTCTTATCACGCGTACACATAATGGAAACCATAATATCCAAAATATGTTCACTTACATTTGGGAAACCATACTCAATAGCGAATTTAGTAGCTCGCTCTCTACATTGTTCTCTTATATCCATACTTTTAAATTTTAAATTTTATCTATATAATGTTACGAATTCACCAAAGTGTTTATCAAACACACTCACCAAATTCTCATAATCGCCTCCCATCATTTCAGCTTGAATTTTAGCTTTATCTAATCCCAATTGTTTAGCCAAATTACCCGCTTTGCCAATTAATACAAATGCATTACCATCTGGACCTGTAAGGTCAATTTCAATACCTGTTTGTTTTTTACTCTTTATCATATTTTAAGTTTTAAATTTTAATAACCCATTTCTCTTCGGAGGTCATACTCCTCTTTTTCAACTTCCGAATACACATTCAGATTCAGATATGTGTTATTCCAAAAATTATGAAATAACTTATCTTTGGCAAAATCTGGAAACCAAGTGTTTACCAATTCATATTCCTCAAGCGTTAATACTTCGGTTTGGTTCATCAGAACTTCAACTCGCTTATACTCTTCATTTTCAAAATAAATGTATTCATTCATAACTTTAGATTTTAAGGATTAATATTCGATTAAGGAAATTGGTACAACATAACAAGCACCACTCTTTACACTTAGAGTAGCTTTGGTTCGGTTAATCTTATTAACGGATAGCTCCTTACCAGCCAACTTAGGGTGATTTACTCTTACCGTCATACCCACTTTTAAACCAACTTTGTTTTGTAGGGATTCGACTGTGCGTTTTGCTTTGATAAGTTCAACTACCATCTGATTGATGTTACGCAACTCTTCAACTGACAATTTTGATAATTCTGAATAATTCATAATTTTATTGTTTTAAAGTTTAAATTTTAATATCCTAAAAGTTTTAATAATCTGAATCCGAAATAGATTAAATCGTTAAAATGGTAAATTATTGGTTTCATACTCTGTCTCTCAATTACCTTACAATATACAAAAAAACTAAACACAAGTCAAGCTTTTTCGTAAATATTTTTTAAGAAATATAAGATGGACCATATACACCATATTTAGCAGTACCATCGATGATGTTTCCTCTGGCATGCTTCGCCGGAGCTTTCCAAGTTGCTGGTTTTAATAAATCACCTTTCTTAATAGGTGAACCTTTTAAATCACCATCAACTCTACTAATGAATCCCCAACACATTGTACCATCCCATAAACGAATGTATTTGTTTCCAACCTCAACCGTCAATTCTTTCCATTGATTTGGCATATTGGCTTTCACATAATAATCTTTACGCTGGATGTTTAATGTGTTAATGAAGTTGTTTACGATTGGGTTAGAATTTAAGTAATCTAACGCTTTTTGATTTGTAGTTCTCATATTGTTTATCATTTATTACATAGTAAATGTACGAAATAATCCGCAGACTGCCAAACTTTTTGGTAATTATTTTATATATTTTTTTTAATAATATGTTCCAATATTTACCTCATATAAGCCCAATATAAGGGGTCTAAAACCCACAGAAACCCCCAAATTTCCCTCCAAATACCCCAATAAGGTCAGTAATCCACCCGACATATTATAGCGGTTTATATACATAACTCATTGATAGTCAATAAGTTATAACTCATTGATAATCAATGGGTTATATATTATTTGATTTTATATATCTTAACCTTCTTAAATTTGTTTTGTTTATCCCGTTTACCAATTAGGATATCTATTCTCTTTCTGAAACGAGGATTCATTACATCTCTAATCGTATATGTACCATCGTATTTACCAGCACCTTTGATACGGACTTTAGTACCGAACTTATACTTTCGTTTTAAATCCCTACTAACTGCAATTATACGATGCCTCTTTGGATTCCTTTCGTTAATCTTAAACCCACTAGCAGTTATCAATGGTGTACTATCACATTCTTCAACCGATGGGGTATATGTGGTAGCCGTTACAATTTCGGATGGTGCTACTGAAGCAACATACTCATCAATTCGTTCCTCTTCCTTTTCAAATTCATTAGGTAAGAACAATACTATAAATGATAATATTAAATTTAGATGACTCATAACTTATTTGGTTTTGTGTTTCTTTAACAATAACTTCAATTCATTAATAGCGTAACCATATCCCATTCGTTCTCCATATCTACGACCATCATAGTATGTGTTTATATCATGGATAGAACCTGGTTTAGGTAATTGGTTTCGTAACTTCTTAATCAATAATTCTACTTCTTCTATCGGTATCATAACTATTTTGATTTAATTCCTTTAATATGTTTACACTCTTTACCTCTACTCCATCCGAATGCCGGACAAGTACAACTCCATCTGCCACTATCATACTTAACATCATACACATTACCTTTACTACCATCTACTTTATAGATTCGTTTGGATATGTTTAATGGTTTGGTAGTTTGTGGGTGTGGTTGCTTTGGTGTAAGTGGTTGCCACATAGTTTTGATTTCATCCCAACTATATTTTCTATCAACCTTAATCCATTCCTTTGTAGTGATTAACCACCATTGACCATTTACAACTGATTGAAACGATACAGGTGGTAAAAATGATTCTAATACCATAACTTATTTCTTTGAAGTGAATTTACTAGCTACCCATAATGTGTAATACAATGGAGTAGTAATTATAATTTTGAAAAACATCATTATGTTTACAATAATATTGTATCGTAATGGGTTATCACTTTTTTTCATTTCTCTATCAACTTCTAAAGCGATTGGAAATGATAATATCAACCATATAATTGCTATAATATACATAACTTATTTTGTTTAATCATTAACTACTACCCAATTGGATGGATTAGCTATTCCAATTGTATATGCTCCATTGAGCATCTTTTTAAGATATCTACGAGTAGGTCTATTCTTATAAGGTATTCGTAATGCCTTTAAGATATGTGAGAATGAATTACTACCTTTTGTATATGCTTTGTACATATCATTCATTTCGGTAAAACTAACTGCACCATTTGCCTCAACAAAGTCTAATATGAATTGAGATACTCCATTGAATCTTTCGTTTGTAGGTTCTTCTACGCTAGAAAGTACTTTCTTAAATGCATCTTCTTCAATGTGAATATGTTTTACTCTCACCTCATCACTATATCTTTGAGCTGCCGATTTTACTCTATCCATAACTTCATCGGTTATATCGGATTGTATTTTTAACTTATAATTCAATTCCTCATACAACTTATCTAATAAAGAAGCATTTAATTTTTTATCACACATCATACCTTTAGCAGATGCAGTACCTAACGAATAAATGAGCTCGTTTAACTCTTTAATACTTAAATCCATATTAGTTTAAATTTATTGGGTGATAGATAGTTTCTCCGTTACTGAATCGAGCAGTAACTCCTAATGGTTGTGAATATTGTTCATATACATTCTCAATGAAGTTTGTGTACACCTCAACCAATGTTTGAACACGAGGATGTGATTCGTATGTATCATCTTCGTATCCGTTTACATAGTAACGAACATGCCAATCTAAGTTACAACCTTCATAGTAACCACTACGAATAACAGGCGTTACATATATCTCAACCTCATCTTCTCCGATTTCAATTGAGTTATTGAATGAACCAAGTGATTTGGATGGGAACGACCTCAATTCATTTGGGTCTGATTTACTATAATCCGAATAGTCTATGTTAGTATTGAACTCCGATTCTAAGTTATCTACTAAGTCCTGATAATCATATTCATCTTGCAGTTCAACTGCGAATATGTGGGAAGCATTTACATTGTGGAAGTTTGAAGTAGCCATAATATTTAATTTTAAAGTTTAAGTTTTAACGATTTATTCTACAATATACAAAAAAATAAGATATAAGTCAAGCTTTTTTTATATTATTTTTGGTTTCTAATTTCATAGTTTAAGTTTTAAATTAGTATGGTCCTTTTTTACTTATATATTTTTTATTTTCATCCAATAATTCTACCAATTGTTTCCACCAAAAAAACATTGCACCACCCAATACCACTATTAGTATAGTAATTATTATTGTTGTTGCTATATATTCCGGTATAACTGCCATTAGTATCATAAACCCCAATACACCACCTATAATTCCAAATAGGATAAGTGCTGCTTTAATTTTATTATTCATATTTTAAGTTTTAATTATGTTTCATTCCCTTACATACTCCGTAGCCTTGTCGTTGTGATAAACGAATAAGATTCTCAGCTACATCTTTGGGAACGATTTGAATAGTGTTGCCAGTTTTGTGGTTTGTTATGGGTACACCACCTACCTTTTCAGTTGTACTACAATTAACGCATGATTTATAACCATATTTAGCGAATCGTAAAACAGGCATATCACCACCGCATTTAATACAACCCATCATTTCTAATTTGATTTTCATACCGATTAATTTTAAAGTTCTTCAACTACTCCTAATATTTCAGCTGCGATGAATAACACACCTGCTACCCAAATATCAGATTTACATAATGCGATACCAGCGGCAATTCGTAATGCAGATTTAACTACACTAATTCTAAAGTGCCAATTTGTTTTTGATTCTTTTACTTGCATATTATTTAATTTTTTTATCGTATTCTTTAACGATAGTGATTGACTGTAAAGTTGGATTCTTATGTGCTATCTTCATCATTTGAGAATAAGATAACCCATCAAAGTTAATAGTATCACCTGATTGTGATACTATTTCAACATCATAATAAGTTTTATACATTTTCAGTAGGTTTAGTGAATTCGCTGTAATGGTTCATAATCATCATCAACACATTTAGATAATGTGTAAATTGTGTTGATTTTTCACCATCAACCATTTTAATGGTACATACATTCCAAATTTCTAAACCACTACCTCTATCCACATCAAACGGTACTTCACCATCGTTGTTAAAGTTTGGAGTAGCGAAAATAGTTAAATCTCTATCTCCATCATACCATTCCAATACACCTGATAATTTATCAATACTACCTTTGAAACTACCAATCTCCGAAATTTCTTTAAGGATTTCTTCGGAACTAATCCAATAATTGTTATTCATATATCTAATTTTTTATTACATATGTAATATACGAAGATTTTGGGACATGGCCAAATATTTAGGGTATTATTTTTGGGGGTCAAAACCTAACTCATTGATACTCAATAAAAAACTTTTAGACACCCATAACCCGTTGAAAATCAATGTATTATAACTAATTGATAATCAACGGGTTAGCAGACCCCCTATTTTGGGGTACATATTATAAAAAAACTATATATTATTCAACCAATTCCAAACGAATAGTGCCATCTTCATTAAACCACCCCTTAATACGATATGGTTTCTTATCAGCGTTGGATGCGGATTCTAAATACCCAGTCAAATGTGGAGCATCGCCATGTGAACCATCTCTTAATATTGTAGTGAATTCAATCTTATGCTTTTTGAAAATGCCTGTATCTTTAAAAAGAATATCATGTGTTCTTTCGATAGATGTTTCCAATTTAGAGAACCCACCCAATTTAAGATGACCGGCGGCCTGTAACTTACCTAACTTCATATCCCAAAATTCCTGCGTTATATCTTCTTGCTTTGGTTTGGATAACATTCGCTTCATGCGTAAATCCCTAACCTTCTCTTTAGTATATTTGTTTCTCTTTGTACCTGCGAATGTTGCCATAATCTTATTTTAAAAATTCTAATATCTTTTCTTTAATACCACTTTGTTTAATCCCTTCCCTAACTCTGGGTGTATGAACAAAGTTATCCAATCCCCAATCCAATTCCATATCACCCCAACTTTCATGCTTCTGAACTTTACCCATATTAAGGTCATCTACTGCAACCCAGTGAGTAATTTGTGGATTATCTTTTAGATATTGTAGAATTTCAAAATGTCTTTCTTGTTCCAATTCAAATCGAGGTGACCAAACAAAGTTTTGGGGTACTTCACAATCCATTACTTTATTCGTAAATCCGATTGGTTTCTTTTTGATTCCCTGTGACTCATAATATTTACCCATCTCCTCAACACTTGCCCATCTTTTCCAATCAGATGAGATAACAATTTCAGCACCTGTTTCTTCCAATATCTCATTTAATACATCAATTGCTTTCTTATTAAAGTTATCGAAACGAGCATCAACTGGCAAGCTCATCACACTTTGTGATAACTTTCGCATTGCTTCTCTTTGTTTCTTAAATCTTCCACCAAACTCCGATGATAAACAAATAACACCATCGTGGTCTAAAAATATTACTTTCATCTTATAAGTTTTTAATCTCATTTACATATCGTTCTACATCATCTTCTGAAAGATATCCTAACACATCATCAGTAATAGGAGTTTCATATGTGAGTTGCCCTTCACTATCTGTTACAGCTAATTCATACAATCCATCTCTACCACCATATGAATATTGATGCTTTACGATACTAGCACCAAATCCGTTTTCGAATTGGATACGGCAAAAGATACCACCCATATCAGGCCATTGTTCAAATTTTAATTCATTAAACTTTATCATAACTTTTCTTTTTAAATTTTAGAAGATAGTAGGGGAATCGAACCCCCACTCGTTCCAAACTATCTTAGTTGATGTTCTTAAACATTTGTGGTACAGTACCATAAACTGGCAACTTACCATCCCATTTGTTAATGTACTCTAATTGTAATAACATTGGAGTAATTGTTTTTTGTTTTAAACTATTAGCTTCAGCCTCAGCTTTAGCCGATGTCAACATAGCCTGTGCATTACCTTCTGCTGTTGCGATTTTAATCTTCGCTTGTGCTTCAGCCGTTTTAACTTCATTCTCTGCTCTCAATGCCGCCTGAACTGCGTTGTTCTTAGCCTCAATAGATTTCTTAAATGTTTCAGGATAAATCAAATTTGATGTGAACTGATTAATTACAAATCCCTCTTTCAATAAAGAATTATCTAACAATCTACGAACTTCAATTTCAAATACTGCTCTATTACTAATCAATTCATCAGCCGTATATTTGTTAGTTGCCAATCTGAATGCATCATACACAGCGGTCTTTAAGAATCCCTCTTCAATATCTTCTAATGGTCTACGATACTTACTGAAGATTGCAGGTACTTTATCCCTTTGTACTGAATAGTTCATAATAGGCGATACACTAAACTCTGAACCATCTTTTGAGTTTACAATGAATGAATTCTCACCTTTGTACTCTTTGTGTTGAATGAATGTAGGGAATTCATACACAGTCGTTGTGATTGGATTGTAGAACACCATGCCGGTAACTGCTACTACATCATCCACACCTTTATCATCACCATACTGATTTACTTTTACACCCACATGCCCTGCATCAATTCGTTCACACGATTGAAATAAAAATACTGTTAGGATTAAACCTAAAATACTACCACCGATTAACTTCATCATTTGTTTAAATTTTAATTGTTGTTCTAATTTTAATTGTTCTCTTTCTTTTTCGATTTCCGCTTGTCTTTGTGCCCAAGCATCATTCATGTCCCATGCTGCCATATTACTTTAATTTAGTTTTAGTTGATTTTACAGTCTTATTATGTGCTTCAATTGGAAATTCGGATTTCTTTGAAGATTTACGCTTTGGTTTTGGTACATAATCCAATTCCGTTTCACCAATTTGCTTTTCCTTTAATAACCTTTCGGCTTCTTTCAATTCATTCTTATCAATCAACCCACTCCCTTTGATTGAATCGAAGTATTTGAATAAAGCGAATACCCCAAACAATGATGCCAACATTGCGATGATATTAGTGATTGAACTTGCTGCCGTTAGGCCAGGAGCGATTATATATTGGAAAATGAATAGTGTTACCAATACAACTAATATTGCTTCTAATACTTTGTTTTTGAATAGATTCCTCATACTAAATAATTTTTTTTGTTATGTTTAAAATTGTTTCCTCATCTTCGTTGGATAATCTCCATTTGTTATTGAATAGTTTATGAACTTGCTCATTCCATTCATCATCCGTACTCTTTTCAGAGTCATCCTTTTTAGCTATATAACCATCAGCATATAGTTCATCTACCATCATTTGCTTATCATAGCTACTCATATTTGATATGATATCATCTATATCAATGTCTATATTAATAAAACTCATAATTTATAATTTTAATTGTTAAATACTATTACCAACTTGCGTTATATTCAAACTCATCAGCTGATTCATCACTCAATATCTCTTCCAAAAATTGGATTGTATTGGCAACATCTCTGAAATACCATTCATCGTAATCAGTACCTCCAAAAAAGAAACCACTTGCCGATGGTAATAAAGATTCTGCTAATGAATTATCTTCAGTAACTTTCTTACACACATCCAACAACTCTTCCAACTTCTCTCTACTTACATACGAACTCTGGCATTCATCAATACCATTTTGAACATTCGTTACAAACCAATTGTGAATTTGATTAGCCTTACGCCAATATGCAACTTCCTCAACGATATATCTAATACGCTTTGGTTTGATTTTAGTATCAATCTCACCACCTGTTTTAACAATTACCTCATTACGAAATTCCTCATTGTAAAAATCTTCGGTTCTGATGTAATTCTTTTTGTACAAATAACTGTCTAATCCCATAATTTTAAGTTTTAAGTTTTATTATTAATGTTCTACAATATACGAAAAATATTTGATAATTCAAAATAAAAAAGGGGAAATTTCTTTCCCCTTAATATTATACTAACTCTTCCTTTTGAATAAGTGTCTTAAATTCATCACCACTCATATTTAGCTTTCTATTATTTAGCTTTTTAGAAGTTACAACTAAGTTATGATATTCGGTTACTCCACCTTTCTTAATACCCCAACTTCTTGGAATGTAATGGTCTCCGGCAATCTGCTTAATATCCAATGGTTGGTTGGTATAGTAATCCAATCTACCCTGCTCTTCCCATTTACGAATGATATCAGCTTTTGGAAATGTTTCTCTGACATCCAATTCAATTACACCAAATGAATCGATATCAGCTTTCAATTCCTTATCAAGAACATATGTTATAGTACCAATTGCTTTTGGATTTTTACCACCAAATAACTTATTAAATGGCTCCATCTGCTCATTTTTAGTACCCCACATCAATTCATCTGCGTATAATTTACCACCTGTTTTCTTATCAGTATTACTCCATTTATCGGATACTTCAAAGAATTTATTAACATAGGTAGGTATATCTAATTTACCATATTTGTTTTTCAATTCATATCCATATAAGATTAACATTTGAGAAAACATTGGTACTAATTTGTATCTAAACTTTGGGTCAACAGATGTTATAACTTCATATGAAAAATTCAATAATGGTTCTAAAACACTTTCTTCAAATTCATCAAATTGTTCTTGGGTTGAATATTTACCATTATGCTCTTGAACAGACTCAATCCATTTGGTATGGGATGCTTGTGTTACTCCACTACGATATCCATTTTCCAATAGATAGATTAATTCAGATAACCATTCATCCACTTCCATTCTACCACTTAAAGCAAATGATTCAGAGAATAACTTTAACACTTGCTTTTTCTTCTTACCATCAGACATCGTTCTTTCGAATAAATCATGTCTCTCCTCAAATCGGGCGGTATTACGAATATATTTAGAAAGAAATCCACGAACTGCGTTTCTGATTTCCTGTGGCTTCATAGTATTAACATTATTCAATACCTTAATGAATAATTCAGCCGTTTGCTCATCACTTAAATTTTCGTACCATGTACATTTGATTCTAAAACTGATAATTTGTTGATATAAAGTAGGATACTTTTCTTCTATTTGATAGATATTCAATCCTCTAACATCAATACCATTACCCAAATTATATTCATCAGTATTTGGTAATGAAAACTTACCATTTACAAAATCAATAATAGAAGTAACACGTTGTTGGCCATCTATTAATTCGAATCGGAAGGCCTTTCCCACTCTAATCACGCGAATGTGAATTTGAGGAACTCTGCGGTATCCGTTTGATATCACAGTCAACATAATTGCTTGCTTCCAATTTAAACGAGCAACTTTCTCACGTTGGTACTCTCTGGCACCTGTTTCAATTTTTGCTAAATGTGGGTTGGTTAAATACTCAACACTCACATCACCATCATAAGAAATGGCTTTTTTTGTTTTTCCAAAGAATTCTTTGGCCTGTTCGCACATAACGAACTCATCTAAATAATTACTCATAATTGTTTGTTTTTTGATAATAACTTAGTCTCTAATTCTATATTGATTGTTGGACTTTTAGGTATTATCTGGTTTATAAATTGTTTATTGTTTACAAATATAGGAAATTTTTTCTTTAATTCAAAATAAAAAGGGAGAAATTTCTTTCTCCCCCTTATTCACCATTAAACTACCACTACCACACGATAGTATCTTCATTTTGTTCATCCTTTACCTCATTGAAGAGTTTCTCATCGGAATCACTTTTAATATATTTTTGAACCAATTGTTTCATAAACACACGCTCTGAATCTAAGCCTCCATCATTAGAGAAGTAAGGTAAGATAGCGATATCAGCTGCCTCCATCAATGTGAATCCATCGTAGATTAAACCAGCCGCCTCAACATTAGCACGAGTCGATACGATTGTTGATACCTTACTGGCATCAGTCTTAACTAACTCACGAGTAGTAGAAGCAATTTCTGCTAAAGCGTTTAATGAATACTCATCAGCTTCTGGGTAGATAAGTTTTAACAAATCAAACTCTGAAGTTTTATCTAACAAGTCCATTTCGATTTGAACGAATCGGTCCATCATCGCACGGTCCATAATACGAGTTGATGTATAATCGTTACCGATGTTAGCGGTAGCGATGAAAGTAACACCACTTGCTACCTTAACGATTGGTGAACCCTCAGCCTCATCCAATCGTAAGTAACGCTGTCCGGCATCTAACACAGTCATTAAGATATTCCATGCTTCTGGATGAGCACGAGATAACTCATCTAATAAGATGATTGAGTTAGGAGTTTTGATTGCTTTAACGAATGCTGATTCACTAAAGAAAGTACCCTTTACTTTATCAAAGTGAGTGTTACCAATTAAGGTTGCTCTCGGGTCCTGCGTTGCTCCTAAGTTAAAGTAGAAATCAGGTCGGTTAAGTGATTTAACCAATGATTGAGCTGCCAATGTTTTACCACAACCAGTCGGTCCAACCATCATAATGTTTTTACCACGAACTGCTGAACGAAGTAAGTATTTCCACTTTAACTCATCCATAAATAAACCTTTCGGTTTGAAGTCATATCCTTTCTCGTGAATAAACGATTTTAAAGCCTCATGTGTTTCGAATGATTCGTGAACCGATTCAGCTTTAACTTCTTCAGTAGAGTGAGCCAGTTTTTTGAACTCATCCATCTCTACTAATTTGTATGTCAACTTACCTGTCTTACCTACATAACCCTGAATAGCTTTATTATCAGCTAATGCGGTTTTCATACGAGCTTTAGTTACTCCGGCAACTTTAGTTACCGTCTTGTCATCAGTAGTCAACATAGCGAATGTACGTCCTACTTGAATTACTTTGTAGATTTCGTTGGTAAAACCAACATTTAAATCTTTTTTACTTTTGTTTACTTTGGTAGTAGCCATAATGGTATAATTTAATGTTTAAAGTTTAAAATTGGAATTGGGGAACTATCTCCCTCAATTGTTTACACAATATACGAAGAAAAATCGGAATTGCCAAACATTTTATCAATTATTTTTAAAATATTTTTAATTAGGTGATTATCAATGAGTTATGTGTCCAAAAAACCCCTAATTTATAACTCATTGATTATCAATTAGTTATGAAATGGGGGATTTTCACCCCCAAATCACGGGCTTTCCGAGCCTATTTTGTTAAGAACAATTCGTTCATAGTTTTTGCTACCTCAAACATATTTTCTACATTTACTGATTTAGCACCTTTACCATAACATTGTTCGAATAATCTCCAAGCAGATGTGTGTTTGATATCACCACTATAATCGGTGATGAAGTAAGATAAGGTATTGATACCGGCATCTTGCATTCTCTTCACTTGCTTTCTAGTGTGTTTAGCTGCTGCCTCACCACGATAGTAGATATCATCACCACCATTACTAATAGAGTAGCAAGGTTCACCATCAGAGAAGTTTAAGAAGTATGAATCCGATTCGTTATTAGATGGAATCAATTGCTTCTGAATTGCTTCAAAACACAAACCTTCTGGTGTAGTGTTGTTAGCTCGTAGGATACTCATATACTTACAGAACTTTTTGAAATTAGATTTACGAGAATCATATACAACAGCGATGTAAGGTAAACAACGAGAACCACTATCCGTAGAACGAATGGATACCTGAACATTGATGTTACGAGCCATCTCACAAGCCTTAACAATTGCCACAGTCGAAGTAATTGCCTTTCTTAATTTATCACCACTCATTGAGCCGGAATAGTCAATAGAGATGTGTAAGTTAGCTTTCTTGTATTGGTCAACCTCTTTTGAATAGAATACATTCTCATTATCATATCCTAATGAAGCAACCATTCTACCATCAATCTTACCTTTAGTAAGACGAGAATAAACAGTCTCTCTACTTTCATTACGAACTTGCAATTTCTTACCTAACAATGTACCCAATGTAACACCTTTACGAACCTCACTTTCAGCCCATCGTTGAGCTTCTTTGGTTTTCCAATCGATATAACTGAATGGGAATGCTTCATCATTAACTAATGAATCAGTAAGATTTTTTACCACAATACAATCCACACCTTTACCAATCGTATTACCATATTGGTCTTGATAATCAGAACCAACACGAACCAATTCGGTATCCGAAGCGGCAATGTTATCCAATTTATCAAGCTCACCCTTTTGAAGTTTTTTCTTCTTAATGGCATCGTTTAAGAAATCCTTTTGCTTTTTGAATTTCTTAGCCAATTGTGATTGAGCTGCTTTACTCATTGAATCTTTACCTTTGGCATCACCAGCGGTTGGCGCTGAATCTGAATTGGAATCCGAATCAGTTTCTTCACCCTCAATACCTTCTGAACTGGCATTCATACCACCTTGCTCATCCGATTTATCATCACCGGATTGTCCACCACCACTTTGTGATTCAGTTGATTCCTCATCTTGCTCACCATTGGATTGCCCATCGGATGATTTTTCTTTGTTCAAATCACCTTCACCACCCATTGGTACATATTTAAGAATCTCAGCCACCACATCAATTGATAACATAAAGGCATCTTCAGTAGATTTTAAACGCTTGATATCGTTTAAATTAATCATACGATAAATAGCTCGTAAACCTTTTAACTTACTCAAATCGGTTTTCTCATTGTGTAAGTTAATGATACGGAACATATATGATTCGAAATCCTCATCGGTATATTCATCGGAAACGATACCTTTGGTAATCATCTTATCATTGAAATAGTGGTCGTACATAGATGTGTAATACTCTCTATAACCTGGTGCCGAAGTGAAGATATGATAATCAATTCTTCTATCTTCAATCCAATTGGTTAAGCCACCAATCAAATCTTTAACCTCTTTGGTTAATTTACCTTTAGAACCAACTTTACCGCTAGGTAAGTACATTTCACTAAATCCTTTCACATATTTGAATGTAGAAATAATACCGATAATGGTATCTACTATTTTCTTATCATCCCATACGATGGAAGTACCATTTGCTTTGGCAATTTCATTCTCATATTTAGCTTTAGAATAAACCCAATGAACTTTATCAAACACACTACTCATTTCCTCTAACAATTTGAAGTCAGAAAGTAAAATGTGAGAACCTTCGTGCAATGCTAAACCTACGGAAACATCAAAGTTATCATCCACATCAGCGGAAAGGATAACTTTCTCACCATCCGTTTTGGAATCTGATTTACTGGCAAAAGTAACAGGAATATTTTTTTGTGTTACAATCTGAACGAAGTTAGCAATAGCTCTTCGAGTTGCAGATAACTTATAAAGGTCATTTGTTTTCTTAAATGCCTTTAGAGTATCAGAATCTAAGTCTGAATACTGGTCTAAATAATCGTATGATGTATTGTATTCATCATACCAAAAGGAACTAGCGGATTTCTTTGAATCACTACCCTTAAATTTGTTGAAAAAACTCATAGCTCGGAAATTTATGTGTTTGTTAATTAGTTAATCACTCAATTGTTCCACAATATACGAATAATATCCCATATTGCCAAACTTTTATTGAATTATTTTTAAAAAAAGTTATAAATCATTGAAAATCAATCAATTAGGCATAAAAAAAGACCTACATTTGTAAGTCTTTGATTATCAATTAGTTATGAAAATACGCTAAAATTGGAAATCTTCATCACTTTTTAGGCCTTTTGGGACCTGTGTTTGTGGTTTATTACCAACAACTGTAATTTTAGTTTGTGGCTGTTGATTCGTTTGTTGCTCTTTTAATAAATCTCTAATTTCTTCTAATAAAGATTTAATCATCGTAAATTGTTCTAATTCCATAATATATTGTGTTTGTTGAATAGATTTTGAGAAAGTATAGTATTCAATACTGGCAAATTATTAGTTTCGATTATATCCGATGTCTCATAGCATTCAAATAACGAATTCATAATTGATTCAGTATTATATTCTTTTATAAATTTTGAATTAGAAAATTGAAATCCAATATCATGTAAATCTTTCATATGCATTGGTGATGTTATTAATAATGTATTGATATCGAATATCTCCAACCATGCGCTTTTTAATACCTTTTCGGTTGTAAAATATGGTAAATCATTTTTATAATTAAAATGAGTTTCTGCTGTTAAAAAATAATTACAAGATTTAAAATCAAATGGTGCTGAAAAATGTTGATTTCTTAAAGTTTGTGATAATTCAAATATAGATGGTCTTTCATATCTAAGAACTTTTACATCATTTTTATTAGAAAAATAATCCACATATTGATTTCTCCAGTTTCTAATAGTTTGAGAATTTTCTTTCCATTTACTAAGTCCATATAATCCAACTTTATATTTTTTTGGATAATGAATTCGTTCAATATCATTTCTATCAATATAACACGAACCATTACAAAAATTAAAATAATGAAATGAAAGAGTTAAATCATATACATAATTTGGATGACTAATCAATTCAGGTTCCCAAGTTGAAGTATATACTTTGATTCCCGAATCTAAAATGAATTTCCAATTATTCAATTCATTTGTCATCCCTTCACCATAATACCAAAATGTAAAATAATTATTATTTGAATTTAGTATTTGCCTCTTTACTTTACTGAAATCGGTACAATTCAATTCAATTAAATCATATTGGTTTATATCGTTTTCGGATTTATTTAAAATGAAAGTATGTTCTTTAGTTTTAAAAGAATATTTTGATGATTCAATTATTTCATCTTTAAAACACTCTTCTGCTAAAAAATAACTTAAATCTAAAACAAATTTTACAACCATTATTCGGTTTCGTTGTTTAAATATTCATCAAATTGCTTCCCAGCTTTAGGATTTACTTCATATAAATGTTCCAAAGATAATTCATATCTACCATTTATATTTTGAGCATTAAACAATTCGGTTCTCAATGAATCCAATTCATTATTTATATTTACATCATCCGCTAAAGGTGCAGATTTTTCAATGAATTGTGTTTTTTCTTTCAATTCTTTAATTTCATTATTCTGCATATAGATTACACTCAACAATGCTATCGCAGTTCCCAATCTTAATATTGGATTTATGAATTTTTTCATATTTACATTATTTGATTTTTGTCATTTTCATTATCAGAATCATCACCCCAATTAAGAAAATCATCTGCCTTATAATCAGGATGATTTTTTTGCATATAATCGATACCTCTAACCCAATTCCATGATATCAATGCTATTACTATAAACATTAACCCAAACACTAATATATATCCCATCTTATTTATCTTTTAATCTCCCAGCTCCTTTATATGCCTTTTTGTATCGTGGTTCATTTAAACTACTAATCTTAACTCCTTCTACTTTATTTGAAGCGTGTACAAAGTATGTATTACCAATATATGTTCCACAATGCCAGCCCGATGGCGATTGTCTACTTCTGAAGAATACCAAATCACCAACTATCAAACTATCCTTCTTAACCCGTTCGGTTTGATTCCATTGTTTATATGCCACATTTGCCAATCTTTTATTGTAAACATCCATATACAATCTTTTTGTAAATTGAGAACAATCGATTCCTCTTTCCGAACTCCCACCTAACTTATATGGCTTTCTCATCCAATGAGCCATAAAGTTATTCAATGTAGTATCCGAAGTGATTACATCGTTGAATCCGTTTTCGTATTGAGTTTGTGCCGTACAATTGTAACACAATACCCAAAGGAGTATTGTCATTACTACATACAATATTTTTGTTTTACGATTTACCATAATATTAAATTTAATCCCACCAACCTCGCATATCAGAACCATTAAACCAATTATCCCATGCTTTGGATTGCTCTTCTTTTGGTAGGGTTTTCATATATTTTTTAAAATCTAACATAGATTGCCCTTTAAAGATATTCCAAAGTTCTCTCCATTCTCTATCATCGATGGTAGATGATAATTTGAATACTTTTCTATTATGTTCTCTTTCTTCCTTAGTTTCGGTATCTTTTAATAGATAAGTACCTTCTTCAGTTGGTTCAAATTCCATAGGTTTTAAATGTAATTTACCCAATTCGGCTTCAGCTTGTTCAATATAAGTATCATTCAAACGATTATCCAATAATTCAATTGCTCTACGAATTTTAGCAGTTTTCTTATTTCTACTCGAATCCACTTCCATACCATCCTTCTCTAACTTATCAACCATAATAGTTAAGGAACGATGTAACATTTCTAATGTATAACGGTAATCCCACCATTGATGGTTATATAATTCTCTACGGAAACGCCAAATGTTTCCAAAGAATGTTGGAATGCCTCTTCTAATAAATTCCCATACTTTAAATAGTTTAGTATCGTACCAAACTAATCTTTCTACACTTTCAAAAAATGTATCTTTAAATTCTACTTTCATAATTAATGCTTCGAACGTCCTCTACCCAGTTTCTCTAACTCATCGTATGAATCGCTCTTTTTTGTTTTGTTAATAATATTTCCTTTACCATCCGTTAAAGGTGCTTTCCAAAATTCGAATACCACCCAACCTAATATGATGCCGTATATAGCACCTCCAATTAACCATCCCATAACTTATTGTTTTATTGTATGTTCAATTTGTACTCTTACACAATTTTGTGGTAATTTATGTAAGTGTCTATAATTGTTGATATATCCCATCATATTTGCTGAACCAATTGCATTTGCTGAATGAACTACTACATCAACTACTGGCTGACCATCTAACCATTGATTAACCAACCATTTAGTACAATCCATTCCAGTCTTTTCGGTGATATTGTCATAGTTAATAGCATAGTTTTTAGTTACACCATTGTGCCATTCTTTCATTGCACTATCTCCCAAATCATGGTCTAATGAAATTAGTTCAATGTTTTCCAATCCAATGTATTGAATAGTAGATACAAACTGGTCATAGTTTCTAACTATTGTCCAACCATCTCCAACAGGAGTTCTTACATCATCTAAATATATTCGTATCATAACCTATTTTTTTAATTTTAAAATATCAAATGTTGCATTATAGTATATTTTTATTTGGTCACTTCTATAATGCCTAACCAACCCACCATCACATAGAACTACACACCAAATATCGTTTTCAAATGTTCCTCCATTGGTTACATAGATGGCATATCCTTCTTTATCATCTTCTACTATTACAGGTATTGGCTTTTTAAATTCTAACATCAGATAAAAGATTCAATATCTCTTTTTAAAAAGTCATAATCAAAAGTCATTGGTTTATTATTTACCAAATAACTCAAATCACAATTACATCCGTTAAATGCATATCCCCAATTAGTGTGTCTATAACCATACGCCTCGTGAATATGACCTGAAAAATGTAATTGAGGTTTAACTTCATTCAATCGGTGATACAATTGTTCACATCCTACATTCAACCCACCTCTATCAGTTCTATCACAATAACCATGAATAGGTCCGTGAGTTATGACGATATTGGTATCATCAGGAATTTTATTCCATACCTCATTTATATCATACCCTCTATTTTTATTGAAAGCCCATCCATATCCAAAAGATGGACTGATAGGTGAACCCCATATTTTGATATCATCGATTAATACAAAACTATTTTCTAAATAAAATACATTGTTATCTAATCCAGATTCCAATAGTTCTATTAACCAATCAGGTTTACCATCAGCAGGAATATGAGTGTTCCCTTCGGTATCCCATACTGACCGCTTACCGTCAAAATAATCAATTTTGTCTTGCATCAATTTTTCAGAATCAAAAGACATATCATGATTCCCTGCAATAAAGATTTTATAAGTATAGTTATCTATTTCATTAAACCATTTTATAAACCCTTCAACTTCACGCTTTCTACCTAATGAGGATATATCCCCACTATGGATAAGCAAATCGCCACCCGGTAACAAACCACTAAGTTGTTTGTGTTTATTGTGGGTATCACTAATATGTGTTATTCTCATCTTCATAACTTATTTCTTTACTTCCTACCAATTGATATGCCTCCATCAGTAAAAATAATGCCATATCTAATTTGTGTTGAATATCTGGTTCATTTTCTGCTAACGGATGATTTAATATATGTTCATCCAATGTACAACATAATACATGAATTCTATCCATCAATTCCAAATAATGACCTGGATTAATCAAATTCTTTTTTCGTTTCTTTGATGACATCTGATACTGATTTGTTTGGATTTTCCTTAGCGTGTCTAACCAATCTGATTATAAACTCTGCTAATTGTTTCTTTTTGTCTATCTTCTTAATCAACTCTATAAGAGTATCCAAATCTTCATAGAACTTACCCATTCTTTTCTAATTTTGATTTATGTAATGATATGTATTTTTTATAATCAACCTGTACCAATGAAGTTTCATCGACCGGGTCTACAACTAATACTTCAATACTACCATCCAATCTAACACCAATACCACTAAATCCAAATCCTTCACATATAATTGGTTTATAATGTCCTTTGGGAATTGTTTCCGCTACCTCTTCAATATCAAAATCCCAAGGGAATTCCGGGTCATATAATTCAGCCCATTGTTTACTAAATTCTGCCATAATATTTTTCTTTATGGATTTAAAGATACATATAATATTTTATATTTCCAAATTATTTATAAAAATAACTTATGCCAGACCATTTGTTTTCAACAATATCAATTACATTAATACGATTGCCATTTGTATATTTGCCTGTTCTAATTTCAGCTATTAATTGAGGTACACCCATATTATCTTCCGAAAGTGCCGTATCATGGAATCCAATAATTCCACCTTTTTTTACTAATGGATAATATAATAGAAAATCACATAAAACCGATTCATATGAATGATTACCATCTATAAATAAAAAATCTATATCCGATACTTTACTATAAACATCTGATATAATTTTTTCATCATTTGAATAACCTACGAAGAATTGAGAACGACCATCATTTAATATCCAATCTCCATAGAACTTTTTAGTATTTCTACCAAATTCTCTAATTCTTTCAAAATTCTTTTCTATCGTAATTACCTTATCGTATATTTGTCTCCATAGAAAATGTGTACTACCAAAAAATCCTAAACCAATTTCTAAACAAGATTTGGTATCGGATTTCAATAATACATCAATAAATTTTTCCAATTCTTCTCTATTTTGCTGAATACCAACTTCTTCATTTAAGTAATTGTTATGCATTGCAGGGTAAGGGCTGAAATCGATATGAACATACCCACCATTACCTTTATCGGAAACCCAATCATCTAATTGGAATAAGATTTTTTCTCTTGTCATAATTATTTAAATAATAACTGCTGTGGTGGGAGGATTCGAACACTCCATAGTGCGATTCAATTAGTAACACATTCCTGCAGGATGGTGGTCTACCCCATATTACCAATCTATTTCGTTCTCACTACCCCCGAGACAGGAGGGCTTGTCTGCCAATTTCAACACACCACAATATGCGGAAGGAGTAGGATTCGAACCCACGGACCTGTTACAGTCACTTGATTTCAAGTCAAGCGCGATAGACCAACTCTGCCATCCTTCCAATGTACTATATAACTATAATACTTTTTTATTTTGTCTTATTCGGGCTTCTTCAGCCTCCCTTACCATTCGTATCCAAGTTATAGATACATCAATTGGTGCAAGAACCCAAGCCATAACTAACACCATTATTGAATCCAATTCTGGCGATGTTCCATAATCCACACCTCTATTCTTATATTTCTTATTCAACTGATAGAAACAATAGATAATACAGATAATGTAATAAACGATTAATGCGTTCATATTTTAATTTTTATTTTTTAATAATTTGAGTTTGTGAGGTTGAATCCAATTAAAAAGGTTATTCGAGTTTCAAAGAGGTTTGAGTATTTTGAAATTACGCGACAAGTGACCCTAATATTGTTGAAGTTTGTTAATTATTCATTATCTTATTCGTTCATCCGCTATTTGGTATCATAGTAGAATTGTAAGAATAAACTAATTAAATGGTTTCAAACCCCACTCACTCAATATTTTTAGATTTGGGTATTCGAATTATGAATATCCAATTGGTTTTGCAACTCTTCGATTGTTTCACCCAACTCTTCCACTTTGTTTTGAATATCTACAACATTCAATTCAACTTCCTTTACTGAAACAACACTTCCGTATCTTTCATTAATTTTACCTTCTTCCGTTGGAACTTTCTTTAATTCCTTTACCAATCCTTTCAACTCTGCCAATGCAAAGATTTTATCATACACCGGTTGGTTTGCTTTATGGATTTTTGCTTTCAATTTAACTAATTCAAATTGCAATGTGTCGATTAATGTCAATGTATCTTTCATTGAATATCTACGAGGGTTACCTTCCTCAATTGAGTTATATTTTTTCAAAATCTCATATTGAGCTTTCAAATCTGTAACCAATTTGTTCTTTTGCTTTAATGCTTGTTTTACATTCATGTCTTTTAAATTTTATTGTTTAACAAATATACGATTAATATTTTAAATTACCAAATTTATTTTTAAATAACTTCAGTTAAAATTCTCCATTCTTGTAGCATATTACCATTAAAGGTAACTTCTACTGGCACATCTTTCAATTTATCAACGCTATTTACCTTTGCTTCTTTTAGCAACTTTGATACCAATCGCATTGTTTCATCGAAGCCTTTGATTCTATCTTCTTCTTCCCATTTAGTATAATCACTTCGTTTAACCATTTCCGGGTCCCATGTGCCTTTGAAATCACCAACTCCCCATCCGGTATTTCCCAATGTAACTGATAAACCTATACAAGCATCCTGATAACCACCATGTCCAAATCTAACTGATTGGATTTTTCCTAATTTCTTTTCCATAACTTATTTTTTATCTATTCTAATTACCGAACCTTGTCCATGCATTGTCTGAATTACATAAGAACCCAAATAGTATGCAACTCCGGTGAAATCATTATAATACTTTTTGTTTTTACACTTCTTACCATAGGTTTCCGCATATTCCATCAACACCCATAATAGAGGTTCTCGTGGTTCGCAATGACATTTATGATATTCCCTATCACTATACTCTTTTGAATAATACTTATCCATTAGCTTTTCAGTTAATGAATCAATATCATTACCATAGTAGGTATGAATCTTTTCAACCCATCGTTGTCTGACAGTATATCTATTAGTCATCTTTTCAACAAATCGTTTTAGAGATGCTTTACCCTCATCGGATTCTAAATGTTTCTTTAATGCTTCTAATTGTGGGTTCATAACTTATTTTTTAATGTGAATCTCCAATATTATGCTTTTCCCCATAGATTAAATAATCAGGGTTGATTACTTTCGCAATCTTTTCTCTTTCACCTGAATGATGTTTGATTACAATACCTTCATGTGGTACTTTAGTTCCTTCAATGAAGTTGTTGAATACAAACTTATCTTGCACTTCTTGTGACCAATTACCATAATACAATTCCTCAACATATGGTAATTCTAAAATGTGTTTGAATAACAACTTTGAATTGATTGTGCTTAAATACTCACCATTCTCTTTTACATCGAATCCTACGAACTCAATCTCTTTCAATCCATAATCATATCCCTTTTGAATTCCGGCTCCGTAAATCTCACCATATAAGGTAATACCATCACCTAATATAGCAGCATCTTCCCAGTAGATATGGTCTTTTACATATTTCCATAATTTGTTTTTGATATCGTATTTCTTTTCAATTTCATACCATACATTAGTATCATAGAA
>Ga0222713_10000508_pt1 | contig 43957 bp, 42 predicted proteins | sample C33_649DmetaG_FD_165061 | JGI IMG/M metagenome (GOLD analysis project Ga0222713, IMG submission 165061) | Estuarine water microbial communities from San Francisco Bay, California, United States - C33_649D | ecosystem: Environmental > Aquatic > Marine > Unclassified | place: USA: California... | reverse complement strand
GTCTACTTCGCCATCCATGATCATGTTGAATCCTTTGATGGTTTCTTTGATGTCTACCAAAACACCAGGGATACCGGTGAACTGCTCGGCTACGTGGAAAGGCTGAGACAAGAAACGCTGAACACGACGTGCGCGGTGTACAACCAACTTATCTTCTTCGCTCAGTTCATCCATACCCAAAATGGCGATGATGTCTTGCAACTCTTTGTAACGCTGCAACAACTCCTTCACGCGCTGAGCACAAGCGTAATGCTCTTTACCCAATACGTCAGGAGTCAAGATGCGTGAGGTTGAATCCAAAGGATCCACAGCGGGGTAAATACCCAACTCGGCAATCTTACGGCTCAATACCGTGGTGGCGTCCAAGTGCGCAAATGTGGTAGCAGGAGCGGGGTCAGTCAAGTCGTCAGCAGGTACGTAAACGGCCTGAACGGAGGTGATTGAACCGCGGGTAGTCGAGGTAATGCGTTCCTGCATGGCTCCCATTTCGGTAGCCAAAGTGGGCTGGTAACCTACGGCTGAAGGCATACGGCCCAATAGAGCTGATACCTCAGAACCGGCTTGCGTAAAGCGGAAAATGTTATCGATGAAGAACAAGATGTCTTTTCCGGCACCTTCGCCATCGCCATCGCGGAAATATTCAGCTACAGTCAAACCTGACAAGGCCACACGGGCGCGGGCTCCTGGAGGTTCGTTCATCTGACCGAATACCAAGGTGGCTTGGCTTTCGGCTAGTTTGTCCATGTTTACTTTGCTCAGGTCCCATCCGCCTTCTTCCATGCTCTTTACGAACTCGTCTCCATAGCGAATTACACCTGATTCGATCATCTCGCGCAACAAGTCGTTTCCTTCACGGCTGCGCTCACCAACACCGGCGAACACAGACATACCGCTGTAAGCCTTGGCGATGTTGTTGATCAATTCCATGATCAATACGGTTTTACCTACACCGGCACCACCGAACAATCCAATTTTACCTCCCTTGGCATAAGGCTCCAACAAGTCGATAACCTTGATACCGGTGTACAAAGGCTCGGTGCTGGTGCTCAAATTTTCGAATGTAGGAGCAGGAGCGTGAATGGCACGACCATTTTCGCTGCTCAAAGCGGTCATACCGTCGATGGATTCACCGACCACGTTCAACAAACGGCCGCGAATGTTGTCACCCACGGGCATTTTGATTGGTGCTCCAGTATCGATAACGTCCAAACCGCGCTGCAAACCTTCTGTGGCATCCATGGCGATGGTACGAACGATGTTCTCACCCAAGTGCTGCTGAACCTCCAGAACCAGTTTCTGGCCGTTGGCGCGAACTACTTCCAAAGAGTTGTAAATGTTGGGCAGACGGGATCCTGATTCGTTGAAACTTACGTCAACTACAGGGCCGATAATTTGTGAAATTTTACCTTTATTGACCATTGCGTCTGAATTCGTGGCGCAAAGATAGGTCTCATCCAAGCGCCTCCCAAGTTTTTGCCTAACTTCGCAAACAAATTTTCATGGATCGCAATTCAGTCATTGGTTTTTCGCTCATTTTTCTCATCCTAATCGGATATTATTGGTATACAGCCCCTACGCCCGAGCAGCAAGCGGCACTCAAACGCCAACAAGACAGTTTGGCCTTGGTAGAAACGCAGCAAAAGAAGGCCCCCATAGAGGAGTTGGATTCCAATGTTGCAGCAGAATCAGAGGGAACTGCTGCCCTGGATTCGGGCATGCTCAAAGCCTTGGGTGGGTTTTCTAGCCAGTGGGCGGGCGATCAGAAAGGGGAAATCATCTCCTTTGAAAACCAAGAATTGAAGTTGGCTTTTGATCAACGCGGCGGTAGTTTGACCCAGGTGGTACTTAAAAATCACCGCAATGCCGACAGCGGGCAGGTGGTCTTGCTCCAAGCGGGAACGGCTCAACAAGAATGGATTTGGAATGCCCCCGGCTATGGCGAGGTGTCCAGCCGCGACTTTTTGTGGCAGGTCGAGCGCCAATCTGAAAAAGAAATCGTACTGCGTTTGAAAGGCGATCAAGGTGCCTACATGGATCAGGTGTATCGCTTTGATCCTGCGCAGCTTTATAAGGTGTCTTATCAATTGGTGTTGCACGACATGGATGCAGCGGTTCAACGCAACAATTCAGACTTGGAATTGGTCTGGAACAGCCGTCCCGTTCGTCAAGAGCGTGAATTGAAGTGGGAAAAGCAGAATACCACCGTGGTGTACCAGATCAAGGGCGAGCAGCCCGATAAGCTGGGCATGGGCAGCGAAGAAGAAGAGGTGTTCAAAAACCGCCTGCAGTGGGTGGCCTTCAAACAGCAATATTTCTCGTGCATCCTGGCCGCTAGCAATGGCTTTGCTACCGATTCCAAGGTTTCAGCCAGCGAACTTCCCGAGACCATGACGGGGGAGAGCGCTGAAGCGGGTGATCCGATTCGCCAATTGGGAGCTCGCTTGTTCGTTGAATACGATCGCGAAGCCGATAAAACGTTTGATTTCGCCTACTACTTTGGTCCCAATCACTACCGCACCTTGGATGCGCTTGATTTGGGGGTTGATCAAGGTCAGTTCCAGCACATCGTTCCCCTGGGTTGGGGCATCTTCGGATGGGTCAACCGTTACATTGTCATCCCGGTTTTCGATTTGCTCGACGACCGCATCGCCAACATGGGGGTTATCATTTTGCTCTTGACTTTCATCATCAAGTTGATTTTGCTACCGCTGGTGTACAAGAGCTATCTGAGTACGGCCAAGATGCGCATCTTGAAGCCTGAAATTGACATCATCAAAACCAAGTATTCAGACCTGCAGAAGCAGCAGGCTGAGAACATGGCCCTGTATCGAAAAGCGGGGGTCAGTCCCTTGAGCGGCTGCGTGCCCATGCTGTTTCAGTTGCCCATCCTCTTTGCTCTGTTCCAATTCTTTCCCAATGCCTTCGAGTTGCGCCAAAAGTCATTCTTGTGGGCGGCTGACTTGTCAACTTGGGATGGACCCTCGCTGGGTTTCCATATTCCTTTCTACGGGGATCACGTGAGTATTTTCACCTTGATGATGACGGCCTCTACCTTGCTGTATACGCATTTGAATAATCAGATTTCGGGCATAACGGGTCAAATGAAGTACATCGGCTACATGATGCCCATCATTTTCTTGGGAGTTTTGAACGATTACGCCGCTGGTTTGACTTGGTACTATTTTGTCTCGAACATCATCACCTTTAGCCAACAATTCATCATTCGCCGCATGGTTGATGACGACAAGTTGAAAGCTCAAATTGCCGAGAATAAAAAGAAGCCGGTCACCAAGAGCAAATTCCAGCAGCGCATGGAAGAGGCCATGAAGGCCAGCCAGCAGCGCAGCAAACGCTAAGGCCAATTCATTTCGCGAAGAATATCTGAGCCCTGCTGAATCAGCAGGGCTCTTTGTTGTTGGATCAACCCGTTGGGGCCTCGGGCATGAACATGGCTGGGGTGCTGCGGTACGGCAAACAAGGTTCGGTCAAAGGTCTCGGCATATTGCGCCGTGATGAGACTGCCCGAGGGATCTTGGCTTTCCACCAGCAATGCGAAATCAGCCAAACCAGCAATCAATCGATTTCTGCGTTTGAAGGCCCATGGATCGAAGGGAGCGGGCCCTATTTGTTCAGACACCAAAGCGTTATGAGGCATGGACAACAGTTCCTGGCTCAACGTTTCGTGGGTTCGCGGGTAAATGTGCCTTGGGTCTTGGGCCAATACCCCCCAGGTAGCCGCCTTCGATTGTATGGCAGCCCGATGCGCGGCGGCGTCAATGCCCAAAGCAAAGCCGCTGACCCAGGTGATGGAATGGGGGCTCAATTCCTGCACGATTTGCTGGGTAAAGGCCAGCCCCTCGGGGCTGGCTTGCCTACTCCCTACAATGGCGCCAATTCTTGGGCTGTTCCAGTCGATTTGGTGGCCTCGGTAAAAAAGAAGGGGAGGTGCAGAGGCTATATTCTTCAAGCGGTAGGGGTACAAGGGGTCCCAACAATCTACAATGCCGATGCCCAATTGAATGGCTTGTTCCAAGTCTTGCTGGGCTCGTTCCAGTTCCCGGCGCTGAATTCGCTCTGATGGGTCTTGGAATAAGGCGGCTCGGTACAATTCCAGCTCGCTTGAGAGGGAAGCCGGGGCTTTGGGAAAACAAGAAAGAAAGGTATGAATGCGAACAGGGGTGCTCGACTTTGATCGACTCAATGCCAGCAATGCCGGCCAGTAAGAGGGGAAGTTCATTCCCCTAAATTATCAATCGTTGAGTTTGAGCACGGCCATGAAGGCTGATTGAGGAATTTCGACGTTGCCGACTTGACGCATGCGTTTTTTACCGGCTTTTTGCTTTTCAAGCAGTTTGCGTTTACGGGTGATATCACCTCCGTAACACTTGGCAGTCACGTCTTTACGCAAAGCACTGAGGGTTTCTCGGGCGATGATTTTAGCTCCAATACCCGCTTGAATGGCAATTTCAAATTGCTGCCGGGGGATCAAGTCTCTGAGTTTTTTGCAAATCTTTTTGCCCAAATCGAAAGCGTTATCCCGGTGAATGACGGCAGACAAGGCATCGACTTGTTTTCCATTGAGCAAAATGTCCATTTTGACCAGTTTGCTCTCTTTGTAACCAATGGGGTGGTAATCGAAGCTCGCGTATCCACGGGAAATGGTTTTCAGACGGTCGTAAAAGTCAAAAACGATTTCTGCCAAGGGCATTTCAAAGTTGAGCTCTACGCGCTCAGCGGTCAAATAAACCTGGTTGGTCAGGGTGCCTCGTTTGTCCAAACAAAGGCTCATCACAGGTCCTACATAGTCGCTTTTGGTGATGATAGTCGCCTTGATGTAAGGTTCCTCGACATAATCGGTTTTATCAGGGTCAGGCAGGTCACTGGGGTTGTTTACGATCACCTTGTCACCCTTGGTCGTGTAAGCAAAGTAGCCCACGTTGGGAACCGTCGTGATGACAGTCATGTTGAACTCTCTCTCCAGGCGTTCTTGAATGATTTCCAAGTGCAACATGCCCAAGAACCCGCAGCGAAATCCAAATCCCAATGCCGCTGAACTTTCGGGTTCAAAAACCAAAGAGGCGTCGTTGAGCTGAAGCTTTTCCATGGCGTCGCGCAGTTCTTCGTATTCATCGGTGTCTACAGGGTAAATGCCCGCAAATACCATGGGTTTCACATCTTCGAAGCCTTTGATGGTGTCGGTTGTGGGTCGGGCCACTGCCGTCAGGGTGTCACCTACCTTGACTTCTTTGGCGTCTTTGATTCCCGAGATGATATAGCCTACGTCGCCGGCCGAAACTTCCGGGCGCGGAGAAAGGTCCAATTTCAATACTCCAATCTCGTCGGCGTGGTAGGTCATGCCCGTGTTCATGAATTTCACGTGCTCTCCCTTGCGCAGTTTGCCATTGAGAATGCGGTAGTATGCGATGATGCCACGAAACGGGTTGAAAACAGAATCGAATACCAAGGCTTTGAGGGGTTCTTCGGTATCCCCTTTGGGAGCGGGTATGCGTTCCACAATGGCGCGCAGAATGTCGTTCACGCCCATGCCCGTTTTGCCTGAAGCAGGAATGATGGAATCCCGGTCGCAACCAATCAGGTCGACAATCTCGTCTTTTACCTCTTCGGGCATGGCGCCGGGCAAGTCCATTTTGTTCAAAATGGGAATGATCTCCAAATCGTGTTCCAAGGCCATGAACAAGTTGGAAATGGTCTGGGCCTCGATGCCCTGAGAGGCGTCTACAATCAGCAAAGCACCCTCGCAGGCGGCGATGCTTCGGCTTACTTCGTAACTAAAGTCGACGTGACCGGGGGTATCGATGAGGTTGAAAACGAATTTCTGGCCATCGAGCTCATAATTCATTTGAATGGCGTGGCTCTTGATGGTGATGCCCCGCTCGCGCTCCAAGTCCATGTCATCTAGAAGCTGGGCTTGCAATTCCCGCTGCGTCACCGTGCCGGTGTATTCCAACAAACGGTCGGCCAGGGTGCTTTTACCGTGGTCGATGTGGGCAATGATGCAGAAGTTACGAATGTGTTGCATGGACAAAATGGGTCGGCAAATATAACACCGATTTAGCCCCAAAGTTGCATCAAGCTTCTACTTGCAGACGGCGGTTTCGCTTGCGATTCTTGCGGCGAAAACGACCCACCACGCCAATGAGTTTGACAGTGTCCATCAAGACTTTTTTCAGGATGTTCCAACTGGCCCCTTTGCTGACTCCGTGTTCGCGGGGCAAATAGCGGGATTCGATTTCGATGATCTTGCGGCCCAGGTAGAACATTTTGGCGCTGATTTCGCTCTCCAACAGCGAGCTGCGTACTTCCAAATCCAAGCGCTCCAAATCTTGGCGGTAATAGATTTTAACCCAATTGACATCCTTCAGGTTCAACCCCAAACACAAGCGATTCAACTGCTTGTTGAACAGGGTTAGGATGTTTCGAAACAGCCCGTAGGTGGTGTTTTCAATGCGGTAAAAGGATACGAAATAGCCCGACTCCAATTGGGGGACCCATTTCAATTCGTTGTAATCAAATTGGCCGTCGCCCGGGGTGTAAACGACCCAGTCTTTTTGGGCAGAAGAATAAAATGTGTGCAGGGCTTCTCCAATGCCTTGGTTGGTTCCGTGTTCGATCAATCGAGCCTTGGGTATGCGGGGCAATAAAGCTTTGACCTCTTCTTGCGAACCATCGCTGCTGCCGTCATCGATGACCAGGATTTCGTAATCCCAGCCCAATGACTCCAAAACCTGCCAAGCCTTTTCCAAGGTGGGGCCAATGTTGCCCGCCTCGTTGAAGCATAAAATTCCCAAGGAAAAGGAGTTGCTGGTCATGGAAGCCTCAAAAATAGGGGCCAAGGGCCGAAGGCGTGTTATTTGTCGCTCGCTTCCTGCATCTTTGTGACGCAACATGGAAATTCTCAATCAAGAAACGGCTTACCATTGCTTGAAAAACGTCAAGATTGGAACCGGTACGCGCATCTTTCAATTTGTGAATGCTTACGAGTGTGAACTGGGTGATGACTGCAAGGTGGGCGCCTTTGTAGAAATTCAAAAAGGAGTAAAAATTGGCCATCGCTGTAAAATTTCGTCTCATTCTTTTTTATGCGAAGGAGTGGAACTGGGTGACGGGGTTTTCATTGGTCATAGCGTAACCTTCATCAACGATCGTCTGCCTCGTGCCACGGCTGGGGATGCTTTGCAAACCGAAGCCGATTGGATCTTGGAAACGACAAAAATTGAAAACGGAGCGAGCATTGGCAGCGGCTCGACCATACTTTGCGGCATAACGGTGGGAGAAGGAGCGATGGTAGGAGCAGGGTCTGTGGTGACGCGCTCTGTCGAGCCCTATACCTTGGTGGTTGGAAATCCTGCTCGAAAGCTGCGAGATTTACCCCGTCCTTAAGGCTGAATCTGGGCCAGTTTGTCGACGATGGCGTCGACTACCGGGCAAACGGTGCAATTGGTCACAGCCAAATTCAGTAAGTTGTGCATTTTGCGGTGCTGGGTATGGGGGAAATCCCGGCAGGCTTTGGGTCTGTCTTCGTAATGTTGGCAGCTGTTATCAGCTCCTAAAAAAGGGCAGGGGGTTTGCTTGAACGCGTACAGACCGTCGATGTCCAAGAACAAGTATTCTTGGGTAAAATCGCCCGGCTTCATGCGCAGCGCTTTGCTCAAACGTTCGATGTCCCGTTCGAACAGCATGGGAGATGTGGTTTTGCAGCAGTTGGCGCAATTCAGACAATCGTATTCAGAAAAGGCTGAATCGTGCAAGTCTGAAAAACGCTGATCCAAGTTTTTAGGAGCCTGTTGCTTGGTCTTTTTAGCCCAGGCTTGCCGCGCCTTTTTACGGCTTTTGGCTTTGGCTTTGAGTTCTGGGGGGCTTGAGAATTCCCACTGGTTTTCACCCGAGGTCATAGCGATTCAGCAGTTTTAAAAACACGGCAAAATCTTTGGGGTATTCAGCTTCGATGACCAAGGGGCTGCCGTCTAAATCGGTGAGTTCCAAACGACGGGCGTGCAAGGCAAATCGGTCAATTAAGGGACGATCTTCTCCAGAAAGTTTGCGTTTGATTCGACCCAGCATCGGGACCGGGGAACCGTAGAGTTGATCGCCGGCAATGCTAGCGTTTTGAGCCGCCAAGTGAACCCTGATCTGGTGCATTCGGCCTGTATGCGGGCGGCATTCCATCAAGGTGAAATGCTTGAAGGTCTGCAAAGAGTTGAATTCGGTAAGGGCTGGCTTCCCCCATTGTTTATCGATGCGAATCTTTTTGGGATTTTCCGTGTTGATCGGAAGGTTGACCTGAAACTCTTGGAAATCAATGCGCCCATTGACCAAAGCATGATAGACTTTCTTCACCTGTCTGTGCTCAAATTGCATGCTAAAATGCCGGTGTGCTTCGGTGTTCTTGGCCATCAGTAAAACACCTGAGGTTTCTCGGTCGATGCGGTGGCACAGAATGGCATCTCCCCAAACACGGCGTCCCCAATCTTGCACCGATTCTGCGGTGAAGACACCTCGCTCTGGCAAGGACGGAACATAAGGGGGTTTGTGAATGGCAACCCAGTTTTCGGTTTCGCGAACGATTTGAATGGGCTCAATGCGCATAAGCAATTACTGGCCCATTTGGCTCAGTCGAATTCGGGTGAGAACATTTTTAGTTTGCTGAGGGAAATCTCCTTCCATCATCCAATTATAGTAAGAAGGTTCTTTCAACAACACTTCTTTTACGCGCTTGCCGCGGTGTTTGCCGAAGTTGAATTGAACTTCGCCGTCGCTGCCATAAACCAAACGACCGGCTAGGTCAGCCAAGTTGTTTTGGCCGCTGAATTTGTGCAAACCCTCGAGGCTTTGGGGCAAATCACCGTAGCGTTCCAATTGGGCTTTGAGTACTTCCCAAGTAGCTAGGGTGTCGGCTTCTGCACTGTGGGCATTCTCCAAATTTCCATGGCAATAAAATCGAAATGCCGCTGAGAGATTGCGGGGCTCTTTCAAGTGAAAAATGCGCTGGGCGTCAATGAAGTGGCGCTTTTCGACTTCCAGTTCAATGCCCGCGCGGTAAAATTCTTCTACGAGCATGGGAAAATCGAATTTATTGGAGTTGAAACCGCCGAAATCGCAGTGGGCCAAATATTGATTCAATTCAGCCGCCATATCCTTGAAAAATGGCATGTCGGCGACATCGGCATCGCTGATTCCATGCACGGCAGTGGCAGCAGCGGGAATGGGAATGCCTGGATTGAAACGAAGGGTGCGCAGCTCCTCCAAGCCGTCTGGGAATACCTTGAGCAGGCACATTTCTACAATGCGATCATGGGTGGTGTTGATACCAGTGGTTTCAAGGTCGAAAATGACCAGCGGTCGGGTGAGTTGTAATTTCATGCTTCGTCTTCTGGGCCGAGCAAATCGGGCCTCAATTGTGCCGTGCGTGCAATGGATTGCTCCAAGCGCCACTCGGCTATTTTTTTATGATGCCCCGAAGTTAGGACCTCGGGCACTTTCATGCCTTGGAATTCTTCTGGACGGGTATACAAAGGAGGGGCTAGCAAGCCATCTTGGAAAGAGTCGCTCAAGGCACTTTCTTCGTTTCCAAGCACGCCAGGTAGCAGGCGAACCACGGCATCGACAATGGCAGCGGCTGCGATTTCGCCTCCGCTCATCACAAAGTCGCCCATCGATATTTCCATGCTGATGTAGCGGTCTCTGATGCGTTGATCGATTCCCTTGTAGTGACCGCAGAGCAAAATCAGGTTGCCCGAGAGACTCAAGCGATTGGCAAGGCCTTGGTTGAACACTTGGCCATCGGGGCTCATGTAGATGACTTCTGCGTATTGGCGCTCAGATCGGAGTTTGTCAATCAGCTGGGCAATGGGCTCAGCCATCAACACCATGCCTGCGCCCCCACCAAACGGATAATCGTCGATTTGGCGGTATGGGCCAAAGCCATAATCGCGCAGGTTGTGCACCACGATTTCGGCCAGGCCTTTGTCCATAGCTCGTTTGGGAATGCTGTGCCCCAAAGGGCTCGCCAGCAATTCAGGTACGGCCGATATAATGTCAATGCGCAGACTCATTCTTGGGCGTCGTTTTCGCTTTCAATCTCGTCGATGTTCAACAAGCCTTCGGGCAAATCCAGGCTCAATTCTTTTTTCTTCGGGTCATATCCCAACACCCATTCTTCTACCCAGGGAATCAGGACGGATGTACCAGGTCCCTGAATGTTGAGCATGGGACCACCTGGGTATTGATCAACAGATGCAATGCTGCCAATGCGTTGAGACTGGGCATCGAGAACCCAAAGGCCCACCAATTCGGAGCTCGATTTTTGACGGGATTTGAATTGACTTCGGTCTAGACCTATGCGGCGGCCCAGGCACCAATTGGCTTTTTCTTCTGAGTCGATCAAGCGTAGTTCTACGATAGGCTGATGCCCATAAACGTCTTCCATGAGAAAGGGAACCCCTTTTTCGTTGTCAACAACGAACAGGAAGTTCCCTTTTTTGAGCAGAGGCAAGGCCTCTGCTTGGTCAATATCCAATACCAATGCTCCTTTGAACCCGTGTTTTCGGCTTATTCGGCCAATGAGACTGAGCTCTGGAGGAGTTGGCATAATGCTTTATTCGGCAGCAGCTTCGCCTTCTTCAGCGGCAGGAGCCTCTTCAGCGGCAGGAGCCTCTTCAGCGGCAGGAGCCTCTTCGGCGGCAGGAGCCTCTTCAGCGGCAGGAGCCTCTTCGGTTTCTGCACTTGCTTCAGCGCTTTCTTCGTTGCCGTTTTCTTCAGCAGCAGCTTCGATGCCTTCAGCTTCAGCAATAGCAGCGGCAGCTTTTGCCAATACTTTGGCGGCAATAGCATCCTTCTTAGAAGTTTCAGCCTTCATGGCATCAGCTTTTGCTTTGTTAGCAGCGTCGCTCAAACCAGCCTTCTTTTTCTCAATGCGAGCAGCTTTTTCTTCTACCCACGCTGCGAAGCGCTTGTCAGCTTCCTCCTGGGTGATAGCGCCTTTGTTTACGCCCACCTGAAGGTGTTTCTTGTAATTGATTCCTTTGTACGACAGAATCGCGTTAGCGGTGTCGGTAGCTTGTGCGCCAACCATCACCCAATGAAGGGCGCGGTCCATGCTGATGTCAATGGTTGCTGGGTTTGTGTTAGGGTTGTAAGTTCCCAGTTTTTCAATGAATCGGCCATTTCTCGGAGCACGCTGATCTGCCACCACAATGTGATAGAAAGCGCGTTGCTTTCTACCGTGTCTTTGCAATCTAATTTTAGTAGCCATAATATTTTTTTCTAGCCCGTTTCTCCAAAACGGGAGCGCAAAGGTAGTGTAAATTCTTAAAGGATACGCATTTTGGCGAATTTGAGCACCAAAGTTTTAGCTCCTTCATTTTCAAATACTACCACGGCTTTGGCTTGTGCTCCCGAACCTTCCATGCTCTCGACGGTACCAAAGCCAAATCGTTGGTGCTGAACTTTTTGCCCAATAGTGAGTTGGCTAAGGTCATCGGGTACGAAATTGGGGTCGGCAGCGGGCAAGGGAGCTTGCCTCATGGGTTTTTTAAACAGGGTGCTGGTTTTGCTGGTTCCTTCGCTGCGTCCAGGTAGATCGTTCAGCGGCGATTTTTTCTTGACACTGGCCAAGCTCATGTCCAAATACTGAGCGTCAATTTCTTGAATGAATCGACTGGGTTCGCAGCTCAAAAGGCTTCCGAATTTGAATCGGGTAACGGCAAAGCTCAAGGCCAGTTTCTGTTCGGCCCGGGTAATGGCCACGTAGAACAATCGACGTTCTTCTTCCAAGTCAGATCGGCTGCTTAAGGCCATTTGGGAAGGGAAGAGGTTCTCTTCCATTCCGACAATGCAGACGACAGGAAATTCCAGGCCTTTGGAGGCGTGAACTGTCATGAGGCTTATGCAGTCGCGATCGGGGTCTTTGTCTTTCGCATCATCGGTGTATAAGGCCACCTCTTCCAAAAATACAGGCAGGGTTTTCTCGCTGTCAGATTCGTCGTCTTCGGTGAATTCCTGAATGCCGTTGAGCAGTTCCATGATGTTCTCATAACGGGAGACGCCTTCGATGGACTTGTCTTCATACAAGGTTTTCAGCAGGCCACACTGCTTGGCGACATGCATGGCCAAGTCATAGGCATTGTGGGTGTTTAGCATGGTGCGAAAACTCTCCATCATGATGCCAAACTGTTCAACCTTGCCGGCAGAAGCTCCTATTTCGGGGAAATGGCGGGCTGAGCGAATGACCTCCCACAGAGCCAATCCTTCTTGGGCGGCTAATACGGTGACTCGCTGAACGGTGGTGTCTCCAATGCCCCGGGCCGGGTAATTGATGATGCGCTTGAGAGCCTCTTCGTCGTTGGGATTGGCGACAAAGCGCAGATATGCGAGCATGTCCTTGATTTCCTTGCGCTGGTAAAAGCCAGTTCCGCCATAGATGCGGTAATCCAATCCTTGGCGCCTCAGTGCTTCTTCAAAAGCGCGGCTCTGGCTATTGGTGCGATATAAGATCGCAAAGCCCTTATTGGGCAGATGCAGGGCTGTCTTTTGTTCGAAAATGTATTCGGCAATGCGGCGGCCTTCGTCGCCCTCAGTTGCATTTCGAAAAACTTGAATTTTGGCCCCCTCCTCGTTCGCGGTCCAAACCGATTTCTTGAGCTGTTTTTCGTTGTTTTTAATCACCGAAGCGGCTGCATTGACAATGTTCTGGGTGCTTCGGTAATTCTGCTCCAACTTGTAGGTGGCCACTTCAGGGTAATCGCGTTCGAAGTTCAATATGTTCTGAATGTTGGCCCCTCGAAAGGCGTAAATCGATTGAGCGTCATCGCCGACCACACAGATGTTCTGATGCACCGCGGCTAATTTCTTGGTGATCATGTACTGCACGTGGTTCGTGTCTTGATACTCGTCGACCATGATGTAGCGAAAGCGGTGTTGCCAACGGTTCAATACATCGAGGTGTTCCTTGAAAAGGCGATGCGTATTGACCAAAATATCGTCAAAATCCATGGCTCCGGCCTTGAAGCAACGCTCAGAATAAGCCTTGAAAATTTCACCGAACTGCGGCCGGCCTGCATTTCGATCTTCTTGGGTCAATTCTTCGCTGTTGAGGTAGTGTTTGTAGTCAAACAGGTTGTTCTTGGCGCTGGAAATGCGCGACAAAACCAAGTTGGGCTTGTACTGCTTTTCGTCGATGTTCATCTCCTTGAGAATGGCCTTGATCAAGCTCTTGGAGTCGTCTGAATCGTAAATGGTAAAGTTGCTAGGGTAGCCCAATCGGTCGGCTTCTTGGCGCAAAATGCGCGCGAAAACCGAGTGAAAAGTTCCCATCCATAGGTTGCGCGCTTGGGACCCGACAACATTCTCGATGCGTTCCCGCATTTCCCGAGCCGCCTTGTTGGTAAAGGTCAAAGACAGGATTTGAAAGGGGTCGGCTCCCTGGTGCATCAAATAGGCAATGCGGTAGGTGAGCACCCGGGTTTTTCCAGATCCCGCACCCGCAATGATCATCACGGGCCCTTCGCTCTTCATCACCGCTTGTTGTTGGGGTTTGTTGAGTTTGTCCAGGAATGGAGGAATTTCTTCTGAGGAAGAGGGTGCGTCAGGCCAATTCATGACCCACGAAAATACGGCCCTTGATGGCCGCACTTTTCACATTTTGTGAACCCTTTTTGCCCCTGGTGACAGAATGCAGCTCATGCCTTATTTTTGACGGGATGAGTGCAGATCAAACCTGGGTTCAGCCCGTGCTATGGGCTTCGACGGCTGTGTTTTTTTTGGCCGGGAGTTTGGTTAGCATTTTGTGGATTCGGCGTGAGCGGAGAATTCGCTTGGGCTTGGGTAAAATCATCGATGCTGAAAAAACCGATGACTCCTCGCCGGCCTCTTACCGAGCGGCCAAAGATGTAGAAGAGGCTCTTCGTAACCTGTTTGAGTCGCGCAGCGCCGAGTTGGCCCGCATGAAAATGATGGAGAATTACCGACGCGATTACGTGGGTAACGTGGCCCACGAGCTCAAGACGCCGCTTTTTTCAATTCAGGGCTATTTGGAAACCGTACTGGATGACCCCGAGCTGGATGCCGAAACCCGTCAACTTTTTTTGACCAAAGCCCTGAAAAACGTGAATCGCTTGGGGCAAATCATTCGCGACCTGGATGCCATAACCAAATTTGAAAGCGGGGTACTGAAGCCTGAAATTCAAGATTTTGATGCCTTGGTTTTGGTCCATGATGTGGTTGAGAGTTTGGAACTACAGGCACAGGCCAAGTCGGTAAATTTGGTCGTGAACGCCCCCGAACCCTCGTATTGGGTCCAAGCTGACCCCTCCTTGATTCGCCAAGTGGTCACCAATTTGGCCATCAATTCCATCAAGTATAGCAAGCCCGAAGGGCAAACTAAAATCAAACTCAGTTCAACCGGTAGCCGGGTCATTGTGGAGGTGGCTGATAACGGAATTGGCATCAAGTCCGAGCACCAAAGCCGCATTTTCGAACGCTTTTACCGGGTCAACAGCGACCGCTCTCGCGATACAGGCGGGTCAGGGTTGGGCCTGAGCATTTGCAAGCACATTGTGGAAGCCCACGGCGAGCAAATTCAGGTGATCAGCACCGAGGGAGCTGGCTCTACGTTTAGCTTCGGTTTGAAGGCAAAGGGGAAGCCCAATTAGGGATTCAACAAAGCTCGGGTGCAAAGGCAATTTTCGATCCAATGATAATGCAGTTCGGCAGGGCTGTTATCCAGACGCACATGCGCCCTGATGCTGCCTTCTGATTCGGGGTGGAACGGCTCCAATCGCAGGTGCTTTCTGAAGTCTACGGCTCCCAGGCCATAGGCCTTGAACAGGGCTTCTTTGGCGGTCCAAATACCAAGCAGCCCGTGCAGCTTGTTCTCGGGTGTGAACAGGGCCCGCTCTTCGGGTAGGCTGAATTTCTCAGCAATGCGGTCCAATTGAGCCCGTGGAGCTTCGATATCGATTCCGACTCGCTTGTTTGGGTGAAAGGCGGCGGCCGCCCAGTCTGCGGTATGCGAAAGAGAGAGGAATCCTGAAGCCAAACGGGGAGCTCCCTCTTCGCTCCAAGTAAGACCCTGTAAGGGAGTGAGTTCGGCCACTGCCAGACGGGCAGCACAACTTTGCTGCAAGGCAGCTCCCTTTTTTTTCAGCAGAGCAGGTTCGGCCTCAACGCCATGGCTGAGGTACATTTGCCACAGGATTTCTTCGGTTTCCTGAATGCGCCAAACCGCCCAAAGGGTTCCGTTGTTATCTTGCCCCTTGAATGCTATGCCCATGCCAGCAAAGATATCGCTAATTCATACGATCAGCGGGTTCAAAGGACCGGTCTATGCCTTGGCAGGGTTTTATGCCGGTGGGGCAGACGGTTACCTCGTGCGCTGGGACGCCGAAACCGGCACGGGCCTGGCTTGTGCCCAATTTCCATCGGCGATTTTTGCCCTGCACGAGCAAGGGGACCAGGTCTGGATAGGAACCTTCTCGGGCCAATTGTATCGTTATCGTCCTGGATCAGGGGTCGAAGAGATGCTGCGCTGCGGCTCGGCCATTTATGCCATTCAATCGACGGGTCAGTCCTTGTGGGTGGGCTGTAAATCGGGTCATTTGTGGACCTGGGACGGAGAGAATACATGGCAGAGTCAAGCCGTATTGCCGGGGGCCTTGCGTCACTTGAACGTTCATCGAGGCGAAATGTGGTACGGCGGATCAGGTGGTTCCTGGGGCCCACTGGAGGGCTCACAATGCCCGGTGGTTCATCAAGGAACAATCAGCGGTTTGGCCATGGCTCCTGATAGGGTTGTGAGTTCAGGAATGGATGCCAAGCTTTGTCTATGGAATCCAAGTGCTGACATGGGTTGGGTCTGTCAGCAAGAGATACCCGCCCATCTCCAAGGCATACATGCCTTGGCTTTGCAGCCCCTTCAATCGGTTTTGCTCACCGGCAGCTTGGATAAATCCATCAAAGTTTGGGATTTCGCTACCTTGACTCTGCTCAAGGTGATGGATCCCAGCAAGGGTGAAATGGCGCACACCCGCAGTGTAAATGCCCTGCAATGGCTCGATGATGAACGGTTTGTTTCGGTAAGCGACGATGCGACCCTCAAGCTGTGGCGCTGGGCCTAAAAGGATACGAGGCTGATATGATTTTTATCAGCATTCGCGGTCTGCTTTTCCGCTTACCTTTGAAATAGCATATGAAGAAAGCTATTCTTTCCCTGTTGAGCTTGGCGGCCGCTGCGGCTGCTTCGGCTCAAAGCGACTCCAGTTTCCTGAGTCCCACTTTGCAAGCATCGATCAATCACCATGCTTCCCGATATGTCTTTGCTCCTTCTGCCTATCCTGTTCCGATGGGTGGATTTTATTACCAGACCTATGATTTTGCCACCCACGATGTACAAGTCGGGCTAACCGAGAACTTTTCGTTGGGAATGGGTTATGCATTGCCCTTATTCGCCTACATCACTCCCAAATGGAGCACCGAAGTCAGCGAAAAGGTTCGTTTTGCCCTGGGTGACTTAGGGGCAACCAGTATGTTTTTGCCCCAGGAAAACGCCATACGCATGAACATTGCCTACGGTACGTTCACCGTAGGAACGCCTCAAAGCAATGCGAGTCTGGGAATTGGTTATTTCAGCAACAATTGGAGCGACAACAGTTCATTCATCGTCAACGGTGGGGGCATGGAGCGGGTAACCGATAACATTTATCTGGTCGGTGAATTGTGGTACAATCAGTCTCCCTTGACGTTGAAAACCACGCAGTCGACTTGGGTGCTCGATGCCAATGGGCAGCCCATCGTGAACAATGGCTATTACGAAGTGACCTACCAAGATTTGAGTTTGGAAACCAAACAGCGATTGTTGTTCGGCAGTTTGCAATTTCGCATCATAGGGACTCAAGAAAATACCCGCAGTTGGTCGTTTGGTTTGGCCGGCCTTTCCTTGAGCAGAGATCAGAAAACATTCAAAAATCAATCGGAATGGGGCAGTGAATACGAATCCTCGATCGGGGCCATCAACACCTTTCTCTTTCTTCCCAGCATAACCTACATCAAGAAGTTCGGCGACCTTTCTGGATTTAATTAAGGGTGTATATTTGCCTTCATGATCCTGTCTGACAAGCGCATCCTGGAAGAAATCGAGAAAAAGACTATCGTCATTGAGCCTTATGACCGTGCTGCTCTAGGTAGCAATAGCTATGATGTGCACTTGGGTCCTCATTTGGCGCTGTACAAAGACGAAGTATTGGATGCCAAGGCACACAACACCATTGAGCACTTTGAAATTCCCGACGAAGGCTATGTGCTTCAACCCGATCAATTTTACCTTGGGGTAACCTTGGAATACACCGAAACCCATGCCCATGTTCCTTTTTTGGAAGGCAAGAGTTCAACCGGGCGCTTGGGGATTGATATTCACGCCACCGCTGGCAAAGGAGACGTGGGTTTCTGCGGCAACTGGACCTTGGAAATATCGGTTAAAAAGCCCGTTCGTGTCTACAAGGGCATGCCCATTGGGCAACTGATTTACTTCCCTGTGGAAGGTGAAATTTTGGTTCCCTACAACTCCAAAAAGAATGCGAAATACAGCGGTCAACCCAACCGTCCTGTGGAAAGCATGATGTGGAAGAACTCCTTCTAAAATAGGGGTGTCAAACGCCTCGAAAGGCCTATTTTTGCGGCAGTATGAGCGACGCCGCCCTCTTTGATAAAATCATTTCCCATTGCAAGGAATACGGTTTTGTGTTCCCTTCTTCTGACATCTACGGTGGTTTGGCTGCTGTGTATGATTACGGTCAAAACGGAGCCCCCTTGCGCAACAATCTGCGCCAATACTGGTGGCAGAGCATGACCCAGTTGCATGCCAATATCGTGGGCATTGATGCGGCCATTTTCATGCATCCGAAGACCTGGAAAGCCTCCGGACACGTCGATGGTTTCAATGACCCTATGATCGACAACAAGGACTCGAAAAAGCGCTACCGCGCCGATGTGTTGATCGAAGACCACCAAGAGAAGATTCGCCAAAAAATCGAGAAGGAAGTAGAAAAAGCCGCCAAGCGATTTGGCGATACTTTCGATGCTGCCATGTACCGCAGCACCAATCCTCGCGTCATGGGCTACCAAGAGCAAATCGATCGCTGCGACGCCGTTCTAAAAGAGGGTTTGGAGACAGGGCAATTGCACCTGATCAAGGAATTGATTGAATCTGAAGGCATCGTTTGTCCCATTTCGGGTTCCAAAAATTGGACCGATGTGCGCCAGTTCAATTTGATGTACTCCACCCAAATGAGTGCGGTTGAAAGTGGCGAAGACCAGCTGTTTTTAAGGCCCGAAACCGCCCAGGGTATTTTTGTGAATTTCTTAAATGTGCAAAAGACAGGCCGCATGAAGTTGCCCTTCGGTATCGCCCAAACGGGAAAGGCCTTTCGCAATGAAATTGTAGCCCGGCAATTCATCATGCGCATGAAAGAGTTTGAGCAAATGGAGATGCAGTTCTTTTGCCAGCCCGGCACGGAAATAGAATGGTACGAATACTGGAAAGAAATGCGCATGAAATGGCACCAGGCCATGGGGATTCCCGCCGCTTCGTATCGCTACCACAATCACGTAAAATTGGCTCACTACGCCAATGCCGCCGTTGATATTGAATTTGATTTTCCTTTTGGCTTCAAAGAGGTAGAAGGCATTCACAGCCGTACGGATTTCGATTTGGGCCGTCACGAGGAGTTTAGCGGTAAAAAGTTGCGCTATTTCGACCCCGAGCGAAACGAGAGCTATATCCCCTATGTGGTGGAAACCAGCATCGGCCTGGATCGATTGTTCCTGTTGACCCTGTGCCACGCTTACTGCGAAGAGGAATTGGAGGGCGATACCCGCGTTGTCCTGAAATTGCACCCAGCCCTGGCGCCGGTCAAAGCGGCCATTTTGCCCTTGGTGAAAAAAGATGGATTGCCCGAGTTGGCCGAAGAAATTTATCAGCAACTGCGCTTGGATTTCCCTTGTTACATCGAAGACAAAGACAGCATTGGCAAGCGCTATCGCCGAATGGATGCCATTGGAACTCCCTTCTGCATTACCGTAGACCACGATAGCTTGCAAGACCGTACGGTCACCTTGCGCCATCGCGACAGCATGAAGCAAGAACGCATTTCGATCGATGAGTTGCCTGCCATTTTGAGCCGCGAAACAGCCATGTCTAGCTTATTGAAAAAACTGATTGCATGAAAACCATAGAAACCATCGATCTCGCAGGAGAGAAGGTCATGTTGCGCGTTGATTTCAACGTGCCTTTGAATGCTGAATTCGCCATCACCGATGACTCGCGCATGCGAGCCGCTCTGCCCACCTTGAATAAAATCCTCCACGATGGGGCCTCTGTCATCATCATGAGCCATTTGGGCCGTCCCAAAAATGGACCTGAGGATCGCTTTTCTTTGATACACATTCGCCAGCACTTGGCAGATTTATTGGGCCGCGAAGTTGATTTTGCCAGCGATTGCATAGGCGAAGAAGCCGCTTCAAAAGCAGCCGCGCTCAAGCCGGGTCAAGTCTTGCTGTTGGAGAATTTGCGTTTTTACAAGGAAGAAGAAAAAGGCGATGAAGCCTTCAGTGTTCGCCTGGCTTCTATGGGAACTTTTTACGTCAATGACGCCTTTGGTACGGCTCACCGAGCCCATGCATCAACGGCCATCATGGCGGCTCATTTCTCGGGTAAGAAAGGCTTTGGTCTGTTGATGGCCAAGGAAGTGGCCAACGCCGAGAAAGTCATGTCGAATCCGGCTCGCCCCTTGACTGCCATTGTGGGCGGAGCCAAAGTGAGCGATAAAATTCTCATCGTTGAAAACCTCATGAAGGTGGCCGATCACATCTTGATTGGCGGGGGAATGGCTTACACATTTTTCAAAGCGCAGGGAGGGGAGATTGGAAATTCTCTTTGCGAAGATGATCGCCTGGAAACTTGCCGCGATATTCTGAATCGCGCGGCTGAGCAAGGGGTTCAGATTCACTTGCCTGTTGACAGCGTATTGGCCGATCGATTCGCTTCTGACGCTCAAACCCAGGTGGCTCAATCGGGTCAAATCCCCAGCGGATGGATGGGTCTTGATATAGGATCTCAAGCGCAAACTGATTTTTCAACCGTATTGAAAAACAGCAAAACCATTTTGTGGAACGGCCCCATGGGCGTGTTCGAAATGGATGCATTTGCCGCCGGCACCAAGGCGGTGGCCGAGGCGGTAGCCGAGGCCACTCAAAACGGGGCATTCAGCTTGATCGGCGGGGGAGATAGCGCAGCGGCTGTTTATCAATTTGGTTTCGAATCGCAGGTGAGTTATGTCAGCACCGGCGGGGGTGCCTTGCTTGAGTTTTTCGAGGGAAAAACCTTGCCTGGAATCGCGGCTGTGTTGGTAGACTAAAGTCCCAGCAATTGCCTTTGTTGGTTGCTCAGGCAGCCACACTGGCGAAAATAGGCGTACATGGTGCTGCGCAGCGCATGAGCGTCCAATTCGGCTTTGTGGTTGACTAAAAATTGAGCATCTGTGTTCAATTGACCCTTCATGTCTAAGAAATCAGGGGTGGAGCAGGCGAAGCTGAACCGCAAGAATCGAATTTCTGTGTTGTTGGGGTCCTGAGTGACGGCTTTGCCAAAGTAGGCCCAAGCCGATTGGGCTTTGCTGTATTTGGTAGCGGGCCAGTAACTGTCTCGGGCCTCGAAGCCGAGCGAAGTAGCATAATAGGCTTTTCCCAAGGAGCTGCTGATTTGGCTTTGGGCAAGCCGAGCCAAAGTGCTGTTGTGGGTGGGGTTGCTCAAGGTTTCCAGGTAAGATTGGCGCAAGGCTTGTTGGTTGGAAGCCATTGCCCCAAGACCCAACCCCAGAATGCACACCCATAGCCATGCCCATCGCATAGATATGGAACATTCGAAGGGCTGAAAAGTTTAGAGCCAGCGGCGGCGCTTGAAAAAGAGCAAGGTGCATCCTGAACTCAAGATCATCAAGCCAACGGCAAACCAGAAGCCCCATTTCCATTGGAATTCAGGCGTGTGAGCGAAGTTCATGCCATAAACCGAGGCTATCAAGGTGGGAGGCATGAAAATCACCGAGGCCACGGTGAAGATTTTGATGATTTTGTTTTGCTCGATATTCACAAGACCCATGAACGTGGTCTGCATGTTTTCCAATCGCTGAAAGCTGAAATTGGTATGTTCAATCAGCGAGTGAATGTCCTTGATTACAATGCGCAAACGTTCGTAATCATCGCCTTGGAATTCCCGTGATTTGAGAATGCTGCTCAATACACGCTGCTTGTCTACCGCATTTTGACGCAGTTCCAAGGTCAATTCGAGAAGGCGATTGATTTCCAGAATGATTTCTTCATCTGGGGTCTTTTCGAAGGCAATTTCTTTGCTCAGGCTGCTGATTTGGCGTGCCAAGTTCTCTTGCAAATCAGCATCAGTATCAACAGCCGTTTCCAACAAGGTGGCCAAAATTTGCTTGCCGCTGTGAAGGGTTTTGCCAGAGGCTTTGATTTTGCGCACGCATTCAGCAAATGCGATGATGTTCGCATCGCGGTAAGTGAAGAGGACATCGTCTTGCAGAATGATGGAAACGGGATTCAGGATGTACTGATTCCCTTCTTTGTTCAGCTGCAAGAAGTTGTTGTTGGCAATGATTTCGTCGTCGGTTTCGAAATAGCGCGATGAACTTTCAATCTCCAACTGCTCTTGACGGCTTTGGAATTTGAATTCAAAATGGGATTCTACTTCCTTGATTTCGTCTGAAGTGGGATTCTGAAGGTCAATCCAAATCAATCCCTCTAAGGTCTCGAGTTGAGACAGTGTCTGTACTTTTTGTACAGCATTGTTTCGCTGGTAATAGACGCGCAGCATAGGGTATTTCGACTTCGAGGTTCGCTATCCATGGGAGTGGGAACGGGCGCAAAATTAGGGGTGAAAAACGGCCGAGCCAAGTTTTGACAGCCTTATAAGCGTCCAAAAATGCTTTTTAGCTTGAGCTCGATAACGCCGAACAATGCTTCGCGGAAGATTTTCGTACTCATTTTCGAGGTTCCGGCTGTTCGGTCTGTGAAAATGATGGGATGCTCAGCAATGCGGTAACCCTTTTTGGCTGAGCGAAATTTCATTTCAATTTGAAAGGCGTAACCGCGAAACTTGATACCGTCAATGCCGATGGTTTCCAATACTTGGCGCTGGTAACAGACAAAACCGGCGGTGGTGTCGGCCACATCTAAGCCGGTGATGAACTGTACGTATTTGGAGGCGTAGTAGCTCATCAAGACACGTCCCATGGGCCAATTGACCACGTTAACAACCCCGCCTACGTAGCGCGATCCGACGCATAGGTCTGATGCATTGGGTCCCTCACAGTGTTCAATGAGTTTGGGCAGTTGGTCAACCGGGTGCGAAAAGTCGCAATCCATTTCGCAAATGTGGCTGTAGGAGCGATTCAATGCCCAGTGAAAGCCAGCGATGTAGGCTGTTCCTAAGCCATTTTTCTCTGTTCTTTCCAGCAAATGCAGTCGCTCAGCATACTGAGTCTGTAGGGCTTTTACCGCTGCGCCCGTACCATCGGGAGAACCATCGTCTACGATGAGCAAATCGATGCCTTTTTCCAAGCCCATGACGCGGTGCACCATCGATTCGATGTTTTCGATTTCGTTGTAGGTGGGAATGATGACCAAATAGGGGCTCATGGGCGAAAGGCGAATTTACGTTATTTTGCAGCAAATCTATGCGCCAGAAAGCCCTGTTCCTCGACCGCGACGGTGTCATCAACCACGATCCCGGTGATTACACCAAAAGCCTCGACGAATTTCATCTGCTACCAGGAGCTTTGGAGACCATGAAGGCCTGGTACGATCGTGGGTATAAATTGGTGGTCATTACCAATCAGGCGGGCCTCGATAAAGGCCTGTATACCCAAGATGACGTAGAGCAAATTCACCAGTTTTTACAAGGGCGCTGCGTGGCCATGGGGTTTCGCATCGAAGAATGCTTGTACTGCCCACACCACGAGGGTCGCTCGGGTCGCTGCCTGTGCCGCAAACCCGGATCCCTTTTGATTGAAAGGGCCCTGCATCGATACGGGCTGGATCCGGCTCAGAGCCTGATGATGGGCGATAAGCCCCGCGATGTAGAAGCGGCTGAAAAAGCCGGCATACAAGGTCTTTTGATTCCAGTCAACGAAGGCCCTTTGAGGCCAGAAATGCTGGGCTTATAAGCCTAGGGCTTGATCCACAGGCTCCCACAGCTCGATTTGGTTTCCATCGGGATCTAAGATCCAAGCAAAAGAACCAAACTCATGGGTTTCGACTGGCTTGAGAGTTTCAATGCCTTGTTTCTTTAGCTTTTCGAGCAGCAGAGCCAAATGGTCTACACGATAATTGACCATGTAGCTTTGGCCTTCGACCAGAAAATAACGGTCGTCTTTGTCCATGATGTTCCAACAAGTCGCTCCTGCTTGATCGGGGTCATCGTGTTGTTTCCAAGGGAAAACCACTCCGTATGGACCGATGTCCAATCCGAGCGATTGGCTATACCAGTCATTCATGCGATCCACTTGTGAACTGCGCAAGAATATTCCCCCTATGCCGGTGATATGGCCGGGACTTTTGCTGCTGTTTTGTTGAATCATATCAATGAGCGCCAGCGGCTCCCGCAATGCGTTTGATTTCCTCTTCGAGGTTTTCTTCGGCACCGGGGACATAGCCTTGGTGCTTGTATTGCAGTTGACCCTCGCTGTCGTAAATGAAGGTAAATGGAGGGTTGGTGCCACCCATGGCGCGAAACAAATCTTGGTTTTGGTCCAAAACCACCGTGTAAGTCCAGCCACGGCTGTTGACAAAGGGGCCTACTTTGGTGCTGTTGCGCGCGTCGTCTACGCTTACCGCAATCAATTCAACCCCGTAATTGTCTTGCCATTCTTCGTATTTGTTGTCGTCAATGGCCTGCAATTCTTTGATGCAGGGACCGCACCACGTTGCCCAAAAAGAAACCACCGTGATTTGGCCTTTTTTGACCAATGAATCGAATGCTACGGTATTGCGGTTCAGGTCTACTACATCAATAGAAGGGGCTTTCTGAGCGAGGACTTCGGTGAACAAGGCGCCCAAAACAAGCAGGAACAAGGTGAATTTTTTCATGAGTTGGAGTCGAATTTGGATTCGGTTTGTCAAAGGTCATGCCAAAATCCATTACGCACAAACCCGTTTGGGGTTATTTTTGCTCAATGCAAAAGCCTTCACTGCCTTCTGGAACCCGGGATTTTGGCCCTGTCGTATTGAAACGACGCAAGGCCATCATGCAGGTATTGGAGCGGGTATTCGTCTCTCACGGGTTTGATCCCTTGGAGACCCCTGCTTTGGAAAACCTGAAAACCCTGCAAGGGAAATACGGCGACGAGGGCGACCAGCTCTTGTTTCGCATTTTGAATTCGGGCGATTACCTGAGCAAGGCTCCTGAAGCTGATCGCCACGATTCGAAAGCTTTGTCCCCTTGGATCGCCGATCGGGGTTTGCGCTATGATTTGACCGTGCCCTTGGCTCGGTTTGTGGTGATGAACCGCGGTCAATTGCCCATGCCCTTCAAGCGTTATCAAATGCAACCGGTGTGGCGGGCTGATCGACCTCAAAAAGGCCGTTACAGGGAGTTTTGGCAATGCGACATCGACGTAGTAGGGGCCGATTCTGTTCTCTGCGAGGCTGAGTTGGTAGAAATGTATTTGAAGGCATTTCAGCAGCTCGGATTGGGCGTGGAAATTCGCATCAATCACCGCGGGCTTCTGGATTCGCTCATGCCCAGCCTGGGTTCAGCTAGCGCTTGGTCAGAGTTTATGGTGGCCATGGACAAAGCCGATAAAATTGGCCAAGAAGGGGTCAGTCAAGAACTGCGAAACCGCCATCTGGAGCATGCCGTGCGGGTTTGGGAAGGCCTCTGCGCAGCTCAGCAAGAGGGTGATTTTGAATCCAAATTGAAGGCATTCGAAGCCCTTGCATTTTTCAAAAATGAAGATGCCAATGCCCAGTCGATATTGCAGGCTGAAGAAGCATTGAAAAAGGCAGCAGATGAATTGCGCTTGCTTCGCAGTTTGTTGCCCGCCCAAGCCTCTGTGGTGCTCGATTTGACCTTGGCGCGTGGATTGAGTTATTACACAGGAGCTGTGTTTGAAGTAAGTCCCAAAGATGAGCGCTTGCCGCTTGATTTTCGCTTGGGTAGCATTGGTGGCGGTGGTCGATATGACAATTTAACGGGAGCCTTTGGCCTGCCCGATGTTCCCGGGGTTGGCGTTAGTTTTGGCTTGGACCGCATTTACGATACCATGGAGGCGGCTGGCTTATTCGATCAAATGCCCAGCACTTGGAAGGGTATTTTGTTTTGTCCCATGGACGAGGCTTCGTTTCCCGATGCGGTTCGCTTGGCTAGAGAAGTTCGCCACTGCGGATACGCAGCCGAAGTATATCCCTCGGCGGCTAAATTGAAAAAGCAGCTCGATTATGCCAATCAAAGAGGCTGGTGCCTGGCTGCTATATTGGGCGAAAATGAACGATTGTCTCAAACCGTTGCCCTGAAGGATCTCAACGAAGGCTCTCAGTCTACGGTGTCGTACGATGATTTAGTGACTCACCTCAAAACCCATTTGCCGAATGGCTAATTTTTATACCTTGAACGATGCATGGGCCCAGGCCCATGCTGCGGTGGAGCTCAATGCCGAGACCCGCGATCGCATGAACCAGAGCGTTGCTTTTTTGCATGGCTATTTAAACGCTGCATCTGCCCCTATTTACGGAGTGAATACAGGTTTTGGATCCTTGCAAAACGTACGAGTACCCGATGATCAACTTTCGGAATTGCAGCGCAATTTGCTCATCACCCATGCCGCCGGTACGGGTTCGGTGATCGATCGACCCTTGCGCCGATTGATGATCTGGTTGAAGCTCCAAAACATGGCTCAAGGCTATTCAGCCTTGCGTCCTGTGATTTACGAGCGTTTGGCCGCTATGCTGAATCAAGATTGCTTGCCACGGGTTACCCAACAAGGTTCGCTGGGAGCTTCAGGTGATTTGGCGCCTTTGTCCCAGATGGTGTTGCCCCTGATAGGGGAAGGTTCGTTGCAAGAAGCCAGCGGGCAATGGATCAGCGGTGCCGAATGGTTGCAGCGCAATCAATGGGAGCCGCTAGCCCTGAAGCCGAAAGAGGCTTTGGCATTGATCAATGGAACCCAATTCATGCTGGCCCATGCCGTATGGGCTAGCCGACGCATTGAACGCATGCAGGCACAGCTGGTTTGGATTTCTGCTTTGAGCGCCGATGCCTTTGATTGCCGTCCTGAACCATTTGAGCCCGAATTGCATCGCATTCGCCCACATGCAGGACAAGTGGCGGCTGCCGCTTCGATGAGGGAGGTTTTGGCAAAGTCGGCTATAGCGGCACTGCCCAAGAAGCAGGTTCAAGATCCTTACAGCTTTCGCTGCATTCCCCAGGTTCACGGAGCGAGCATGGACGCTCTAGCTCACTGCTTCAGTGTATGGAGTACAGAGTTGAATTCGGTGACCGATAACCCCAATGTGTTCGAGGCAGAAAATCGGGTCTTGAGCGGTGGGAATTTTCACGGACAACCCTTGGCTTTGACCTTGGATTATGCGGCCATGGCCGTGGCCGAATACGCCAATATTTCAGAGCGTCGAACCTACTTGCTCATTGGGGGTCAACGGGGATTGAAGCCTTACTTGGCTGATGATCCCGGGTTGGATTCTGGATTCATGATTGCCCAATACAGCGCTGCGGCCCTGGTGAGTCAAAACAAACAGTTGTGCACCCCCGCCTCAGTCGATTCCATCGTAAGCTCCAATGGCCAAGAAGACCACGTGAGCATGGGAGCCAATGCCGCCACCAAATTGCTGCGGGTCGTTGACAATGCTGAGCGCGTACTGGCCATCGAGTGGCTGACGGCCTGCAAGGCCATGGAGCAGCGCAAAGCCTTTCAAAAGGAACAGGGACTGGCCGATGCTACACACCCCGAATTGGAGAAGCGCTGGTCTGAGTTTCAAGCTTCTTTGCCAGGAACCCATCAAGACATTCCCATGGAAACGCTGATTCAGCATTCCATGGATTATTTATTTTCTTAGCATCTCGCAACTCCTGGGCTCGTCGATGCTGCGCGGGACCAGAAGTCTGAAGACACCCCTTTCAAGCAGGCCCAGATGGAGCCTGAAGCCTCCAACTGCGGTTGGCGGTGCCGGCTAGGTAGAATTTGTGCAAATCGCAGGGACCATCAGTCGCAGTTGATTGTACTGGCTAAACAGATTCCCCGATGGACTCAAGGGAAGGGATTGCTCCAGCGGGAATTGCTGTAGACATCGGTTCCGTTCAGGGTACTCAGAAAAGCAATGAGCTCGCTTCGCTCGCTGGTGCTGATGTTCAATTTGGCCGTGTTGCCATTGGGGGTCAAGCGCGGGTCAATATTGGTATTGCCAGGGCGAATGATGATGTTGTTGTAATGGCCGATCACACTGGCCAAGGTGCCGAAGTTGGCCGAGTGCATGAAGGGGCCGTTCAATACCCCATCGGGATTCATGAGCTCACGCAAAGTGGGTGAGCGCGTATTGCCCAGGTCCAACACCGCCGGATTGCTCAAATTGCCTACAATGCCGTTGTTTCGGGTATTGGGGTCAATGTCAAATTCGGGTGCCTGGTGGCATCCGCCGCAACCCAAACCACCGGCAATTCGGTTTCCATTGGCGTCGAAAGTGGGAGGAGATAAAAATAACTGCTTCCCCGCATTTTCATTGGCCGTAAAGTTTTGAAAGGGAGCGCCATCGCCTGGAGCCAGGGCTCGGCCCTTGTCGTATTTGCTGTCGAAAGACTGAATGCTGCGAATGAACTGAGCCAGGCACTCTTGCAAGGTAGCCTCTTGAATGTGCACAGGGTCGTTGCTTCCATAGGCCCAGGTAAACAGTTCTTGGTAGTAATCGGTGCCCTTGATTTTGTCGAGCAGAACCTGAATGGAGGGGTCGCCATTTTCGCCTGAATAACCCATTTCGGCATGGTCTTGAATGGGCATGCTGGTTTGTTGTTCCAAACTGGCGGCGCGTTCGTTCCAGAAGAACTTGGTTTCGCGAGCGAAGCGAGCGTTCACCAGGCGCATGCTGTGACGGCCGGTTAGACCGTTGGAACCCCGGCTTTGTGAGGCGGTATCGCCGAAGGCAAATTCTTGATGATGGCAAGAAGCGCAAGCGGTTTTGCCATCGGCAGAAAGCATTTTGTCATAGAATAGAACCCGCCCCAAAGTGGCTTTGCGGTCGCTGATGGGGTTGGCCATGCCGTTGTCTTTGGTGATATAGGTTGGCACCACTTGCTGGCCGTAATTGTCGGGGTTTTCCATGTCGATGCTCCCCTTGAACGTGCGGTCAATGGCGGCCTGTGAAAATCCCGCATTGGGGTCTTTTTTTTGGCAGCTAGTCCATAAAATGATGGCGGCTATCAAGAGGGAGAATGACCGCATGTTCATGCTACTAAGATGCGAGTTTCGAGCCGAAGTTTAATGGGCCAACGCATTTTTTATCGTTTCCCATACTTCGTCGCGCCCCCGTTTGTCTTCTGAGGAGCTGATGATCAAGGGAGGTAATTCTTCCCACATTTCCTGCAATTTGCTTTGAATGGCCCTTATGTTTTCTTCCAGAGCAGAGGCTTTGAGTTTGTCGGCCTTGGTTCCAATCAAAACCATGGGGATTTGATTTTCCCCGCAATCAGCAATGAAATCCAGGTCGATGGCTTGAGGAGGCAAGCGCAGATCCAACAAAACAAAAAGGCAATGCAAATTGGGCCGATCTTTCAGGTAATAGCCAATCATTTTGCCGAATTTTTCCCGCGTTTTTTTCGAAACCTTCGCATATCCATAGCCGGGTAAATCGCAAATCTGCAATTGCCCGTTGATGCGAAATAGGTTCAAGGTTTGGGTTTTCCCTGGGGTAGAAGAAGTTTTGGCTAAGCCCTTTCGGTCGCAAAGCATATTGATCAATGAGCTTTTGCCCACGTTGCTTCGCCCAATGAAGGCGAATTCGGGTTGCTCGGCATGGGGCATGTCCATGCATCGTTCCCAGCTCCCTAAAAAATCTGCTTTGTCTATTTTCATGGTATTCTTCGTACTCAGAAAGGCCGGGCCTTTGGTTGTATATTTGCGGCACTTTGGCTGCTACTGTAAAACCTGACCCTCGCTCCGAGTCTTCAAAAAAACAACAAGTAGAGGAAATGTTCGATGCCATTTCCCCGCGGTATGATTTTTTAAATCACGCGTTGTCTCTGGGCATTGACTATTCCTGGAGGACTAAGGTGCGCAAATGCGTAGCCGCAACGGGTGCGAAAAAAGTCATGGACGTGGCCACAGGCACGGGAGATCTGGCCTTGGAACTCATGAAAATTGAGGGCTTGCAAGTGACCGGGGTCGATATTTCTGCCGGTATGTTGGAGGTAGGAAAGGTCAAGATTCGTCAGAAAGGATTTGCCGAGCGCATCACCATGCAACAGGCCGACGCCGAGCATTTGCCCTTTGAAGATCATGCATTCGATGCCATCACCGTTTCGTTTGGTGTGCGCAATTTCGGTGATTTGAAACAGGGATTGAGCGATATGCGCCGCGTATTGAAGCCCGGTGGTCAGTTGTTTGTTTTGGAATTTTCACAGCCCAAATCGCGTTGGTTTTCGGCCTTGTATTGGTTCTACTTCAAATACATTTTGCCGGTCTTAGGCCGCTTGCTGTCGCGCAGCGTCAATGCCTATACTTACTTGCCTGCAAGCGTAAAAGCTTTCCCTGAGGGAAAAGAATTTGCGTCCATTGCCCAAGAAGTTGGCTATTCGAACGTTACATATACACCCCTTACCATGGGTATTTGTACCCTTTACGAGTGTTCAAACGGTTGAAAAGAGCGGCGGTCATAGCGTTGATTGGCATCATGCAGCTGGGAAGCCGCCAGTTGAAGGCTGCTTCTTGCGACAGTGCATCTGCATGGCTTTGCAGTTCATTGTATGCGCCGTATAGTTCGTATTTGCGAACCCCTCGCAATCCCAATAGGGAGCTTCAAAAGCACTTTTTTTGGGGCATAGCCTTTTCGGGAACCTCGGCCCGCATGCGCATGGAATTGGCTCCAGAATATTGGCAGCGAACGGATTCGATTCAAAGCATAGTGCCGCTGGCCCAAGCGGGAGGGGGCTTTGGCGGTTCAGTGGCCTATCGCATGGGTAAATTTTGGGAGCTGAAAATGATGACCATGCTGCAATTGCATCAGCGTGATATTCAGTATACTTGGCAGCATCTGCCAGGCCCCCGAGTCAAAATTGAAACCATCTCGTTCGATATCCCCTTTACGGTGAAATACCGCAGCGATATGCCCGGCAACACCCGCATGTATGTGTTGGGTGGAGGGCGTTGGTCTCACGACTTTCAAAGCAACGAATCAGTCGTCATAGGGGCGTCTAAACCGTTGATAGCCTTGAAAGCGAATACCTTTTATTACGAAGTCGGGGCGGGTTTGGAGTTTCGCTTGGATTATGTAGACCTCAGTTTGGAGTTAAAGGCTTCTACGGGGATCAACAACGCCTTGGTGCGGGTCCCTGAGAGTTATTACTCGGGCTCGCTGAGTGCTATTTATCCGCGGTTGATATCCATATCCTTGATGGCGCAGAACTGAGCATGCCGCAATTCATTTTACAGCATAAAGCCCCGTTTACACAGGCCAGAGCCGGTGTTCTTCAAACCGACCACGGAAACATTGAGACCCCCATTTTCATGCCAGTCGGTACGGTGGGAACGGTGAAGGGATTGCATCGTGAGCAACTGGAAAACGATGTGCAGGCCCAGATCATTTTGGGTAATACCTATCACTTGTATCTGCGCCCCGGTACGGAAACCCTAGAAGCGGCGGGTGGTTTGCACGGCTTTGCCGGTTGGAACAGGCCTTTGCTCACCGATAGCGGTGGTTATCAAGTGTACAGCTTGGCCGATCAGCGCAAAATGACCGAAGAAGGGGCTGTCTTTCGCAGCCATATCGATGGTTCCAAGCATCTGTTCTCACCCGAGAAGGTCATGGAAATTCAGCGCAGCATTGGGGCTGACATTGTCATGGCCTTTGATGAGTGCACGCCATATCCTTGCGATTATGCTTATGCTGAGCGCAGCATGCATTTGACTCACCGTTGGTTGAAGCGAAGTTGGGAACACTTTCACGCTACCCAACCCAAATACGGTCACCAGCAGGCTTTGTTTCCCATTGTTCAAGGGTCGGTTTACCCTGATTTGCGCCGCAAAAGCGCCGAAGAAGTTTGCCAATATGACGCCGTAGGCTATGCCATTGGGGGGCTTAGCGTGGGGGAACCCCATGCCGATATGTATGCCATGACCCAAGAAGTATGTCAAATTCTTCCAACTGATAAAGCGCGCTACCTCATGGGAGTCGGTACGCCTGAAAATATTTTGGAATCCATTGAGCGGGGTATCGATATGTTTGATTGCGTGATGCCTACGCGTAATGGCCGAAATGGAATGGTGTTTACGCGAGAGGGGACCATCAATTTGCGCAACAAAAAGTGGGAGAAAGATTTCAGCCCACTGGATTCTGAGTTAACGCCCAACTACAGCAAAGCCTACATGAGGCATTTGTTTGCTTCGGGTGAGATGCTAGGGCCCATGTTGGCCTCTTTGCAGAATTTGCGCTTTTATTTGTGGTTGGTAAAGCAAGCGCGCAAGCAAATTCTAGAGGGGCAGTTTCACCTTTGGAAAGCGAGTGTGTTGCCGTCCATCACTCGACGCCTCTAATCATGAAAATTCGGCTTCTCGATCGTTACATAGCCTTTAAGTTTCTTCAGACTTTCGCGGTTACGATTGCCCTTTTTGTGGTCATCATCATTGTGTTTGACATAGCCGAAAAGCTCGATGATTTTTTAGGTCGCCAAGCGCCCATTCAAGACATCATAGGCGTGTATTACGTCAACTTCATTCCCGCGCTGCTCAATACCTTCAGCCCCATATTCATCTTTATTTCTTGCCTGTATTTGACAGCGAGACTAGCGGCTAGAACAGAGATCATCAGCATGCTGGCCGGAGGCATGTCCCTCAGGCGCATTTTGATGCCCTACATGGCGGTGGGGGCCATTTTGGCTCTGGGTTCGTACTGGTTGAACTCGTGGGTGATTCCCATTACCGATAAAAAACGGGTGCGCTTTGAAAATACCTATTTGCGCGATTATTGGGCGCAGGCCAGGGGTACCATTTTTCGGCAGATTGCTCCAGGTACCATTCTGTACATGGAGTATTTCAACAACAACGACTCTTCTGGCGTGGGAGTAACCCTGGAGAAATACAAAGGAAAGGAGCTTCAGAGTTCGCTGTTCGGTCGTTTCATTCGCTGGGACAAAGACGCCCAGACTTGGCGATTGGAAATGGTCACCCAGCGGGAATTTTTGGCAAACGGTAGCCAACGGGTTGAATACAAGCAGCGTTTGGATACGTTGATCGGATTCAACCCCAACCATTTTTTCTTTTACATCGAAGACGCGCAGAGTTTAAACAACGACGAACTCAGACGCTACTTGCAAAACGAACTGCAAAGGGGAGGCCCCAACGTGCTTCATTTGAGAACCGAATTGATGCGGCGATATGCAGCCCCCTTCAGCACCTTTGTGTTGATTTTCATTGCCGTTTGCGTGGCCGGTCGCAAATCGCGAAACGGGCTGGGATTTTCCATGGGAGTGGGCATCTTCGTCATTCTCTTTTTCTTATTCTTTAGTAAATTTTTCATCAGCTACGGTCAAACCGGCATTTTGCCGCCGCTTATAGCCGTGTGGTTGCCCAATTTGGTGTTTGTTCCTGTGGCTTGGATTTTTTACCGCAAGGCCCAGAAATAGGGGGCTACTTTTGCAGCTATGAACTTACAGCGCTTGAATATGCCCCATTGGCCCGAATATGAATTGATCGATTCGGGTGACTTTGAGAAATTGGAGCGCTTCGGTGATTTTGTATTGCGCCGCCCAGAGCCACAGGCCTTATGGCCCAAGGCCTTGCCTGAACGAAATTGGGTTGAAATGGCTCAAGCTTCGTTTTCTCGCAAGAGCGAAAAAGATCCAGAAAACGGGCATTGGACCTTGTCCAAAAACATGCCCGATCGCTGGATGATGCCCTACAAAAGCAAGGCTCTCCACTTGCAATTTCGTTTGGCCTTGACCTCGTTCAAGCACGTGGGCATCTTTCCCGAACAAGCGGCCAATTGGGAATACATGGCCCAGGCTCTGAAAGGGAAATCAGGCGCTTCGGTGCTGAATTTGTTCGCTTATACAGGTGCGGCTTCATTGGCAGCACGCCAATTAGGGGCTGACGTGGTGCACGTAGATAGCATCAAAGCGGTGGTAAGTTGGAGCCGTGAAAACATGGAGCATAGCCGCTTGGATGGCATTCGCTGGGTGGTTGAAGATGCCTTTAAGTTTGTGCAACGAGAGGTGCGCAGGGGTAAAGTCTACGAAGGGTTGATTTTGGATCCCCCGGCTTATGGCCGAGGGCCCAGCGGTGAGAAGTGGGTGCTTGAGCGACAAATCAATGAATTGATAGCCCTTTGCGCGCAATTGTTGGCTCCCAAGCATTCCTTTTTCATTCTGAATACCTATAGCATGGGCTTGTCTCCCGTGATTACGGAAAATTTGATTCGCACCCATTTTGGTCAAGCCACCTACGATTCGGCCTCTTCGGGGGAATTGCTATTGACCGACCGCGCTGGGCGTCACTTGCCCACGGGAAACTACTTGCGCTTTTCGCGTTAATCGACGGCGATGACCAGGCCTTTCAAGTAATGCCCTTCGGGGTGGTAAAGCCCTTCTGGATGATCGGGCCCCTGGTTCAATCGGTGAATGATTCGAGCCCCGCGGCCAGATTCCAAGCCAGCGGCAGTCACTGTATGGCTGAAAAGCTCATCATCGATAACCTGTGAACAGCTGAACGTAAACAACAATCCGCCGGGTTTCACCCGTTGAAAACCCAAGCCATTGAGTCTCTTGTAGCCCATGACCGCGGCGTGTTTTTTGCGCAAGTTTTTGGCAAAAGCAGGAGGGTCCAAGACCACAATGTCAAATTGCTCGCGTTCTTCTCCCAAAAACTTGAGGGCATCTGCCGTAATCGATTGGTGTTGCGATTCAAAGCCGTTTAGGGCCATGTTGCGGTCGGTTTGGGCCATGGCGCGGGCTGAAACATCTACGCTTTTAACGTGCTGAGCGCCTCCTCGAAGAGCGGCTATGGAGAACCCGCCGGTGTAGCAGAAGGTGTTGAGCACCGTTTTGCCATGCGCGTATTGTTGAAGGAGAGCGCGGTTGTCGCGCTGGTCCAAAAAGAACCCAGTCTTTTGGCCTTCTTCCCAGTTGACTTCGAATTGCCAGCCATTTTCGCGGGCGATGCAAGATGGGGACTGGCCCAGTAAATAGCGGTCTTCGGCATTGGGGTCATGCAGCGCAGCTTTGCTTTTGCTGTAAATGGTAGACAAGGCTGGGAAAACCGATTGCATGGCCTGAGCAATGATGGGCAAATCGGCGTAGACGCCCAAGCTATGGGCTTGTACCACTGCGTGCCGCTCATAGGTGTCGATGATCAGACCCGGCAATCCATCTCCTTCACCGTGAACCCATCGAAAAGCCTGGGTTTGGTCATTGGGGAGCCCGAGACGAGCGCGCAATTCCCAAGCCTCGCGTAGTTTTTTTTGGTAAATCTGCTCGGGGCTAAGCGCTTCCCAGCTCATGAGTCGAACAGCGATGCTGCCGTCGCTGTAATGGCCTGTACCCAGAAATTCCTCTTTGTGATTGACCACATCGACCCAATGACCGGCGGCTAAATCTTGGTCGTCAAAGACAACGGCTCTGGCAATGGCCCCTGAGAATACCCATGGGTGTCTGCGAAGCAAGGAGATTTCTTTTCCGGGTTTGAGTACAATGCGCGTATTTGTCATGGGCGAAGGTGCAAAGTTCAAGCAATTGGCAGAACTTTGAGGTATGCGGCATAAAATACAGGACTTGGTACGGGCCTTGGAAGCAGTGGCTCCAAGTTCGCTTCAAGAATCCTACGACAACAGTGGCTTGTTGGTGGGGAGGTGGGAACAGGAAGTTTCCCAAGCTTTGCTCTGTTTGGATTGCACCGAAGAAGTGGTTCAAGAGGCCATCGATAAACACTGCGAATTGATCATCGCTCATCATCCCATTGTATTTGGGGGAATGAAGCGGTTCAACGGGGCTGATTATGTGCAGCGAACCGTGGAAATGGCCATTCGCGCAGGCGTGTCCATTTATGCCATACATACCAACTTGGACAACGTGCTCAAGGGTGGGGTGAACGGTAAAATTGCCGAGCGTTTGGGCCTGCAAGGATGGCGCATTTTGCAACCCATGCCGGGTCAAATGCTGCGCTTGGATGTCTACGTGCCGGCTGAAAATGCGGCCGAATTGGAGCAAGCGCTCTTTGATGCAGGCGCCGGTCAAGTAGGCAATTACGCTGATTGCCGTTTCGCCGTAGAGGGGCAGGGGTCTTTCACCCCCATAGAGGGTTCTGACCCTTATTTGGGAAAACAGGGTAAGCGGGAGTTGGTCCAGGAGGTTCAGCTTTCGGTGATTCTGCCCGCCTCGCTGCGCTCGGCGGTACTCAAAGCCATGACCGACCACCATCCCTACGAAGAAGTGGCTCACCACGTCTGGGCCTTGGATAACGCCCATCCTGAATTCGGTGCCGGTTTGTGGGGTGAGTTGCCCGAGCCCATGAGTGAAGAGGCATTTTTGCAGCACCTCAAGGTCAGCATGGACTTGCATAATTTTCGATTCACGCCCCGAAAACACAACCGACCCATTCACCGAGTGGCAGTCTGCGGTGGTGCCGGTAGTTTTTTGATCAAAAAAGCCCGCCAAGTAGCCGACGCTTACATCACTTCTGATGTCAAGTACCACGAGTTTTTTGACAGCGAAAAGCAGCTCCTCCTATGCGACATTGGGCACTTTGAAAGCGAGCGCTTTACGCAAGAGCGTTTAGCCGAGATTTTATCGCATAAATTCCCTAACTTTGCAACCCTTTTTACCCAAACGAATACCAACCCGGTTCGATATTATTTATAACCCATGGACGTAACCATCGAGAAAAAACTTCAGGACCTTTGGAAGGTTCAGCAAATCGACTCACGCATTGATGCCATTCGCGCTGTCATGGGCGAGTTGCCAATGGAAGTAGCCGATTTAGAAGACGAAATCACAGGCCTTGAAACCCGCGTGGCTCATATCCAAGGCGAAATGGCTGAATTGAAAAGCGATATTGCCAACAAGAAAAATGCCATCAAAGATTTCCAAGCTCAGATTGACAAGTACGACGAGCAGTTGAACAACATCAAAAACAGCCGCGAGTACGATGCCATCAGCAAGGAAAAGGAAATCGCCGGATTGGAGATCTTGTCAGCTGAAAAGAAAATCAAGGATTTGACCGCTCAAATCGAAGCCAAAACCGAAGTGTTGACCGCTACCGAAGAGTCTTTGGATAGCAAGCGCAAAGACATCGATTTCAAAAAGGCTGAATTGGGTGAAATTGAAAAAGAAAACGAAGAAGAATTGGCCAAATTGGGCAAGGACCGTGAAGCGGCTGAAAAGAAGTTGGACGTTCGCTACCACCGTGCCTACCACCGCATTCGTGAGAATATGAAGAACGGCGTGGCTGTAGCGGCCATTGTTCGGGGTTCATGCGGCGGTTGTTTCGGTAAAATTCCTCCCCAGCGTCACAGCGACATTCGCGCTCACTACAAAATCATCGATTGCGAATTCTGCGGTCGCATTTTGGTTGACGAACACATTTCTGGCATCAAGGCCCAAAACGAAGAAGACAAGCCCAAGACTACGCGTCGCAAGATGCGCTTGACGGCTACCAAATAAGGCAAAAGCCTATGGAAAAGAAAAGCCCCGATCCATCGGGGCTTTTTTTATGCTGAACGCGCTGAGAAGATGCGGTCAGGCGTTAAGCGTGTTGGTGAATGTCTCTATGTGTGAAATCCGGTTTGATGGAGGTCAAATCCCAAGATCAGGTGTCGTTCGGTAAGGCATTAGGAACGATCGCGGTATCGCCAAATCTTCCACCAGCGGTACACCAGGTAGCGCTCTTTCTTTTTGAGTTGAACCTCGGAGTCTTGTATTTGGACATCCAAATCGGCATGAAAAGAGGGATCTTTCTTTTGCCTGAGAATTTGAGAAGGGAAGAGGCTTCGATGGCCGGTCATCAAATAGGCAATCACACAGCTAATGGCCGCATAAGGCGCGATTTCAGATCCAAACAATTCCATGCCCATGATCGAGGCGGCAATGGGGGTATTGGCGGCTCCAGAGAGCAGGCTGACCATGCCAATGGCGGCAAACGTTTGAGGGGGCAGACCGAAGTATTGGCCAAAAACGGCTCCTGCGGTGACACCAATGAAAAAGGTTGGGGTGACCACACCGCCGCTTCCGCCGAAACTCAGCGTAATGACTGTGAACAGCATTTTGACTAGGAAGTCTTGCCAACGCGCTGAATCTGTACCAATCAATATGCCGTCAATGGTTTCCAACCCCAGGCCGAGGTAACGGGTACCGAGCAAGTAGGCGAGTGCGGCTAAGAGGCATCCGCCGGCGAAATTCAACGCGTAACGGTTCCATTTGAACAGTCCAATGCGTTTTTCAATGAAACGATTCAGTTCAATGAACAGAAAACTGCAAGAACCGAAGAATACGCCCCCCAAGAGCAGCAACAAATAAAAACTGCGGTTAAAATCGGGGACGAAAAAGCCGCCGCTGTGAAAATATTCTATGCCCAATGAAGAGCAAGTCTGGTAGGCCACGATCCCCGAAATGAAGCTGGGCAGCATGACGTCGTACATCACAGCGCCCACATACAGCACCTCGAGCCCAAAAATGGCACCCGAAATGGGAGTGCCAAAAATGCCAGCAAAACCAGCGCTGATGCCGCAAATGACCAATTTTTTTCGATCGCGATCGCTGAGTTTCAATAGATCCGAGAAAAAGGAAGCCAGTCCCGCTCCAATCTGCCCACTGGGGCCCTCTTTCCCCACTGAACCCCCGCTGCTGATGGTCAATACTGTGGCCATGAGTTTGATGGGAATGACTTTCCAGTCGATGCGGCCGCTGCGTTTGTGAACCGCTTCGATTACTTTTTCAGTTCCATGGCCTTGGCTTTGCGGGGCAAAGGTTTTCACCAGCCAGGTGCAAAACACAAAACACAGGGGTAGGGCGAGGTAATAATAGGGTTGGTGGCTCCATACCACTCCTCGATCCAACAATGAGAGAAAGAAGGTGGTAGATAAGCCTACTATGGCGCCAATGGCCGTGGCCAGTGCTACCCATTTGACGATGCTAAAAAACAGGGTCGTTTGCTCTTCGAGGCGTTCTTTGACGGTTTCGCTATCGGGGGTGAATTGTTCGAACATGGTCGCTTAGGGTTTCGGCCAGGTTTCGGGCGAAGAAAGCCTTAGGTCCTCCATTTCTGAGGTTTCGAGAGCCACCAACAGGTCGGGCATGATCTGCTCAATTTTTTCTTTGCTGGCCGAGCTGATATCGATGATGTAAATGTGTTGGCCTTCGTCGAGGGTCTGAGCCCCCAGCCATTGAATCTGCACTTCGTCGGCAAAACGCTGCCTAACGGGGATCAGGGCATACCACCCATGTCCATAGCCCTCGTCGTCTAAAGCGGCCGCCACGCGCAGCGGAGCCAGGGGTTGAACCCGATTGGGTATGTTGGGACTGGCCAGAAGTTCGCGCACGGCATTCAAATAGGCAGAACGGCCGCCAAAACGGTCAACCATGCCGGGAGGGGCAAAAGCGGCATAGGCCTCAGCTTGGCGACGATTGAACGCGGTGCTGATGTCGTTGGCGGCTTGCCAAAAGGCCCGGTGCATCTTGATGGAGTCAATGGCGTAGAGGCTCAAATGGCTCGTATCGGGCAAAGGAGGGACCGGGGTCAAACGCAGCGAATCAGGCAATTCCTCTTCTGGGTTTTGAAAAGCTGATTCCGAAAGGGAGTCGCTATCATTCCCGAGCTGAGATGAGTTCTTGTAATAGCCAATCACCCAGGCAATCAAAGAAACGGCCAAGATGGACAGGGCAATCGCTCTGCGTGATTTCTTGGAAAAGGAGCTCCAAATCGAGGCCATGCCTCAAATTTAGGCCATTTCGCCCAAAGGCGCCTCGCCTTAACGCAGAAGGCCTCCCGTTGGGGAGGCCTTCTGCGTTGAGATTCAGGAATGATTACTTGACTTCTTCGAAGTCTACATCTTGCACTTCGTCGCCTGCTGAACCGCTGGCACCTGCAGGGCCTGCTTCTTCAGCACCTGCGCCAGGAGCCCCTTGGGCACCGGCTGCATTGTACATGTCTTGGCTGGCAGCCTGCCAAGCTTGGTTCAAGGCTTCAGAGTGGGTTTCGATGTCTGCGAAATTGCGAGCGCTAACCGCCTCTTTCAATTTGGCTGCAGCTTCTTCGATGGTCTTTTTCTTCTCTTCGGGAAGCTTATCGCCGTACTCGCTCAATTGCTTTTCGGTATTGAATACCAAACCGTCAGCCGCGTTGATTTTGTCGGTTTCTTCTTTGCGCTTTTGGTCGGCTTCGGCGTTCATTTCGGCATCTTTCTTCATGCGCTCAATCTCTTCTTGAGACAAGCCGCTAGAAGCTTCAATGCGAATCTTCTGCTCTTTGCCAGTGGCCTTGTCCTTGGCGCTGACATTCAAGATGCCGTTGGCGTCGATGTCGAAGGTAACTTCGATTTGGGGAACACCGCGGGGTGAGGGAGGAATGCCGTCCAAAATGAATTTGCCGATGGTTTTGTTGTCGGCGGCCATGGGGCGTTCCCCTTGGCAAATGTGAATCTCTACTTGAGGCTGGTTGTCAGCGGCCGTAGAGAACGTTTCGGTCTTCTTGGTGGGGATGGTCGTGTTGGACTCGATCATTTTGGTCATGACGCCACCCATGGTCTCGATGCCCAAGCTCAGAGGAGTCACGTCCAGCAACAAGATGTCTTTTACTTCGCCGGTCAAAACACCGCCCTGAATGGCCGCTCCAATGGCCACAACCTCATCGGGATTCACTCCTTTAGAGGGTTTCTTTCCAAAGAAATCTTCAACCAGTTTTTGGATGGCGGGAATGCGGGTAGAACCCCCTACCAAGATCACTTCGTCGATATCGCTAGCGCTCATGCTGGCGTCTTTCAACGCTTGTTTGCAAGGCTCCAAGGTGCGCTTGATCAAACTGTCAGCCAACTGTTCAAACTTGCTTTGGGTCAATTTGCGAACCAAGTGCTGGGGAACACCGTCAATGGCGGTGATGTATGGCAAGTTGATGTCAGTCTCTGTGCTGCTGGAAAGCTCGATTTTGGCTTTTTCAGCGGCTTCTTTCAAACGCTGCAAAGCCATGGCGTCTTTGCGCAAATCAATGTTTTGTTCGCTTTTGAATTCTTCGGCCAACCAATCGATGATGACCTGGTCAAAGTCGTCACCACCCAAGTGGGTATCACCGTTGGTGCTTTTTACTTCAAATACTCCGTCACCCAATTCCAAGATGGAAACGTCGAAGGTTCCTCCACCCAGGTCGTATACGGCAATTTTGATGTCGCGGTCGATTTTGTCCAAACCGTAAGCCAAGGCAGCGGCGGTAGGTTCGTTGATGATGCGCTCTACTTTCAAGCCTGCAATTTCACCAGCCTCTTTAGTGGCTTGACGCTGAGCGTCATTGAAATATGCGGGAACCGTCACGACAGCACGGGTTACCTCTTGGCCCAAGTAATCTTCGGCCGTCTTCTTCATTTTCTGAAGAACCATGGCGCTCAATTCTTGAGCGGTGTATTGGCGATCGCCAATTTGAACGCGAGGGGTATCGTTATCGCCCTTTACCACTTCGTAGGGAACGCGTCCCACTTCTACGCTCATGTTGGAGTATTTCTCGCCCATGAATCGCTTGATAGATTGAATGGTGTGCTTGGGGTTGGTGATGGCTTGGCGTTTGGCTGAATCGCCCACCTTGCGCTCACCGTTTCCATTATCCAGGAAAGCAACAATAGAAGGAGTCGTACGGCGACCTTCGCTGTTGGCAATTACCACGGGCTCGTTTCCTTCCAAAACGGCCACACAACTGTTCGTCGTTCCTAAGTCAATTCCAATTATCTTACTCATTGTATTCGGTTTTCTCTCTTTTTGCAAACCGAGTGCCAGCCCCCATTGGACTCAAATGGGCTGACGAATTGGCAGATTTTGGCAGAAATCGCGCTTAGGGAATGAGGTTGAGCGGCAATGTTGTCGGATGCTTGGCCAAATATTGGATCGAAGCCGAATGAATGGGGACCTGATCGATCTTCTGTTGGCTGCGGCTCGCAAATAGACCCAGACCCCCGTCGATGTTGGAGTATTCAGCTTGCTTTTGCACAATGCCTATGCTGGGTTCGTTGACCGAAATGTAATCGAGCAATTGCTGATTGCCCCCGTAGAATACAATGCCCACATTTTTCAAGCGGTGCAAGGTATTGGGGTCGCTGGGAATGGTATTGGCCAAAAATTGCAAGAAAGACAAGCGGGGAATTTGGTTCAGGGCGCGTATGCCGGGCTGTACATAATAATTGCGCAGCATGCTCCAAACGGCGGTATGTCTGCTTTTTTGGTTGGTGTCTAAGGCATTGATGCTTTCGTAATGCACGTAGAATTTCACATCATATGCGTAGGTATTGGCACCGGGAGTGAAGCTGACGGTGATGTACTCAGGGCCTACCGAGAACAAGTTGGTCACGCTGTTGAAGGGGCTTTGAATTTTGGCATCGCCCACGCTGCGGGTACTCGAGTAGATCGAAGTGCCTGAAAGGGGGTTTTGGACCCGAATTTCATAGACCTCATTGGGGTAAATGCGCTCGCGTGTGGTCCATAAACGGGTGTATTGGCTGGCGAAAATTCCCGAATCTTTTTGGGTGCTCCATTCGGGTGTGCAGGGAATTTGTTGGCCCGTGGCGGTTCGAGTAAGAGTGACCAGCACCGAGTCGGCGAAGAGGGAGTCGCTGATTTGGGCGGTCTGATAGACCGTGCCATCGCCTCCCAAAAAGGCCTTGTTCACGCGTATGCGCTGAACCGAATCATAGGGGTCTAACAAACCGTAAACGACCAAGGTTTCTTTCCAGGGGGCATTGATGTCTACGGTGTTTTCGCAGGCTGATAAAGCGAGGCCCAATGCGGCGATGATGGAAAAAGCCCTAATTTTGTTCACGGAAGCGCAAAGATGGGTTTTTTTAGCTTCAGTCGGACGCACCGATTGGCAAGCAGTTGAAAAAATGACGAAGGCGCTTTGGCTATTGTAAAACCCATGAGTGTACACAGTTCCATTCGCAAAGTGACCACCCACCAGTTGCATGAAATGAAGGCAAGGGGGGAGCGCATTTCCATGTTGACAGCCTACGATTATTCCATGGCTCAAATTGTGGATGCCGCGGGCATAGACGTGATTCTAGTTGGCGACAGCGCCTCCAACGTAATGGCCGGTCACGAAACGACTTTGCCCATAACCTTGGATCAAATGATTTACCATGCTTCCAGTGTAGTACGCGGGGTAGATCGGGCCTTGGTGGTGGTAGATCTGCCGTTTGGGTCCTACCAAGGCAATAGCAAAGAGGCATTGACCAGCACGGTTCGCATCATGAAAGAATCAGGAGCCCATGCCATTAAAATGGAGGGAGGAGAAGAAATCATCGAGAGCATCAAGCGCATTTTGACTGCCGGTGTGCCCGTGATGGGGCATCTCGGGTTGACGCCTCAGAGCATCTATAAATTTGGGACATACAACGTCAGGGCGAAAGAAGAAGCCGAAGCAGCCAAATTGCTCAGCGACGCCAAGTTGTTGGAAGAAGCCGGATGCTTCGCTTTGGTGCTGGAAAAAATACCGGCTGCCTTGGCTGAACGAGTAACCCGCAGCTTGAACATTCCTGTCATTGGCATAGGTGCCGGTGGAGGGGTAGATGGTCAGGTTTTAGTGGCGCACGATTTATTTGGAATTACGCAGCAATTTTCACCGCGATTCCTTCGCCGTTACCTAAATTTGTACGACGATATGAAAGGTGCCGTGGAGCGTTACATCGCGGATGTGAAATCCCGGGACTTTCCCAGCGAACAAGAGCAGTATTGACTGCGATTGGGCTGTTAGCTCAGTTGGTTTAGAGCACTATCTTGACAAGGTAGGGGTCGATGGTTCGAATCCATTACAGCCCACAAAAAAAGCCCCGACCAGTCGGGGCTTTTTCGTGAACTAGCGTTGAGGATTAACCTTGGTTGGCTTTGGCGTGATCGGCCAAGAATTGGGCCAAACCGTTGTCGGTCAAGGGGTGCTTGAGCAAGCCTGTAATGGCGCTCAAAGGACATGTGACCACATCAGCACCGGCTTTGGCGGCTTGAACAATGTGCAGAGGGCTGCGCACGCTAGCGGCCAAAATTTGGGTTTGGAATCCTTGAATGGTGTAAATGTCAGAAATGTCTTCAATCAATTGCATGCCATCCCAGTTGATGTCGTCCAAGCGACCAATGAAGGGAGACAAATAGGTAGCGCCTGCTTTGGCGGCCAAAATGGCTTGACCCGCGCTGAAGACCAAAGTGCAATTGGTGCGAATGCCGGCTTTGGTGAAGTGGGCAATGGCTTTGATGCCTTCTTTGATCATGGGAACTTTGACCACGATGTTCTTGTGAAGGGCCGCCAGTTTCTCACCTTCGGCAACCATGCCGGCAAAATCGGTGCTAATGACTTCAGCGCTCACATCTCCATCGGCCATTTCGCAAATGGTTTTGTAGTGTTGCATGACAGCGGCCTCGCCCACGATGCCTTCTTTGGCCATCAAACTGGGGTTGGTGGTCACGCCATCCAATATGCCCAAATCATAG
>Ga0222713_10000504_pt1 | contig 44058 bp, 66 predicted proteins | sample C33_649DmetaG_FD_165061 | JGI IMG/M metagenome (GOLD analysis project Ga0222713, IMG submission 165061) | Estuarine water microbial communities from San Francisco Bay, California, United States - C33_649D | ecosystem: Environmental > Aquatic > Marine > Unclassified | place: USA: California... | reverse complement strand
CGATTACCCTTTCTGGACAGGTATCCATTCGGTGGATCGAAGGTAAAATGAACTCTTACATGAATAAGGTTCTTAAGACTAAAGATGTTGATTATGTTATTGCTTCAGATACTGATTCCATTTATCTTAATATGGGTCCTCTGGTTGAAACTGTATACAAAGGAAGAGAGAAAACTACTGAAAGCATTGTTTCGTTCCTTGATAAGGTCGCTTCGATGGAACTTGAAAAATATATTGAAAGTTCTTACGAAGAATTGGCGACCTATGTAAATGCATACGATCAAAAGATGCAAATGAAACGAGAGAATATTGCTGACCGTGGAATCTGGACTGCCAAGAAACGATATATTCTTAATGTTTGGGATAGTGAAGGTGTTCGATATGAACAACCAAAACTTAAAATCATGGGTATCGAAGCAGTTAAATCATCTACTCCAGCACCTTGTCGTAAAATGATTAAGGATGCTCTTAAGTTGATGATGAGTGGAACTGAAGATGATGTGATTGAGTTTATTGATAAATGTCGCCGCGAATTTAGAACTCTTCCTCCAGAATCTATTGCTTTCCCAAGGACAGCATCTGATGTTGAAAAATATAAATCAAGTTCTACAATTTATACCAAAGGAACTCCCATACATGTTAGAGGAGCATTATTATTTAATCACTATATTAAGAAGAATAATTTACTCAATAAATATTCTTCAATCCAAAATGGAGAAAAAATTAAGTTTATTTATCTTAAAAAACCAAATATAATTCAAGAAAATGTAATTTCTTTTATTCAAGAATTCCCAAAAGAACTTAATCTGAACAAATATATTGATCATGATTTGCAATTTGAAAAAGCATTTTTAGAACCAATTAAGACTATTCTAGATTCAATTGGATGGTCTATAGAAAAAACCAGTACACTAGAATCATTTTTTTCATAATGAAAATTTCAGTAGAAAAAATAAATCCTTTTGGACCAACTATTTTAAAAACAAAATGTCCAAAAAATATTTTGGATAAAATTAATTCTTTTGTTGATGATGTAGAAAAAAATGAAGAGTATAAAGAATTGTATAGTTCTGTTTCTGGAAATATACCAAATCTTCTTTTAAGAGATATTGAAAATATATATTTGTCTTATGATTTTTGTAGAGAGATTGGTTTAAAAGAATTACTTGAAAAATTAGTTGATAATTATACTGAAACTGATGGTGAATATAAATTATCATTAATAGGAAATGCTACATCTGGAGATGATTCATTTAAAAAACTTGAAAAAGTTTTATATGCTGATGTTTGGGTTAATAGATATTATTCTGGAGATTATACTCCCATACATACACATGGTTCTGATCTATCCGGAGTAATATTTTTAGATATTCCTGAAAAAGAACTATATGAAGAATCTATAAAAAATATAGAATCTCAAGGAAAAATTTATAATGAATATGAAACAAGAGAATCTGGAAGACTACTTTTTATTTACGGATCAAATCAAACTTTTTGTGATAATATATGGAGACCAGATCAAACCATTGGAGATATATTGATATTTCCTTCTTGGTTAAATCATTTGGTTTATCCTCAAAAAACAAATAAAGAAAGGAGAACTTTAAGTTTTAACATTATTCAAGAAAATTGTTATTATGAGAGAATGATTGATTATTATGGAGATTATCAAGGAGATTAAAATGGATTTTTTAAAAGATATTGTAAAAGAAATTGGTGACGACTTCACTAAACTAGCATCAGACATTGACGAAACAGAGACTTATGTTGACACGGGTTCATACATTTTTAATGCACTGGTTTCAGGTAGCATATTTGGTGGTGTATCTGGGAACAAGATTACTGCTATTGCTGGAGAGTCTTCTACTGGAAAAACTTTCTTCAGCCTCGCCGTTGTTAAGAATTTTCTTGATTCCAATCCCGATGGTTATTGTCTCTACTTTGATACTGAGGCTGCTATTACCAAATCCCTTGTAGAGTCTCGTGGAATTGATACTTCTCGTCTTGTTGTAGTTAATGTTGTTACAATTGAAGAGTTTCGTGGTAAGGCACTCAAGGCAGTAGATCTATACTTAAAAAAACCTGTAGAAGAACGCAAACCTTGTATGTTTGTGTTAGACTCTCTTGGAATGCTTTCTACAGAGAAAGAAATCACTGACGCACTCAACGACAAGCAAGTTCGTGATATGACTAAATCACAACTTGTGAAAGGTGCTTTCCGAATGCTCACACTTAAACTAGGTCAAGCAAATGTTCCACTTCTTGTCACAAATCACACATACGATGTCATCGGAGCTTATGTACCAACGAAAGAAATGGGCGGAGGTTCTGGACTTAAATACGCAGCGTCTACAATCATCTATCTCAGTAAAAAGAAAGAAAAGGATGGAACAGAAGTTATCGGAAATATTATCAAAGCTAAGACTCACAAGTCGCGTTTGAGTAAGGAAAATAAAGATGTTGAGATTCGTTTGTTTTATGATGAACGCGGTCTAGATCGATATTACGGACTACTTGAACTCGGTGAGATTGGAGGTCTATGGAAGAATGTCGCAGGTCGTTATGAAATGAATGTTGACGGTGAGACAAAAAAAGTTTATGCTAAAGCAATCCTCAAAGAACCAGAAACATATTTTACTGATGAGGTAATGAATCAATTAGATGAAATTGCCAAAAAAGAATTTAGTTATGGTTCTTAAAAATAATGGAAGTAATTAATGGAACAAATTGAAATTTTAATCTTAAAAAATTTAATTTATAATGGAGAATATTTAAGAAAAGTTATTCCATTTATAAAAAAAGATTATTTCCAAGATCAGTCTCAAAAAATTATATTTGATGAAATATCAACTTTTGTTCAGCAGTATAATAATCCACTAACAAAAGAAATACTTTGTATTGAGATTGAAAAAAGATCTGATATTAATGAAAGTTCTTTTAAAGAGATTATTCAACTAATATCAAATCTAAATGAAGATTCAATTGATTTTGAATGGTTAATTGACACCACAGAAAAGTGGTGTAGAGATAGAGCAATTTATCTTGCCCTTATGGAATCAATCCATATTGCTGATGGCAAAGATGAAAAAAAGAATAGAGATAGTATTCCATCAATTCTTTCAGATGCACTTTCTGTAAGTTTTGACAATCATATTGGACATGACTATCTAGAAGATTATGAACAAAGGTATGAATCTTATCATAGAAAGGAGGAAAAAATTGAATTTGATCTTGAATACTTTAACAAAATTACCAAAGGTGGTCTCCCTAACAAAACTCTTAATGTCGCTCTTGCTGGTACGGGTGTCGGCAAAAGTTTATTCATGTGCCATGTGGCTAGCTCCGTCTTGCTCCAAGGGAGGAACGTTCTGTACATTACGCTGGAAATGGCAGAAGAACGCATTGCTGAAAGAATTGACGCAAACCTCTTGAATGTTCCTATTCAAGATATTGTAGATCTTCCTAAACAAATATTTGATAGTAAGGTTACAAATCTTGCTAAGAAAACTCAAGGTACTCTTATAATTAAAGAGTATCCTACAGCATCTGCTCATGCTGGACATTTCAAGTCGCTTCTTAATGAACTTGCACTTAAGAAGTCATTTAGACCTGATATTATTTTCATTGATTACCTTAATATTTGCGCTTCCAGCAGGTATAAAGGAAACAGCAATATCAATTCATATACATTTGTTAAAGCAATTGCTGAGGAACTTAGAGGACTCGCCGTTGAGTTTAATGTCCCAATTGTCTCCGCTACTCAGACTACCCGTTCAGGTTATGGTAGTTCTGATGTTGAACTTACCGATACTTCTGAATCCTTTGGTCTCCCTGCTACTGCTGATCTTATGTTTGCCCTTATTAGTACTGAAGAGTTGGAGGGACTTGGACAAATTCTGGTGAAGCAACTTAAAAACCGATATAATGATCCAACAATTCATAAGAGATTTGTGATTGGTATTGACCGCGCTAAAATGCGTCTTTATGATTGTGAACAATCTGCTCAAGATGGAATTGTTGACAATGGGAAAGATGAAGAGTATGATTATCATGAGCAATCAAAACCTAAAAAATCGTTTGAGGGATTTAAATTCTAATATGACTATTGATCTTAATAAGTATGTTGAGTTCGTCGATACAACCACATCCAAACCTAGCAAAGAATTTCCTGAGTTTGCCGATCGTCTTAATGATCTCAAAATCCAAGGATTTCCTACCGAGCGACTGCTTACTGCTGCTGTAGGAATGTCTGCTGAGGCAGGTGAGTTTACTGAGATTGTAAAAAAGATTGTATTTCAAGGTAAACCAGTCAATCAAGAAAACCTGTTTCACCTGAAGCGTGAACTTGGAGATATTATGTGGTATGTTTCTCAGGCGTGTCTTGGACTTGATATTTCTCTTGAAGAAGTAATTCAAATGAACTTTGAAAAACTGAGTGCTCGTTATCCTGAAGGTGCATTTAGTATTGAGCGTTCTGAAAATCGCGTGGAGGGAGACCTGTGACTAAACAAAAACAAGTAACAATCAAAATGGATGCTCATACAGCAGCAGTAATTCGTCAAGTTTTATTTGATGCTCAAAAAGGATATACTTATGATGAAGTAAGTGTTCCTCCCCGAGTAATTAATATTCGTGAAGTAATTCGAGATATTGATGATAATATTGGTGCTGTTCTAGGCGTCTGACTTAAACCTCCTTCGGGAGGTTTTTTCATAAATATCTAAAAGACTTTTAGGTAGATGAAAACTTTCTCTGAGTTTATTTTAGAAGCAGAAATTGCATGGAATACTGGTAGACTTAAGGGAAGTGGAAAAAGTCCTGCAGATACAGCAACACAAAAAATATCTCAAGTTTCTAGACAAACAACTGCAAGAGGTACTACACCAGAGAGAATGGTGCAGATTGCTCAAAGAGTTAAGAGATTGAGATCTGTAGTTTCTGGTGAAAATGAAAGAGCAAAAATAAAAGATCCTCGTCCAGAAAATAAAGATGCTGGAAGAACAAATACTAAGATAAGTGGATACGCATCAAAACCTAGAGATGTAGTGAGTAAAGCTGGAACTACATCTGATGTTCAGAGAACAGATCTTCCATCAGAAAGAGACACTATAACTCAGAATAGATATGCTAAAAAAGGAACTTCTGGAGGAAGAGGAACTAATATTTCAAGAACTGGTAGAACATATGGTACTAGAGGCAATACCTAAAATATATAAATAAATTATAGGAAATTCTTAAGTTGTAACATGGATTCAAAAGACTTAAAGGCACTGATGGAAAGTTACAGTGCAGTTTATCAAGACGAAAATGATCTTCAAGAAGATCTTAGTGTTATTGATGAAGTATCTTATGAAGATTTAGAAGAAATTGTTGAAGAAGTAATTTTAAATCTTTTAGATGAGGGTTATACTATTGGAGATATTGAAGAAATTTTTGAAGAAGAAATTTGTGAAGAAATTCTTTCTGAAGCAAAAGTAACTTCTAGTGATGATCGTACATCTGGAAGTGGTGGATCAACAGTAACTAAGGGTTCTGGATCTAGAATTGCTGCGGCATCTAGACTTGAAAGAATGAAAAAGTCTAAAATTGAAAGAAGAAAGGAAAAGGTAAAGTCTGCAATTAAAAGTGGTATTTCAAAAGTAAGAAGTGCAGTTGATGAACCTGCTAGAGAATATGCTGCAAAGAGAAAACTAGTTCCTAGCAGAAGCGGTAAAACTACATTAACAAGTCCTGCTATTCAAGCAAAGCAAAGAACATCAACAGGAAGAAGAGAAGTTCGTGGTATTGTAGCAAAGGATATTGCTACAAGAGCAAAAGCAAAACTAGGTAGAGGAATTGAAAAGGCAAAAACTATGGCTGCAGGAGTTGCAAGTGCTGTAATGTCTGCTCCAAAAGCAGTCAAGTCCGCTGCTAAAAAAGGAATTCGTAAAGCAGCTCTTGGAGTTGCAAGAAGAATGAAAGAAGATACATATGATATTGTTCTTGGTCATCTTCTAGATGAAGGTTACGCTAGTACTAAAGACCAAGCAATCGCAATCATGGCAAATATGAGTGAAGAGTGGAGAAATGAGATTATTGAAAATAATACTCAAAACTGATATTTAAATCCATAGTTTTCTCAAATCCCCATTTACTGAATGGGGATTTTTTATTGGTACTTATTTAAAAAATAAATAATAATATATTAATAGGAATTTATCATGCCTAAAAGGAGTAAAATTCCTAAAGGTAAAGTAAAACCTTTACTATCTTCTCAAAGAGAAAAACTTGAAGCGAAAAGAAGACTTGAAGAACAAGTAAAAGAATTTGAAAAAATTGATCCTCAAAAAAGAATTATTGAATTAAAGTCTCGCATAAACAATTTAAGTGATGCTGAAGATAAAATGATAGAAATACTTGATGTTTTTGATGAAATTGAATGGATACCAACTGAAGGAAAATATTATACTTTTATATACAATGCAAAAACTGTTTTAAATAGAGACTATGATGGTGTTCTTGATTTAGATAAAGTCTATTATGATCAACATCCTTTAGTTGCGGTCTTTAGAATATACAAGTGGGGATTTGAAGGATTAAATTATCATTGGAAAAAAATTAGAAGATATACATGGGAAGAAGTTGCAGGGGCTTTACATGTAATAGAACCTAACGAAATGAATTATATGAAAACAATTGAGTACATGAAACCAATAAAATACAGAGTTAATAAATAGGTCTATATCAAAAAAACATGAAAAATTTTTCCAACTTTTTAATAGAAGCAAAAGAATCTCAAGCATCAGTTCAAGCGAGAAGACTTGGATTGAAAGGAGATGGTCACGGCGGGTGGTATAACACTCAAGGAGAATTTATTGCTAAAACTGTTGGTGGTGAATTGAAGTTTTATACTAAAGGTCAGAAGGTTGGTGAAAGGGATTCTCCCAACTCTGCTGCTCTAAAACCAGTACAAGTAGTGCAGCAAAAAGTAGCACAAACTCCAAACCAAAAACCAAAGAAAGTATCAGATTCGGAAAATAAGGATTCTAATCAAGTAGTATCTGATGCAATTACAATCGTATTTGCTAGGTTTAATCCTCCAACCTCAGCACATGAAAGACTTTTAAATGCTGCACAAAAAATGTCTTCTCATGGAGACTTTAGGATTTATCCTTCAAGATCTCAGGACTCTAAACAAAATCCTTTAGATCCAGATACTAAAATTAAATATATGAAAAAAATGTATCCAAAGTATGAAGAAAATATTATCAATAATGAGAGTATGAAAACATTATTTGATGTTTTTGCTGGTCTTGAAGAAGATGGATATACTGATGTAACACTTGTTGTTGGATCATCTAGGTTGGGAGAATTTAAAAATCTTGCCAACAAATATAATGGTGATCTTTATAATTTTAATACTATTAATGTTGTTTCTGTAGGAAAAGATATTGAAGCAGGTGAAGACATGACAGCAAAATCTCCTGCTGCTATGCTGCAAGCAGTAACTAAAAATGATTTTCCAACATTCAGATCTGGAATACCTAAAGCATTAACTGATAAAGAAACAAAAACATTATTCTCAACCTTAAAAAAATCTATCGGTGGTGTTAAAGAAAATTGGCAACTATTTCCTAGAATTTATTCTAAACAATTAAGAGAAAATTATATTTCCAATAAAATTTTTAAATTAAATGATATTGTAGAGAACCAAAATACCGGATTTGTTGGTAAGATAATTAGAAGAGGTACTAATTATCTTATTTGTGTAACTGAAGATGATATTATGTTTAAGTCTTGGATTTATGATGTAAATGAATGGACAGAAGTATCTGGAGTTCCTGCAGATCAAAGAGAAGTCGGAACAGATGCTCTTAGAAAATATACTATGAAGATGAGCGATACAACCAATATCAAGAATTTCATAAATAAGTATAAGAAAAAAATTAAGTAATTTGTAAAATGTCAGTTCATTTAAACGATCTTTCAAAGGTTTATCTACAGCAAGTTGCTGAGAAAAATGATGATTCATATCTTGAGACTGATATGAACAAGCGCCGTAAGAATAATGAAAAAGCAATTGAAGATATGAAGAATACTGAAGCGCATAAGTCAATGGTAAAATCTGCCAGAAAGGCAATGGGAGTTGATGAATCTCTAGATCCAGTAGGTCGAGAAGATGCTGATATTGATAATGATGGAGTTTCAAATGACAAGAATGATAAGTACATTTCTAAAAGAAGAAAGGCAGTAGCAAGAGCAATTGCTAAAAAAAAGATGCAAGAAGCAGTTCATGCTACTGCTAAAAAAATGCATTCTCCTCATGAAGTTCCTTCTAAAGATTTGAAGGGTATGGTTGCAAAGGCAGTAAAAAGAATTGATACTGATGTTGATGGTGATACTGATAATAATGATAAAGCAAAAGGAGAACTTGGTGAGTTTATTCCTGGTGTAAATAATAAAAGACTGTATGCTACTACTAGGACTAAAACTGCAAAAGAATCATTCTCTAATTGGAGGCAAGATTTGCGTGAGATAATTGATACTGAAGAATCTCAAAAACCAATTAAAGAAAAAAAAGTCAGCAACAAAGTTACTATTAATCCGGAAATAAAAGAACAAGTCCAAATTTTAGAATCTGTAGAACTATCTGAAGAGTATATCAACGAAACTGTATATGGTGCTGTTGATTACTTTATGGCAGAAGGTCTTAATGATGAGGGAGTGGAGATTCTTATTGAAGAACTCGGTCTTGATGAGTTTGTAAGTTTTGTTTTTGAAGTAGGTAATGAAGTTCTTACCGAAGCAAGAACTTTACTTGGAAAGAAAAAGAATCCACAAAAACTTCCTAAGGGAACTGCTCCAACTCAAGCAACTAAAGCAGCAGTTGCTAAGTATGGAACTACAAGAAGATTTAAATCATCTTCAACATCTGGAGTAGTGAAGAAAAATCGTCCTGCTGCAAAAGCGGTTGAGAAAGCGAAGGAAACTCAACCAACTAAGAAACCAGTTAGAGATGCGATTGCGAGAGGTGTATTTGGAGCAGTTAGAGCATATCAGCAAGGAATGAAGCGCCATAGAGCAGCAATGAGTGCTGCAAAAGAAACTGGTAAGACTATTGCAAAGGCAGCAGCAGTAACTCATGAAGCAGGTCGTCGTGCTGGTCAATCTGCTGCAGGACAAGCAATTAAAAAAGTAGGTGGTGCTGTTATTAAGGCGGGAGTTGAAAAAGCAAAGAAGGATATTAAATCTTTAAAAAAAGAAGAAGTTGAGATTGATGAAGCAGTTTATGGTGGTGAACCAAAAAAACCAGCAGCACCAGTAGATACTAGAATGACTGTTACTGCTGCTGATAAAAAAGGTAATACTCAGGCATACAAAAATTTTAAAGCAGGTGACAAAAGGTATAAATCTGCTGATCATTTAGGTGAAAGAACTCTTACAAAAGATGAGAAATCTGAAAAAGAGGATTATGTGAAAGGAATGAAAAAATCTAAAAAAGGATTTGAACAGCGTTATGGTGATCGTTGGAAGAGTGTAATGTATGCAACTGCAACTAAGATGGCAAAAGAGGAAACGAAAAAACCATCTGCTCTCGATATTGTAAAGCAGCAAGTAATTGCTAAGCATGGTGCTGCTTCACTAATGGGAACTCCCGAAAATGAGGCAGCAAGAAAAGCAGCGGCAGCAAAAGCAAAAACACAACCAAAACCTTCTTCTAAAGAAAGATATAAGGATGATGTTTACAGTAAGGATGGTTTAGGTGGTATTAGGGGATATCGTTCTGGAGACTGAATTATCTAAATAGTTTTGAATCCATTCGCACGGAGATTATCATGGGAGCATTAGTAGAGTTAGTAAAACCAATTTTATTTGCGGCATTAAACTCATGCCAAACTAAAAAACTTGTATGTGAATTAGTTGATCGTTATGTAAAAACTACTGATAATGATATTGATGATGTAATTGCAGGAACTGTAAGGGCAGCACTTCTAAAGAACTGCTGAATTTAATTTCAAATAAACTTCTTGGAGAGGTAACTCTCCTTTTTTTATAAATATTATTAGCAAATATTTTTTACGGGAAAAGACATGGCACTCTGGGGAAATAGTGATGCTGTAAGTTCAGTTGGAACAGTGTCCTTAGCTTACAACACATTAACTGTAACTGGAAGTGGAACTAGTTTTGGTCAAACAGGATCCGCTCAAGTTGGAGATGTAATTAGATTTGGTGATCGTGCTAGTACTTATTATGGCGATGCTGTAATTGTAAGTATTGCATCAACCACATCTTTAACCATTGGATCTACTGCAGGACTTAGTGGCGCTGCTATTTCTGGAGCACAATTCAATGTAAGTCAACTGCCTAAGTTTACTACTTTAGATTCTCATTACAGTAAAGCAAACGGTGGCGGAACTTCAGTAACTTTAGCAGTCACTACTGCAAGTTCAACTGCTGGAGTTGGAACTAATATTATTCCAGTATCAAGCGATTTAACAAGTCTTCCTACTGCTATTAAGGCAGGTGATACTGTTTCTTATGCTGCTACAACAGCAACATTCACTGTAACTGCACTTTCACCTACTGCTGTTACAATTGGAAGTACTATTGCTGTTGCAGTTGCTAGTGGCGCTCAAGTCACTGTTAGTGGAACTAGGGGAGCATATGATGCTTATGTTTACGGTGTAGACAAGCAAGGCATTGAAGCAGCATCAGGTACTCAGTATGAAGCAGGTGTAGGTTGGGTTGGAGTAACTACCTATAATGATAATCAAGGAAATCTGAGAGTTAAGAAAGAAATTCTTGTTGCAATGTCTGGTATTACTACTGGCAATACTCCACTATATGATGGCAATCCATTAGTTTGATAATATATGTTATTTGATGAATTGAATGAGGATAATTTTTTACTATTTGCAATAAAAAATTATGAAAATCCTCAAGCAGTAACTAAAGAAGATTTTGATAAAGATCTTAATCATTTTAAGTACATAAAAAGGTTGCTTAAAAAGTATAAAAATGGAGGTGAATTAAGAACTCACCTCTTATTAAATCATTTTATAATTTTATATAATATTTTTGATGATGCTGCTACTCCGATGTTATTTTTTAAAATAGAAGAAGAATTGTGGTCTGTAATGAAAACATTTATTTTATTTTTAAATAGACTTCCAGATTATCCAAAATGTTATTTACATGATATAAAAGTTGATTTAAACTGTTGGAAAGAACTTCAAAAAATTTATAAGCAAGATGGAAAAGATTGATAGAGTAATTTCTGCTTTTAGGAAGCTTCATGAAGAAGCACCAACTAATAATGTTGGTGGAGGACAAATTGCTGGAACAAAAGAAGCAGGTGATGATCCTCCAGTTAGAGTGGGAAGTAGAAGAATTTATTTGAAGGGTTTGAGAAAGTGGTGGAGACAAATGACAGAAAAAAATAAATAATAATAATTAAAGGCATTTAGGTGCCATAATGAAAAATAAAAGTAAACAAAATTCTTTATATGTTCTTATAAAAAGAACAAACGATGTTATAAAGTGGACTGGCATTATTACATATTTTTGTAATTTAAGGTTGTATTCTTAGTAGAACTATGCCATTCAATAATAACGGAAAAGAACTTGCTGTTTTAGAATCTAAATTTCAGATATACGAAGAGTTATCTAAAGAAATGTTAGACAAACTTGAAAGAGCAGTTGCTACCATTTCAGAAAACAGTAATAGGATTTCTCTGATTTTGGAAAGACATGAAGCAAGATTAGAACAGACTGAAAGAAATGATCAAGCGATACTTAAATTGATAGAAAAAATAGAGGATAGAATAGGTGAAGTAGAAAAAAGACTTGATGGATTTGCAAAGTTTAGATGGATGGCAGTTGGAATTACCATGGCAGCGATAGTCATTATTCAATCTAGCGAAGTAGTAATTGGTATGTTGACACCAAACCAACCTAGTGGTACAGTAGAAAGAACTAGCAAGTGAATTTTTTATTATGGATTTTGTTGATGTGAAGTACATCAATATTCTTTCATCTAGACTTTTAAAATTTAAAAAAGTAAAGAATGATCTCTACAATTTCAGATGCCCAATTTGTGGAGATTCTCAAAAGAATAAAAATAGAACTAGAGGATACATTTATTCTGTAAAGAATAACACTAATTATAAATGTCATAACTGTGGACTTAGTACGACATTTAATAATTTTATTAAAGAAATAGATCCAGTTCTTTATAAAGAATATACATTTGAAAAATTTAAGATTGGACATTCTGGTAGAGGATCTACTGTAGATGAACCTAAATTTGTTTTTGAAAAACCTAAATTTAAATCTAATATAGTTCTTCCCTTATGTTCTGAGGTAGAAACTGCTTCAACATATCTTCTTAATCGTAAAATTGATCCAAGAAAATTTTATTATGCAGAAGACTTTAGCGAATTTGTCAAATCTTTTAGAAAACCAGAATATAAAAATTTACGCAAAGAGTCTAGGATTATCATACCTCTTTATAAAGATAAAGAATTAATTGGATTTCAAGGAAGATCTCTAAATTCAAACTCTATTAAATATATTACAATCATGCTTCTGGAAGAAGCACCTAAAATTTATGGATTAGATGAGGTAAAAAAAGATGAAACAGTTTATGTTACAGAAGGACCGTTTGACTCAACTTTCATTCGCAACTCAATTGCTCTTTGTGGAGCTGATGGTGATGTTAGTAAGTGGGGTATTAGCGATCCTGTGTGGATCTATGATAACGAACCAAGAAATGTTGAAATTACAAAACGAATCTCCAAACAAATTGAGCGAGGTGAAAAAGTTGTAATTTGGCCAAACTATATCAATCAAAAGGATATAAATGATATGGTAATGTCTGGACTTGATGTACAATCTGTGATAGAATCAAACATCTACTTAGGATTAGAAGCGAAACTAAAATTTACTACCTGGAAAAAATATGAGCAACGGAACTAAAGTAAAGAAAAGAGACGGAAGGGTTGAAGCACTTGACCTCGACAAAATGCATGTAATGGTTGAAGAAGCATGTAAAGGACTTTCTGGAGTTTCTGGAAGTCAGGTTGAAATGCAATCTGGAATTCAGTTTTATGATGGAATTACTACTGGACAAATTCAAGAAATTCTTATTCGTAGCGCAAGTGATTTAATTAATTTAGATCATCCAAACTATCAATATGTTGCAGCAAGACTACTATTATTTTCTATTCGTAAATCTGTTTATGGTGGAATAAGGGATTATCCAAATTTAATCGAGCATATAAAAAATTGTGTGAGTAAAGGTGTATACGATGCAGAAATCCTTGAAAAGTACACTGAAGGAGAACTTACCAAAATTGATAGTTATATTGATCATGATCGTGACTTCTTATTCACTTATGCAGGTTTACGCCAGGTCGTTGATAAGTATCTCGTGCAGGATAGAAGCAATGGAGGTGTTTATGAAACACCACAATTTATGTACATGATGATTGCTCTGACTATCTTTGCAGAGTATCCAAAAGAAACAAGACTCTCTTATGTGAAGAGGTATTATGACGCAATCTCAAAACACAAAATCAACATCCCTACCCCCATTATGGCAGGCGTTAGGACGCCACTTAGACAATTCGCTAGTTGTGTTCTTGTTGATGTTGATGACACCCTCGATAGTATCTTTACTAGTGATATGGCAATTGGCCGTTATGTTGCACAAAGGGCGGGAATCGGTATCAACGCAGGTAGAATCCGTGGTATCAACAGTAAAATTAGAGGTGGGGAAGTCCAGCACACTGGCATTATACCGTTTCTCAAAAAGTTTGAAGCAACTGTCCGTTGCTGCACGCAAAATGGTATACGAGGAGGAAGCGCGACGGTCCACTTCCCAATCTGGCACCAAGAAATCGAAGATATCCTAGTACTAAAAAATAATAAAGGAACCGAAGATAACCGAGTTCGTAAATTAGACTACAGTATTCAAATTTCTAAACTTTTCTATGAACGATTCATTCAAAACGGAGATATCACACTCTTCTCTCCGCACGATGTTCCTGGTCTGTATGATGCTTTTGGCACTGATCGATTTGACGAGTTATATGTATCTTATGAACGAGATACATCTATTCCAAGAAAAACTATCGGCGCTCAAAAACTCATTCTGGATCTTCTAAAAGAGAGAGCAGAAACTGGTCGTATTTACATTATGAATATTGACCACTGTAACTCACACTCTTCCTTCAAGGATAAAGTAAACATGAGCAATCTCTGTCAGGAGATCACTCTTCCTACAGATCCTCTTCAACATATTGATGGTGAAGGCGAGATTGCACTCTGTATTCTTTCTGCTATTAATGTAGGAAAAGTAAAGTCTGATGAAGAACTTGAAGAACTTTGCGATCTTTCTGTTCGTGGTCTTGAAGAACTTATTGATTATCAAAAGTATCCTATTATTGCTGCAGAAATTGCAACAAAGAATCGTCGTTCTCTTGGAGTAGGATTTATTGGACTTGCACATTACCTTGCTAAACTTGGATTTAAGTATGATTCTCAAGAGGCATGGAATGCAGTTCATGGTCTTTCAGAATCTTTCCAATACTATCTTCTAAAATCTTCAAATCAAATTGCAAAGGAAAAGGGTGCGTGTGGATATTTTAATCGCACAAAATATTCTGATGGCATCTTACCAATTGATACATATAAAAAAGAAGTAGATGAAATCTCATCAATTTCTCTTCAACATGATTGGGAAACTTTAAGAAATAGTATCCTTGAGTATGGTTTACGCCATAGTACACTAAGCGCCCAGATGCCTTCAGAATCGTCCTCAGTCGTTTCTAATGCAACCAATGGTATCGAACCACCTAGAGGATACCTTTCCATTAAAAAATCAAAGAAAGGACCACTTAAACAAATTGTTCCAGGTTATTCTCATCTTAAGAATAATTATACGCTTCTTTGGGATATGCCTAGTAATCGTGGTTATATCAATATTGTTGCTGTTATGCAAAAGTTCTTTGATCAAGCGATATCTGGAAACTGGTCGTATAATCCAGAAAATTATGCCGATAATGAAGTTCCTGTGTCAGTAATGGCTCAAGATTTCTTAACGACATATAAGTATGGTTGGAAGACATCTTATTATCAGAATACTTATGATATTAAAACTGATGAAGTTGTGGAAGAAAAAGTAGAACTAAAAAATTTACTAAATGATATTATGAGTTCGGATGAAGATGATTGTGAATCATGTAAAATTTGATTTTTAAAACAAATAAAAAATTTAAATAGTTTATGTGAGAGTGAATAAAATTACAAAGGAGATCAAATGAAGTTAGAGTTTTTGGCAAGAGAAGAAGATGTTAGTCCCTCAATCAAAGGAATGACCGTATTTAATACGGAACAAGTAAATACCAAAAAACAACCAATGTTTTTTGGAAAACCTCTTGGGGTCCAAAGATATGATTCTTACAAATATCCAGTATTTGATAAATTAACAACTCAACAATTAGGATATTTTTGGAGACCAGAAGAAGTATCCCTTCAAAAAGATCGTGGTGACTATCAAACACTTCGCCCAGAACAAAAACATATCTATACTTCTAATTTAAAATATCAGATCATGCTTGACTCTATTCAGGGTCGTGGTCCTGGTATGGCGTTTATTCCTTATTGTTCGCTTCCTGAATTGGAAGCATGTATGGAAGTTTGGGGATTTATGGAAATGATTCATAGTCGCTCATATACTTACATTATTAAAAATGTATATTCAGATCCTTCAGAGGTATTTGATACTATCGTTGGGGATGAGCGTATTCTAGAACGCGCTGAAAGCGTTACGGAAGCATATAATGACTTTATTAACTCCGCTCAATATTATGGAGTTTCTGATCAATGGAAACATAATCTTGAAGGAGTTTCATACGCAAAACAGTCATTAAACGATGTCAAAAGAAAACTCTATAGAGCAGTCGCAAACGTTAACATTCTTGAAGGTATTAGGTTCTACGTTAGTTTTGCTTGTAGTTTCGCATTCGGTGAACTTAAGCTTATGGAAGGATCCGCTAAGATCATCTCTCTTATCGCAAGAGACGAAAATCAACATTTAGCAATCACTCAAAATATTCTGAATAAGTGGAAAGAAGGTGATGATCCAGAAATGCGTCAGATTGCAAAGGAAGAAGAAGAATGGGTTTATGCAATGTTTGATCGTGCAGTAAATGAAGAAAAGCGTTGGGCAGATTATCTGTTCAAAGATGGAAGCATGATTGGACTTAATGATAAACTTCTTCAGCAATATGTAGAATGGATAGCAAATAGAAGACTTAAGGCAATTGGACTTAAACCAGTTTATGATATTTCAGCAAATAATAATCCCTTACCATGGACACAACATTGGATTTCCTCTAAAGGTCTTCAAGTTGCTCCACAGGAAACTGAAGTAGAAAGTTATGTAGTTGGAGGAATTAAACAAGATGTTACCAAAGATACTTTTGCAGGATTCCAACTATGACGATTGGTGTGAAGAAGCAATTTTAAATGCTTATAAAGATGCTGCTGAATGTGATGAATATTTGTTTGGGGATTATGACTATTGTAAAGAATGGGTAGGTATTACTACTTCAGATGTATAGATAGAGGAGGTAACACTCCTCTTTTTTTATGCCTAAAAATCAACTGACTAAAGATGAAATTAAAGTTCGTGTATTGAAGTTAAAAGATAATCTTTACAAAGATCACATTAGACCCGAAATGGATATGAAAGGACTTGCCCATAAATATCTAAATGAAGTTCTTGATATAATTGATGAGTACAGATATTAATTGTAGTTATCCTAATGGATGGAAGTACAAAAAACCACAGGGTGAATGTTTTGAATCAGAAGACATAGAAGATAATTTTGGATTTGTTTATCTTATTACTAACAAAATAAATTCAAGGCAGTACATAGGAAGAAAATATTTCTGGCAGTTTAGAACACCTAAAGGCAAAAAAAGAAAAGTAAAGTCTGAATCTAATTGGAAAGACTATTATGGATCTTGCCCAGAACTCAAAGAAGATATTGAGAAATATGGCAAGGAAAATTTTATCCGAGTCATTCTTTCCTTACATAAAACAAAAGGAAAAACAAATTTTGAAGAAACAAGACTCCTTTTTCAATACAATGTACTTACAGAATCCCTCAATACTGGAGAACCTGCTTTTTATAATTCAAATATACTAAACAGATATTTTAGAAAAGATTATTATGAATACTCTTGATGACTTATATAAAAAATGTTTTGTAGTTAGTGATGATGTTTCAGTTGATGAACACGATGATGGGTTATTAGTAATTAAAAATTTATTTAAAAATCCAAATTTAATAATAAATTTTCAAAATTTATTAAGTAAGTGGGAATCTTGCAACAGTGCAAAACCTGGTATAATGTCTTTGCAACTTCCTTATTGGACAGCAAATTATGTTCTAAGACAATTATTTGATTTTGAATGTAAATGGAGAAGTAGTCAAACTGAATTTATATATTTTTATTGGAATAATAGTGCAAGAGATTCTTCACCAGATGATTTAAGATCTAATAATTGTCTTTTACCTCATACTGATGATAATAGATCTATGGAAAGTTTAATATTTTTAGTTAATTTAAATCATAGACCAATAAAAACTGGATTTTGGAAATTTAATGGAACAAGATACGAAACATTATCTCCTAAAGAAAGTATGTATTACAAATATAGTGAAGGAATTAATGAAGATAATATTGACATAATGACGAATAATGGAAAACTTGACAAAGAGTTTGATATTGAGTATCATTTTAATGAAGCAATAATGTATCCTGCAAGTAGGTTTCATCAACCAATCATAGATACTTTCTATACAAGAGAAACTCCCAGAATACTTCTTAGATATTGCTATAACCTTGCTAATGAATGTGATGATTAACAACGAACTATCAACAGAAGAAATTGTTTCTTATATTAGAGAGTGGTCTATTGATAGAATTTATGATATTGATCCAGAATCTTTAAATGCAAATGCAATTTATTCTGAATTTGAAGAGTGGATTGATGTTAGAGAAGAACAAATTGAAATCCTAAGTTTAGAACCACTGGGGTAAAAATGTTTAAAAAAATTCTTGGATTAAATTCTTATTATTTTTTTGATAGAGAAAATAGAATGAATAATTCCATCTATGATGAAATTATTGATTTAAAAAATAAAGTAAATGATTTAGAAAAAAAGTACATAGAACTTACAAACTCTCTTTATGAATGTGAAAATAGGATACAATCTCAAATTGATAAGTATCATCCTCAGGTCTATGATTTAAATAATTTTTCACTAGGAGATCCTTAATGTATGAAACGCTAACTGAGTTTGAAAGAGCACTTGCCCGTTTTGGTGATAAGGTGCAATATGTTGTCGGTCTTGAAATTTCTGATAAAATTAGTCCAGAAACTGCATATCAGGAAATTAAAGAAATGATGAAAGAACTTAAAAAACTTCGTAAACAAGAAAAAGAAAATTGGGAAAAGGATTATGGCAATTAATTACGATAAAGTTTGGGAAGTAATGAACGACCTAGAACAAGAGTCTACAAAACTAATCTATATTAAGGAGTTACTAGATGTTATCTACGACGCTTCTTCCGAAAAAGATAATGATCGTGTAGAAAAACTATCTCTATTAGCATCAGATTATCTAGAACAATATATTCAGGAATATGACAGAAAATTCTCAAGGGCATGGAATAATACAGTTCTAGAACTAAGAGAAGATAAAGTTGAATCTATTAGAGAAAATAATTATGGATTTGGTCAACAAGGTTTAGATAAAGAATCAGTAGAAGAAGAATTTAATTCTTTGAGACTATAAATATCTTTTTTTAGATGATTTATTCTTACTACATTTGGATAACAATATTTGTAATAATTTCTTATGTAATTATTGTAGATCCAAATGGACCAAGATTAATTGACCTTATAGGAAAATTAATTAAAATAAATTTTGAAAGAGTTTATTGGATGATTAGATTACATCCTAAGAATCCTATAACAAACTTTATGATGAAAAGAAAATATGATCAACTCGCTAAGGATCTTCAGAAAGAGTTTGAAGATAGGGGTTGACAGGAGAAGAGAGGTCTGGTATTATTAATAAGTGGTCGGGGCAGTCGCTATGCAGACAGCACAGAAAGACACCTCCCACTCTTGACAACTCACCACTAATCTGGTATGATTGTCAAGTATCCATGGGCAAGTAGCATAATGGATAATGCAGCATCCTTCTAAGATGTCGATTGTAGGTTCGAGTCCTACCTTGCCTGTTGACAATTATACTCAATTACTTTATAATTGTCTTATTGCGAGCATAGTGTAGCGGTAACACGCCATCCTTCCAAGTTGGAATCACGAGTTCGATCCTCGTTGCTCGCTCTTGCTACTTGCACTGGAAAGATAAACCAGAATGCCGTAGCAAATTTAGAGAAGTGATCCTGCGGGTTCGCCCAAGAGATCTCCTTTTCTAAGATAGAGAGTAAGTCTCTGTTATATCCTTATGAGGTATATCACACTTACTCCATCACGGAAGTTAAGTCAAAGAATCGAGACAAGCAGACAATGCCTTTTGAACTGGTGTAAGTCCAGTAACTTCCTTTATTCCACAATAGCTCAGCGGTAGAGCATTCGACTGTTAATCGACTGGTCCCTGGTTCGATCCCAGGTTGTGGAGTTGGGGAATTAACTCAGTTGGTAGAGTGCCTGCTTTGCAAGCAGGATGTCAGGGGTTCAAGTCCCCTATTCTCCATTTTAAAGTGATAAATAAAATATCTCTTATGAGTATATTATGGAACCTATTAAGATAAGATGTAAGTCTTGTAATAAAGAAATGCAAGCAATAGAAAATAAAACAGTTTCTTGTGGTTGTCCAAATATGGCAACTGTCAGAGGAAACAAAATAACTGCGGTTGATTTATCCAATGTTGTTATGTTAAACTCTTATAAAGAAACAAATAGAAAAGAGTTTTTAACTTCAGAAGATATTGCTTGGCAAGAAGCAAGAAGACAAAGAAAAGTTCGTAAACTAGACTTTGAAATTCGTTAGTATTGGAAAGAGTCCGGTTGGTCGAGGACACCGCCTTGAAAGCGGCTGGGGGTAACACCTTCGCAGGTTCGATTCCTGTTCTTTCCGCTTAACAATTTCTTAAACAGTGTTACAATATGAACACAATTGTTGACACTGAAAGTTCTTTTAATAGTATATAGTTGTACTATCTTCATTTTAAGATGGATCAACACACTTACGAAAACTGGGTCAAAATTAAAGAGACCTTTGAAAAATCTGGTAATACTGATAATATGTTTTATAAAAGAGCAGTTGAAATTGTTAAAACAAGAAAAGATCCCATAGAAAAATATTTGGGATGGAATAGTTGACAAAAAAATAATTATATGATATATTTAAATACAACCAAACGGAGTGTAGCTCAGTTTGGTAGAGCACCCGCTTTGGGAGCGGGATGCCGTAGGTTCAAATCCTATCACTCCGATTCGTTTAACTAAATTAATATGGCAAGAGAAGTTTTACTACTAAATGAGGATGAACAAATTATTGATCCAAGAGAAATTATTTTGGATGCATTTAATAAAATGGGTCAAGAACTTCCTCCTCCACCAAGAGCAGAAGAGCATTTAATTGTAAATAGTCCAGTTGCATTTTTTGAACAAGCAATTCCAAGTGATCTTGTAGATCTTATTATTAAAGAATATGATAATATTCCAAAAGATCAATTTCAAGATTCTGAAGTTGGTCCTAATGCAATGGAAGGACAAACAATAGTAAAACTTAGAGATTCTAGAGTATCATGGTGGTATGAACAGCATTGGATTTCATCAATATTCTCTCATTATTTTAATATTGCAAATAGAGAATTGTGGGAATATGATTTAAACTATTTGAATGGAATTCAAGTTACTACATATGATCAAAAAGGTCATTATACATGGCACTCTGACTATGGAACAACCACAGATAGAAAATATACCAGAAAGTTAAGTGCATCTCTTTTATTAAGTGATCCAGAAGAATATGAAGGTGGAAAATTCCAAATAATGGATTATCACGGTAGAGTTGTTATGCCACCACAAAAGAAAGGAACAATGATTATCTTTGATTCAAGAGTTCCCCATAGAGTTACTAAAATAAAAAGTGGTAAAAGAATATCCCTGGTATCTTGGATGTTAGGACCTAAACTTCGTTAATAAAAAATGGAACAGGTGGAAGTTGAAAATTTAGAAAAAACTGAAGAAAAAAAGGAATTAACTGAAGATGATATTTGGTTAATTAATCTTTATACACAACATAACGAAGCACCATAATCGTTATGCTTTTTTTGGGAGTGTAGCTCAATTGGCAGAGCGAGAAGCTTATACCTTCTGTATGCACCAGATTAGTGCGCGGTTGGGGGTTCGACTCCCTCCACTCCTATTATTTTTTATTTAAAAATGAAATATATTTCTTTCTCTCCATATTACGCAGGATTATGTAATGTACTTCTTTCTTATGAATTGGCAATAGCAATATCCATAATTTCTAAACGAACATTAATATTACCTCATAAAGTTTGGTTATATTCTGTTTGTAAATCTCAAGATAAAGAAGATTATATTGATATAATGGATATATTTGATAAAGAATTTATCTACAATAATATTGATTGTATAGATTTTTTAGATGTTCCAGAATTTAAAGGTAATTATGATAAACTAGAAGGACCTAAATCTTACACAAAAAATATTAAAGATGTAATTCCAAATGTAGCAGAAATTAAATTTGGTCCATACAAAAAAGAAACTGATTCTGAAACATGTTTAATTGATGTAGATTGGGTAATTTGTTCTAATAATGCATTTGGAAAAGACTTTAAAAAATTTTCCAATGAAAGAAAGATATTAAATATTTCAAATATAACTCAAAAGTTTATACACTTTGAACAAAATTTATTTTCTCAACACTGGTATTCTGTATATGCTGGAGAGGAATCTAAAAGAAATGAGATTAAAAAAATTATTAATGGTTGTCTAAGATATAATACTAAGTATTATAAAATGGCAGATAATGTAAAAAATAAAATTGGAAATTATAATTCTGTTCATGTAAGGAGAACAGATTTCTTAGATTTCGCTCCAGAATATCAATCTTGTATTGGAGATAAACATAAACTACTTGAAAGAATAAAATTATTTTTTGATAAAGATATACCTTTATACATTTGCACTGATGAAACTGATAGGGAATATTTTGAAGAAGTATCAAAGGAATATAAAATTTATTTTTATGATGATTTTAATTATGAATTAAATGAATTAGAAAAGGCAATAGTAGAACAATTAATTTGTGCAGAATCTGAATTATTTTATGGAACATACCTTTCAACTTTTAGTTCTAGAATAAATATTATTAGAGGAATAAACGGAAAGAAAGTAGAAGACCATCTAAAGATAGACATAGATAAAAATAATTTTATTAATATTAATAAGTCTATTCATTGGTATTATGATGGTAGAGGAGAAAAATTAAATTGGGCTTTATCACAACACCCTCATTGGAAATATGAAAAAAATGGAGTTTATGTAGATGAACGATAAAACAAAACCACCTAAATTCAATGAAGTTCCTTTTTTGAAAGTAAAAATACCTGAAAATTTATATTCTGAAATAAAAAAAGTATATTCAACTGCAAAATTTTCCGAAAAAGTAAATGAAAATGAGTATTCAAAAGAATATAAAACTGTAGTTTGTGGTGGTATATCTGTAAAAAATAGTATTAAACCTTATTATTATAGAAATGAAATTTCTCAAGATTTATTTGATTTATGTTATGATGAAATAACTCCAATTGTAGAAGAATGGTCTAAAGTAAAATTAGAAAGATCTTGGGGATATGGAATTAGAAGTTACATAAAAAATTCTGTGCTTCATCTTCATAGAGATCGTATTGATACTCATATTATAAGTTGTATAATTTATATTGATCAAAAATCAAATCAAAATTGGCCTTTAGATTTTTACGATCATGATAATAATCATCATCAAGTATATTTTGAAGATGGTGATATGTTGCTTTATGAAAGTCTTTGTGTTCATGGTAGAGAAACTCCTTTTAATGGGGAATACTACAGAAACATGTATGTGCATTGGAAACCAAAAGAATGGGATCCAACACCCTATAACAATATGAAGACAGATTTTTTAAATGGAAATCATCTGAAAAATTTTTATCCAGTGGTCAAATCTTAAACTGTCCACAAGACTTGACAAACTGGATATTTTTTCCTATACTTAAAAAGTCAACAAACATTACCAATGACACTTTCTTCTAAATTTAAAAAAGACCTAAGTACTCTTCGTGGTGCTGCAAATGGAGACTTTTATCTGGATGTAAAAAACCCAAAACTTTATAAAAAGGTAAAGCGTTATTATGAATCCATTGGGGTAGAATTTACAAATGATCCTATGGATGATTATGAGATTCTAATTGATAATCTTCTTTATGATTTTGAAAATGAACAAGTAAGTGCTTGAGTAATTGTCTCGGGATGACATTAAAAGCGCCCTGGTCGAGAGCAACCCTCATAGTCACGGAGAGACTTTAAAAGTACTGGTGGAGTCAAATGACCCTATTCACACACATTACACACATGGAGATTAATTATGTCCAAAACACCTTATGAACTTCGTTTTGAAATTTTTAAACAAGCATATAATATGCTAAACGATCAGTTTAGTATAGAGTATGATACTGCTCGTTGTTGGAATGAAAATGAGAAAAAAGAAGTATCAATGGATTATCCAGAGTTTCCAACACTTAATCAAGTTCTAGAACAAGCGGAGACTATTAATAATTTTGTTTCTGCAACAAAATAGGTTTCTTGCCATTCCTTAAAAAGGCAAGTGGTGCGGATGTGGAGGTTACTCCCGCCTGGTTTCCAATTTCCAGTTAAAGAATTGGTGGCGAGCCTGCAACTGAGTAAAGGGACTTTAAAGTCCCTTTTATTTTCTAAATAATATTAGTTCAAAATTTTTAAATTAAAATGGCAACAAGAAAACCGATCATTTCAGATATTTCATCTTACTCTCCTAAAATTGACTTGGAAGTTGAAAGAAGACTTGCTGCTTTAGAATCAAGATCTCATGTTCCATGTGGAGGAGGATCTTCAAAGTTAAATAATGAAGAACTTCCTGATCTACCTCCTAGAAAAGAATCTACTATTAATGATAGAATTACTGCACTTGAGAATAGATTAGAAGCACTTATTGCACAATTGAGTAAGTGAATTTATGAAAGTTGAATTGAAATCTTTGTTTCCTGTACCTTTTATAAAGTTTAAATTTACTAAACATCATCTTTACAAGTTTCCAGAAGTTAAAAAAAGTGTTAGAAAACCTGACGAATGGGTTAAACCTTTAAATACTTCTTTTGGATCTTCTTGTGGAGATGATTTTTTTAGTGATGAAATAAGATTTGGAATGTATTCTCACTTAACTGAAGATCTTCATGAAGTATTTAAAGTATTAAATATTCCTTCAGAGTTTGAATTAAATCAACTTTGGTATAACATTTATCATGATAATCAGGGACAAGAAAAGCATGATCATATACCGGGAATTATTTCTAAACCTCCTTACTGGTGTGGAGTATATTATAATAAGGGAAATATACCAACTACATTTATCAAACCATATAATTATCATAAAATAAATAGACATCAAGAATTTAATTCTCCAGATTCTAGTATGTTTAAATATTTTTGTGATTTTTTTGAACCAAATATTGAACCCGGAGATATTATATTATTTCCGCCATGGTTAGATCATGGTGTAGATACCGGTAGTGAATGTAGAGATAATATGAGATTGACATTTTCTTTTAACATAGAGTATACTGGAAAATAAGTTGTTATTAAATATGAAAAGAGCATTAATTACTGGTGTTACAGGGCAGGATGGATCATACTTAGCAGAACTTTTACTAGAACAAGGTTATGAAGTTCACGGAATTGTTCGCAGAGCATCTCTGATCAATACTCATCGTATTGATCATATCTACAAAAAAATTAATCTCCATTACGGAGATTTGACAGATTCTGGAAATGTACTTCATGTACTTCAGAAAGTAAAACCAGATGAGATTTATAATCTTGCTGCACAAAGTCATGTAAAAGTTTCTTTTGAACTTCCTGAATATACTGGAAATGTGGATGGATTAGGAACACTTAGAATTCTTGAAGCAGTTAGAATTCTAGGGATGGAAAAAACTTGTAAAATTTATCAAGCATCTACATCAGAGATGTATGGTCTTGTTCAGGAAATTCCTCAAACAGAAACCACTCCATTTTATCCTCGTTCTCCTTATGGATGTGCAAAGGTTTATGCATACTGGTTGACTAAAAACTACCGTGAATCTTATGGAATGTATGCATGTACGGGAATTCTATTTAATCACGAATCTCCTCGTCGTGGAGAAACTTTTGTAACTCGTAAGATTACGCAGGGTTTATCTAAGATTTCTTGCGGTCTTCAGGATATTTTATACTTAGGTAATCTTAATGCTAAGCGTGATTGGGGCCATGCAAAAGATTATGTTGAAGCAATGTGGTTAATGCTTCAACAAGAAACTCCAGAAGATTATGTTATTGCTACTGGAGAACAATATTCTGTTAGAGAATTTGTTGAAAAAGCAGCACCTTATTTTGGTATGAAAATTGCGTGGAAGGGTGAAGGTTTAAAAGAGGTTGGATATGATACAAATAGTGGTAATCAAGTTATTGCTGTAGATCCAAAATATTTTAGACCTGCAGAAGTAGAAACTCTTCTAGGAGATCCTACAAAAGCAAAACAAAATCTTGGATGGGAACCTAAAATTTCATTTGAACAATTAGTTGAGGACATGTGCATTTATGGACAGTAATTCTAAAATTTTCGTAGCAGGTCACAATGGACTTGTTGGATCTGCAATTGTAAGAAAATTAAGAGAAGAGGGATATAATAATTTACTTCTCATTCCTAGTAGTGAGTGTGATCTAACAAATCAAGAGGCAGTAGAAAATCTTTTCACTATTCATAAACCAGAATATGTGTTTCTTGCTGCTGCAAAAGTTGGCGGCATTATGGCAAACAGTCAATATAAAGCAGATTTTATTACTGATAATATTTTAATTCAAACAAATGTTATTAAATCTTCTCATTTACATGGTGTTAAGAAACTTCTTTTCCTAGGATCATCATGCATTTATCCCAAACACGCTAACATTCCAATTACTGAAGATCAGTTAATGACTGGTCCATTGGAACCAACTAATGATGCATATGCGATTGCCAAGATTGCTGGAATTAAAATGTGTCAATCTTATCATGAACAATATGGGTTTAATGCAATTTCATTAATGCCAACTAATTTATATGGTCCAAATGATAATTTTGATTTAAATAGTTCTCATGTTTTGCCTGCATTAATTCGCAAATTTCATGATGGTAAAGATAATATTGGACATGATCTTGGCGGATCTTATCAATACCCAGTAACCCTCTGGGGAGATGGATCTCCTATGAGAGAGTTTCTTCATGTTGATGATCTTGCAGATGCATGTTTATTTCTGATGTTGAATTATAATGATCCAGAAATAGTTAATGTTGGTACTGGTATTGATATTACAATTAAAGAATTGGCGAATACAATTTCTAACATTGTTGGATTTAATGGTGAAATTATATGGGACACAAGTAAACCCAACGGTACTATGAGAAAAGTTATGAATGTAGATAAAATTAAGAGTCTTGGATGGAGTCCCAAAATTAATATTGTTGAGGGACTGAAAATGACATACGAATGGTTTAAAGAAAATTATTAATAGAAAAATGCTTTTAGTCACAACAACAAAATCTATTCTTTTAGTAAATCCATCTGGAGAAATAAAAGTAATTCATAGAGGACAAGGTTTATATTTTGGAATAGCAAAAAGTCCCGATGGGAATTTTTATGTTGCTTCCAGAAATAGTGATATTAATAGTAACAATGAATTAATTACTCCAGATAAAGAAGATGGAAAGATATTAATTTTTGATAAATCTTTAAATTTTGTAAAAGAAATAAAACCAAAATGTTTTAAATTGCAAGATCTTCATGGAATTGGATTTTGGAAAAATAATTTAGTCTGTACTTGTAGTTATGGTGATGCGTTAGCAATTTACAATGGAAAGAATTGGAATAGATGGGTTCCTTTGGAAAGAAAAGACCAAGTAAAATACAGAGATTGCTATCATTTTAATTCCGTTTATGGTGATGATAAGTTATACATATTGGCACATAATTGGAATGAAGGTAGTTTTATTCTTGAGTTTGATTCATTATATTCTCAACCAACAAATATAATTAGAAATATGGGATATCAGTCTCATAGCATTTGGAAAGAAAGTGGAAAAATTTATACATTAAGTTCTAGATATGGATCTGTAGTTAGCAATTCTGGAGATTATATTACAATTGGTGGATGGATTCGTGGAATATCATCTACAGAAAATAATTATTATGTGGGACTTTCTCCATTTTCAAGTAAAAGAAATACAGAATTTGGAGATGGAAAGATTATGGTTTATAATAAATCATGGGACCTTCAGGATAAAATTTTTCTAAAGGGAGAAGGTCAGGTTTTAGATGTTATCAATTATTAAAATGAAAATTTTTATCTGGGGACACAAACTCCATGAACACACTCATGGATATATTCATAGTTCATACTATAAAGCATTTCAATATCTTGGATACGAGGTGTATTGGATTGATAATAGAGATGATTTAAATCAGTATGATTTTGCAGATTCTGTTTTCTTCACAGAAGATTCTGTAAAGAGAGGAATGCCTTTGCGTAAAGATTGTAAGTATATTACTCATCATATTGACACTAAGTATTTTACTGATGCTGGAGTTCCTTATGAAAATGTATTAAAACTTGGAAACTATCTTCCCAGTTTAGAAGTACATGAAAAAGTTGAAGATCTTGCATATTGGGATCAATCAACTAGAACTCTTTATCAAACTTGGGGAACAGACTTACTTCCTCACGAGATTGATGAAAATAATCCAGTAAAGTTTAATTCTTCAAATAAGACCTTGAATTATATTGGAATGCTCTATGAACAAGGTCCTTGGTGGGCACAATCATTTGCTAATATTCTTGAACAAAATCACAAGGTCGAATTTACTGTATTTACTCAAAATGCTTCTGATGAGGAAAATAAAAAACTAATTAGATCTTCATTCTTATGTCCAGATTTTAGAAGTGACTGGCACTTGCAATGTGGATATATTCCTTGTAGAATATTTAAAAATATTAGTTATGGTAGGATTACTGGAACCAACTCTCCTTTTGTAAAAAGAGCATTTGGAGATCATGTTGTTTACGGAGGAACACCAGAAACTCTGTATACAAATCTTCTAGAAGCAGATAAGAAAAGTAAAGTTGATATGAAAGCGGCGATGATCTTCGTAAAAGAAAATCATACATATATCAATCGAGTCAATACTATTTTAAAATTCTTATGATTGGGTTTAATCATTTAGGTCTTCATGGAAGACTTGGAAATCAAATGTTTCAGTATGCTGCACTGAGAGGAATTGCAGCATATCACAATTATAATTTTTGTATCCCACACTCAGATTTTAAAGATGAATGGAAAGATCATCAATTATTTGAAACATTTGAACTTCCTGGAGTTGAACATATTGGGCATGTAGAATGTCATGGTAATCTATTGGGAGTTTATCAAGAAAAGACTTTTGCATATGATGAGAACTATGTGAAAAACTGTCCCGATTGTGTTTCCATTTTTGGATATTTTCAAACTGAAAAATACTTTGAAAATGTTTCAGATAGTATTCGTGAAGATTTTTCATTTAAATCCGAGATAGTAAAAACCTGTGAAGAGTTTGTTTCTCAAGTAAGCAATCCAATTTCTCTACATGTTAGAAGAACTGACTATGTTCAAAAGTCTCAAGATCATCCTCCATGTAGTGTAGATTATTATCAGAATGCTTTAAGTAATTTTGATTCTAATCGAGAAGTAATTATTTTCTCTGATGATCCTGAATGGTGTAAACAACAAGATCTATTTTCTGATGATCGTTTCTTGATTGCAGAAGGAAATGATAATCGTTATGATATGTGTTTGATGTCTATGTGTAATGATTTCATTATTGCAAATAGTTCTTTCAGTTGGTGGGGAGCATGGCTAGCGAATCGTGGAACTGTTATTGCTCCATCCAGATGGTTTGGCGATAGTGGATATACTGCTAATAATGACACTAAGGATATCATTCCTGAAAGGTGGGTTAAACTATGAGTGAAATCTCAGTATGTATTCCCACTTATGAATTTAAAGGTAAAGGAGTATTTTATCTAAGTCAGATCTTTGATTCTCTAAGAACTCAAACATTTCAAGACTTTGATATTGTAATTTCTGATCATAGTGTTGATGATGAGATCTTCAACTTCGCTAAAGATGCAAGTGAAGAGTTTGAAATTACATATACAAAAAATCCTAACGGTAGAGGATTGCAAGCGCCGAATACAAATTGTGCTTTTGATAATGCCGAAGGTAGAATTATTAAATTAATCTATCAGGATGATGTATTTGTAAATGATCAAGCATTAGAAATAATTCATAAAGGGTTTGAGGAGAATGATGGTAAGTGGATGATGCATGGATTTGCTCATACTGTAGATGGTAAATCTACTAATCGTCCTATGGTTCCTCGTTGGACTGATATGATGCTTGAAGGAAGAAATCTTTTAGGTAGTCCAACATGCTTCGCCTGTCTTAATGAGGCAAAAATACACATGGATGAAAGCATTAAACTTCTAATTGATACTGATTTATATCATCGGATGAGATACGCTCATGGTATGCCAATTATTTTGGAAGACATTTTAGTTGCAAATCGTGAACACCCAGATCGAATGAGTAGTTCTGGTGTACAATATGATATGAGAGTTGAACATCCAGAAGGTTCTTGGTTAGTCAATAGAGACGAACTAATGTATATAACTGAAAAACATAAAGACACGCGGAGGTATCCTGATGAAAATTGATTTAAAAGAAGCAACTTTCATTGTTCCTATTAGGATTGAAAGTTCTGATAGACTAAGAAATATTATCACTAGTCTTTGTTATATCATTTCCAACTTTGATACTAATATTATTGTAAAGGAAGTTGATAAAGAATCTGTTTTTGCTAGAGATGCTCTTCCACAGATCACTGAATTTTGTGAAGATGTTTCATGTATTAAGCATATATTTGAACAATCAGACTCACCTGCATTTCATCGTCAAAGAGTTCTTAATGATATGATCATGGACTCTACTACAAAAGTTGTAGTAAATTATGATTGTGATATTATTCTTCCTATTAAATCATATGTGTTTGCTTATAATAATATCCTGAATGGAAATTCTGATGTAGTATATCCTTATGGTGATGGTGAATATCAAAAACAAGTATTTGCTACTGATGAATTGGTATCAGACTTTTTGAATAATGACTTTGATTTAAAAGTTTTAGAATCTAAATCCAAAGATTATTATTCTAAGTATGGTTTCTGTCAATTTTTTAATCGAGATGTTTACATCGAAGGTGGTTTAGAAAATGAAAACTTTGTAGCATATGCTCCAGAAGATGTTGAGAGATACTTTAGATTTGTGACACTTGGATATGCAGTTCATAGAGTCAATGATACTGTCTATCATCTAGAACATGTTAGATCTGAAAACTCTTGGTTCAATAATCCTCACATGGAAAGTAATAACAGAGAGTGGGAAAGGGTGCAACAAATGTCTTCTGATGAATTGTCTAGATATATTAAAAGTCAGGAATATTATTTGACTAGAGTTCGTGTATGAGGATAGCAGTATTAACAGCATCAATTGGTACAAATAATTTACTCCCAATCAAACCTCATGATGGAGTAGATTATTTTGCCTTTTCTGATAGACAAACAAATGTATCTGGATGGTCTGTAAAGAAGGCAGCAGAGTTTTCTTCAGATCCAAAATATAAAAATAGAAGGAACGCCAAAATCTATAAGGTGCTTCCTTTTTTATTTGCTCCAGGATATGATTATTATTTCTGGATAGATTCTACTCATGTTTTGGAAGCAGATCCAAAAACTGTAATTGATACTTATTTAAATGATAGTGATGTTGCAGTTTTCAAACACCCAGAAAGGAATTGTGTATATAAAGAAGGAGAGTTGGTCAAACAGATTGGATTTGATTATCCCAATCTAATTGAAGATCAACTTGATTTCTATAGGGATATGTGTTATCCTGAGGACAATGGTTTATATGAACTTCCAGTAAGAGTGCAAAGGAATACTGAATTGACCCAAAGAATGGGTATGATGTGGTGGGAACAAATCTGTATGTTCTCATCAAGAGATCAAATTAGTTTTCCTTTCGTTTGTCATCAACTTGGTATTAAACCTTCCATTATGCCAGGCAGAGCAAACACAATTAGAGGTAATTCTATAATGCCACAAATAGTAACATCCAATCATAATAGAAGGGGATAATGTGTAGTTTTCTTTTTACCGATAAAGAAGTAGATGATTTGGAATATACAAATCATTTCATGAAGTTTCGTGGACCAGACTCTACGAATAGTATTGATGTGAATGGATATACTTTCGTTCATAATATTCTATCAATTACTGGAGAGTTTACTGAACAACCATTCGTGGATTATGACGATCAAATCGTCTGTGTTTATAATGGGCAGATTTATAATTATCAAGATTTTGGAGATTATAAATCTGATGGTGAATGTTTGATTCCACTATACAAAAAGTATGGTGATAAGTTTGTAAAAAAACTTGATGGAGAGTTTGCTATTGCTCTTGTAGATTTTAAAAATGAAAAGTTTATTATTTCTACGGATGTATTTGCAACCAAACCTTTATGGTTTTCTATCGGAGAGAAACTAGCAGTTGCTAGTTATGAGTCTGCAGTAAAGTCTCTTGGGTTTACTAATGTAACTAAACTAGATGCAAATATTGCTCAGGTTTATAATCTCCAAACAAGAGAACAGGTTGATCAGTTTAATGTATATGACTTTGATTTAACTCAGCACAAAACAGATTTCTCTGATTGGATTGCTGCATTTGAAAACTCTGTTAGTAAGCGCACTAGGAATCTTCGTGAAAGTATTTTTATTGGACTTTCAAGTGGATATGATAGCGGTGGGATTGCATGTGAATTGAACAAACAGAATGTTCCTTATAAAGCATATGCCGTAGTTGGACATGAGAATCAAGAAGTCTTGGACAAAAGATTCTCCATGTTTAATGACAATTCTTCTGGACAATACTTGCAGGATAATCGTTGGCAATATCGTGATTACATCAACCGTAATGTAGAAGAATTTAAATATCGTATCTATTCTTCAAGTAGCGATTATAATGAGTTTGATAGACGACTTCAGGATGATAATGGTTCTTGTGGATTGTCTATGATCTGTGATACTGCTAGAAAAGAAGGTAAAAAAGTTTATCTTTCTGGTTCTGGATCCGATGAAATCTTTTCTGATTATGGATTTAATGGAGAAAAGAAATTTCTTCATAGTAACTTTGGAGGATTATTTCCAGAAGACTTGTCTACCATTTTCCCTTGGGCGTCCTTCTATGGAAGCACGATGGTTTCATACTTAGCAAAAGAAGAGTATGTTGCTGGATCTTATGGCATCGAAACCCGTTACCCATATCTGGATAAATATGTGGTACAAGAATTTTTATGGTTAGACCATACACTTAAGAATTCAAAATATAAGTCAGTTCTTCATGAATACCTGACTACATCAAACTATCCATTTGAACCTGATATTAAGCGAGGATTTTAATGAGCACTACATTGTCAAAAGAAGTTCTTAGTAAATATAAGAACAAAAATTTTGTGGAAACTGGTACACTCTGGGGAGAAGCAGTTGAAGTTGCACTAGAGTGTGGATTTGAAAAGATCTATTCTATTGAGATTGATCCTGAAAAGGCGCAATTTAATAGAGAAAAATTTGCCAATGAAATCGAAGAAGGTAGAGTTACTATTATTGAAGGTGATACCTTTGAGGTTTTTGGTGATGTTCTAAAAAAGATTAGTGGTAAGACTACATTCTGGTTAGATGCTCACTGGGATGGAGATGTAGAGGGTCAATATAAATGTCCTCTGCCTTTTGAACTAGAAGAAATTTCTAAATTAAAAACTAAAACTAATACTCTTCTAATTGATGATCGTCGTCTTTTTGGTGATAAAGGGAGCACCTGGGGATGGGAAATTTCTGAAGAAGAGATTGTTGAAAGGGTATTTGCCATTAATAATAAGTATGAGGTATCATATGAAAATGGTCATGTACCTAATGACATTATCGTTGCTCAAGTGGTTAAATGAAGTATAGTATTTTTACAACAGCGAATAAGTCTTATTATCCCTTCCTTGATATTTTCACAAGTTCAGTTCTAAAAAACTGTAAAAATATTGATAGGATTTATGTTGCAGATAGTGGACTCGGTGAATATCGCAAATCTATTGCTAGTAAAAATAAAATTAGTATTTTAGATACAGACTGTTCTGATGAATATAGTGGAGTTCATTCTGAAGGTTGGGTAAAAGCAACTCAAATGAAAACTCAAACTTTGAATAAACTATTTCATATGATTGACTTTGATCATCCTGTTGTGATGATTGATAGTGATGTTTGTGTTATGAAAGATATTGAATCTCTCATTAATACTGAGTATGATATTCAAGTAACCACTATGAAAACTGGTGGACATACTCGTGCTGATGGAATCTTTATTAGTGAGATTGCTAGTTTTGTAGTCTTTAATAATCCACAAAAGTCAAAGATTTTTGTTCAGAAGTGGATTAATAAAATGAAAGAATTTGGTGAGAATGGAACACCATTCCCTCACGAAACACCAGCAATGAACACTATTCTTAGAGAAAGTTCTGATCTTAATATTGGATATTTGAATGAACTTGAAGTATGTGCTGATTCTGAATTGACAGATGAAACTTACACTGTTCACTTTAAGAGTAATGGGTCTACTAAAGATGATCCTGTGACTAATTTTGAACGAAGAGTAATGTCTGTTCAAAATCAATCATCAATGGATCTAGAAGTAGATCAATATTTAAATGAAGAACTTTATGATCAATGGAGAGAATCATATGAAATTAACTGATATTCATACCCAGTTTAAAACTGATAAAGGAACTGCACACTCATATATTGATTGGTATGAGCAAACTTTTTCTGATCGTAGAACTGAAGAACTTAATGTTCTTGAGATTGGAGTTCTATTCGGTGGTTCTCTAAAGATGTGGGAAAAGTATTTTGAAAATTCTCAGATTTATGGAGTAGAAGATTTCTCACAGAAAGATGGTCAGTGGCATTACCAGTTTGAACCTGTTGATGGTGATGCTGTAATGGCAGATGTAAACAGTCATCAAAGAATTACTCTATTCAATTTTGACTGCGAAAGTCCAACTCTTATTGAAGGGCATTTTCAAGATCTAAGTTTTGATATTATTATTGATGATGCGAATCATCAACTTACTCAGCAAATGAAGAACTTTGAGAATTATTTTCCATATCTAAATGAGGGTGGAATTTATATTTGTGAAGATGTTCAAACTGCAGAGAATGCTACAGATCTTCGTGATTTTATTCTAGGTCTTTATCCTGATAGAGAAGTGCATATTGTTGAACTAGATCTACACAAAAAAACTGATGATAGATTAATTGCTGTAACATGAACAAACTATTCATTTATTGTGATGGTGGGTTTGGAAATAGGTATGGAACTCTTCTAGGTGGTCTTGCAGTATCTAATCACTACAATCTTATTCCAGTTGTAAATTGGAGAGATACATCTGCATGTAGGTTATCTTTTGATGAAATCTTTGACAATAAAGAAATCGCAGTTATAGATGAACCTCTACAAAATTTTACTGATTGCATCCTTATTATGCATCAAGATTTTGTAGTCGGAAAAAAGAATTATAATATTAATTCATTTTCTGGAATTGAAAGTCTTCCTATATTGGACGATGGAAATTATGTTTATAATAATAACTGGATTCCAGATTGGATGGATGAGAGTTTGGTAATCGAATCTGGTAAAACTATACCTTTCAAGTCTCTGTATTTGGATAAGTCAAATGAGTTTATTGTTGAAAATGAAATTGATGAATTTACTATTGGAGTTCATCTAAGAGCAACTGATTTTGATACAGTTGTTCCTAAATTTGATAGAGAATATAAATGGATTCAGAATCAACAAGAAAATAAATTCTTTGTCTTGTCTGATGACAAATCAACCGAACAAAAATTCAATCAACTTGATAATGTTATTATCAGAGAAAAAGATCATTATGTTGAGAAAGTAAATGAAAATTCTTCTTGGTGTGATAATGTTGAAAGAACTAAAGAAAGTGTTATTGACTCTTTAATTGATTTGACAATTTTATCAAGAACGAATATTATTATCAATTCACCTAGTTCATTTCTTAAAACTTCTTTATTACTAAAAAAGATTAATGGATAAAAATAAATCTACTTACAAACTAAGAAATATTGGTCCAATCTATTATATAAATCTTGACGGTCAACCGGAAAGAAAACAATATATGGAAGATCAATTTAAATATTGGGAGATTCAAAACTATACTCGTATCTCTGCATATGATGGTAGAGAAGATGACCTTGGTAGCATCTTAAAAGGCACATATCCTCCAAGCGTTACTTCTGGTGAAATTGGATGTATTACATCACACTTAAAAGCAATCAAACACTGGTACGATACATCTGATAGTCCTTATGCAATCATTATGGAAGATGATTGTAGTTTGGATCTGGTAAGATATTGGAACTTTACTTGGAATGATTTTTATTCAAGAATTCCTTACGATTGGGATGTTGTTCAGATTGCTATTATTTGTACTGGAGATATCCATGTTAGACTTCATAAGAGGTTTGTAAATGACTTCTCTACAGCATGTTATTTGATTAATCGACATCATGCTGAAAAACTTATCAAACATCACATTAAAGGTGTTGATAAGTATAGACTTGATAATGGAATGAAACCTCGTCCAGTTGCAGATGATCTTTTGTATAATTCTGGAAATACTTATTCTATTCCACTTCTTCTCTATAGAACAGAACTAGGATCATCTATTCATCCGGAACATGTAGATGTATTTCATAAGAAAAATTATGAAGCGCAGTTTGGTTTTTGGGAAACTCAAGGATCAAAATTCGATATTAGTTTCTTAATGGATTATGATCCTTATCTAGGTAGAATCACAAATCCGTCAAATCAAACTCAAGAAACCTCTTGACAAATCTAAAAGTGTTATATATACTGTTGTTGTAAATCTTTACAAAAGATAATGACGGTAACAAAAAACGAGTTCGGGCAAATGAATATGTTTGCTAAAGAACCTGCAATGTATTATGAAAACTACGGTATGGATACTCCCAATCAAGTAAAGGAAAAGTACAATGGTCGCTGGGCAATGATGGGAATCATTGCTGGTGCTATTTCTTACGCATTTACTGGAAAACTATTTTTTGGAATTTTCTGACATAGGACTTGACAATGACATCATTTTTATTTACACTGACATCAGTTGCCTTTTTAGTTTTATTGGCAGCATCTGTTGAAAAAATTTGCGAAACCTACTAATGACAGTTTTTAACATTACTCTCCAATCTCCTGGTGGTACTGAAGCTACAATTCAATGTGCTGATGATCAGTACATTCTTGAAGCAGCAGAAGAAGCAGGTATTGACCTTCCTTCATCCTGTCGTGCTGGAGCTTGTTCTGCATGTGCTGGTAAACTAGTTTCTGGTACAGTTGACAATGAAGAACAATCGTTCCTTGATGATGAGCAACAAGCGGAAGGTTGGATTCTTACTTGCGTTGCTTATCCTACCAGCGATTGTGTTATCCTTACTGAACAGGAAGAAAATCTGTGATTGGCAACCTTGAACCAGAGGAGCGCGTTATGGGCACTCCTGGAATGTTAGGACAATTTGCTATTGCCCTCCAAGAACTTGGATGGGATGCCAATGACGAACTTTCTGTTGAGATCGGTGGAGTAGCAGTAACAGGAACTGCTACTAGTCCAAACGCAAATCCAAAATGGGCAAAACCTTTTGGAACAGTCACTTATCAAAACGATGCATTCATCGTAATTAAAAACAAATCAAGGAACCCAGTTGTTCCTTCACAACCAAATCCTGAACTCAAACAACAACACCCTTATAATGGAACACTCTCTAGTTGAACTGCTGACTTACTATGTAATCGTTGCTGCTCTGTTTATTGGAGCACCAGCAGTATTTTTTACAATTGTCTTTATGCCTGCACTTATGAACACTAAGGGAGCAGTTGTTGGTTACAAAATTCACCGTGATTATGGTGAAACATCTATCTATTCCAAAGTAAAATAAAGGAGAAACGAAATGAAATTTGGATTTACACCTGAGGCAGAGATCCTCAACGGTCGTCTAGCGATGCTTGGTTTCATTATCGCTGTTGGCACTTATCTTACTACTGGTCAAATTATTCCTGGAGTTTGGTGAATATGACTAACCTTTCTGAATATATTTCTACCTGTCGAATTGTATTTCGTGAAAATAATGAGTTTGTAACTAAAACTACAAATGATTTATTTTCCAAAAAGCGAGTAGTAATCTTTGGATTGCCTGGAGCATTTACGCCAACATGCAGTTCATTTCAATTACCTGGATTTGAAAAAGAATATAATGAAATTATCAGTCAAGGTATTGATGAAGTTTACTGTGTATCAGTAAATGATCCATTTGTAATGAATGCTTGGGCAAAAGATCAAGGAATTGAAAATGTAAAATTAATTCCTGATGGAAATGCATATCTAACTAGGTCTCTTGGTATGACAGTTATGAAATCAAATCTTGGATTTGGTATTCGTTCTTGGCGTTATGCTGCAGTATATAATGATATGAAACTTGAAAAAGATTTTGTAGAATTTGGAATGCATGATAATGTTGAAGAAGATCCTTATGAAGTAAGCACTCCAGAAAATATTCTAACTTATCTAAAAGGTCGGTAATCCGTAATTTGACAAGTAATAAATATTAACTTATAATGTTTTTAACCCACTTTTAAAGGTGGGTTTTTTGTTATAAGACTTTGATCGTGACAATTAGAGCCGTGGGCACTGCCTCTTGAGAAAGAGGAACTTCTCCTTTGCCTATACGGATGTAGAGTTCAATTAAATTTAGTGCAAAATTTCTTTACAGTAGCCCTGCCTCTTTTAGCAGCGGTTACAACCAGTACGGCAACACTGCCATTCTCTAGTTATAAACTGCAAGGTCCTCCTCCCCCAGTGGAGACAAAACCTTATTCAATCATTAAAGAGTTTGAACCAGAGACGACAGCAATCCGCGAGGTTGCACCACCAAAACCAAAAGAGTTAAGGTTAATTTGTAAAGGGTGTAATGAACATGAGAATGCTACCCTGGCATTTTTCCAGGATCGTGGTATTAAAGACAGAAACGCCCTTGCTACCATCATGGGCAATATTCGACAGGAATCTACTTTTATTCCTAACATTTGTGAAGGTGGTAGCAGAACCAGTTGGAGTAACTGCAATGGCGGTTACGGACTGATTCAATGGACATCTGCCAACAGATATTATGGATTGGGTGATTTTGCTAAGAAGTATGGTGGTTCACCATCATCACTTCACACGCAACTTCGTTATCTGACAAATGAAGTCCAGTGGCAACAAATCGAAAATAGAATGAAGACTCCTGGTAAGTCTATCGATCGTTACATGGACTATGCGTATAGTTGGATTGGTTGGGGGCATCATGGTGCTCGTACATCATATGCTCATGATTATGCTTCCAAACTGATCAAGGTAGAAGTTTGATACAATAGAATAAATAGGGGGACTGATGCTCCCCCTTCCATGAAATTAAATTTTTCTTTTGGTAAAAAGAAAGCATCTATTACAACTATTGTAGTTTTATCTTTAATAGTAGGGTCACTTTCTTCGTGTATAAAAATAGAAGAAAAACACATCTGGGATATTATTTACGAATATCTTCAAACATATCAACCAGATTCCCCTCTTATCCCAGAACTCCAGAAAAATGATGGTATAGTGGATAGAGATGTCAAGCGAACAGTGGACAAAGCAATCCGAGATTACGAACGCTTGACAGGCGATGATGGAACTGTTAAACTTCCATCACCAAGATATATGGTAAAACCAGTTGATACCTCTGTGTGTTATACTGATGAATGTCAATCTCTTGGTGGAGAGATCAGGTTATGTGCTCCTTGGTCGGATAACTGTACCAAATAGAACTTACTTGACAAAAATAAACCCCCCTACTAAACTAAATAAGTACTTAAGAATTCTGTTGTAATTCTTAATCTTTGTCCTATAGTACAAACAAAAAACAAATCTATGAAATTCTTTCAACAACTGATGCTTGCACCTGTTGCTCTGGGAATGGTTGCTCCTGCTGCGATGGCAGCAGACCTTAATATGAACGGGGTCAACCAATATTCTTCTGAGCAAGTTACAAGTGTCACTCAATTTTCTGATGTCCGTCCTACTGATTGGGCATATCAAGCACTCAGCAACCTTGTAGAGCGTTATGGTTGCGTTGCTGGTTATCCTAACGGCACCTTTGGTGGTGGTAAGGCAATGACCCGTTATGAAGCGGCAGCACTTCTGAATGCTTGCCTGGATCGTGTGACCGAAGTTACCGATGAACTCAAGCGTCTTGCTAATGAGTTTGAGCAAGAACTTGCTGTGCTTCGTAATCGTGTAGGAAAACTGGAAGCACAAGTTGGTGAACTTGAAGCAACCCAGTTTTCCACCACTACAAAACTTCGTGGTGAAGCAAACTTCGTTCTTGGTGGTGTTGATGAATACCAGACCAAAGGTGGTGATGTAACTCATACCGCATTCAACTACGATCTCCGTCTGAACCTGGATACTTCATTCACTGGCAAGGATCTGCTTCGTACTCGTCTGCGTTCTGCTAACTTTAGTAGCAATCCCTTCGGTTCTAGTTCTTCAATTTTCAAACTGGATAAAGCAGATGATACTTCCAGTGAAGTTGGTAACAATGTAGTGATTGATCGTCTCTACTATTCGTTCCCTGCTTTCAATAACAAAGCAACTCTGACTGCTGGTGCTCTGGTTCGTAACACTGAGATTGCTTGGATGCCTTCTGCATACAAGTCTGGTATTCTTGACTTCTTTGCTGTTGCTGGTACTCCTGGTGTTTATAACAAAGCAACTGGTGCTGGTTTCGGTGTCCAGTATGGTAAGAAAGGTCTTGTTGCTGGTGTGAATTATGTTGCACAAGCAGGTCAAGATAGCACCCGTGGTGAGTTTGATGAGACTGGTGCTCTGAATACTCTGGCACAAATCGGTTATCGTGGCACTAACTGGGGTGCTGCTTTCGGTTATCGTTATGGCACCGAAGGCACTCGTGTTCGCACTTACAACGGTCTGAACGGTGCTTCTGGCACTCTGGTTCCTGGTCAAACCTCTAATGGTTATGCTATCAACGCATATTGGCAACCCACCCAATCTGGTTGGGCACCTTCAATCTCTGGTGGTTATGGTTGGAACACTGTAAGTGGTACTGAAAGTGCTGCTACCAACAGTCAGTCCTGGTTTGCTGGTCTCCAGTGGGCAGATGTATTTGCTAAGGGTAATTCTGCTGGTGTTGCTATCGGTCAGGCACCTACTGGCGAAAACCTTGAGAAGTCCACTCTTCTTGAAGTCTTCTACAAGTACCAAGTGTCTGATAACATCAGCATCACTCCTGCTATCATCTATGGTAGCGATAACCAGCGTCTTGCTGGAAACTCCTCCAACTGGGGTGGTGTAATTCAGACTACCTTCAAGTTCTGATAATTCACTCATAAGTTGAGTTAGACCACTCCAAATGGGGTGGTCTTTTTTAATAAATATCCCTAGCAGTTTTAAAATATATGAAAATCGACCTCCATAACTTTTTTAAGCATTATGATGAAAAAAATCCAAAACATGTTGCTGCAGTAGATCAACTTGAAAAAGATCTTTCAAGTTCAGTCTCTAGTCTTTTAGATGATGATTCTAATTGGGTAAGAATCTATAGAACTCAACCAGAAAAACCAAAGTCATCAATTCTTGAGGTTCCATTTTTTCCACAAACAGATAATTATAGGGATGCTCATCGTACCTGTAATTCCTCTGCTTGTGCTATGGTATTAGAGTATTTTAAACCAGGCACATTAAAGGGAGCAAAGGGCGATGACGCTTATGTTCAAAAAGTGTTCTCAATCGGTGATTCAACTGATCACATGGTTCAAACCCGTGTTCTGGCGTCTTATGGTATTCAGTCACACTTTAGTTACAGCCTCACTTTTTCTGATCTTGATCGTGAGTTATCCAACAATAGACCTGTTGTTATTGGTATCTTACACAGGGGTTCTCTATCTGCTCCTACTGGCGGGCACATGGTTGTAGTAATTGGTAAAACCCCAACAGGAGACTATGTTGTTAATGATCCTTATGGATCATTAAACGATGGATATACTGGATCCGTAAATAATGGTAAGGGTGCAGTTTATAAAAGAGGGGAACTTGCTCGTAGATGGTGCCCTGCTGGTAATGATGGTTGGGGTAGAATATTCTCATGACAATTAAATTTAATGATGCGGTTCAATATGATAAGAGACTTCCACATCAAATAGATGCTTGGAACTTTCTTCAAGCAACAGTTCATAAAGAAATTCTTGATGAGTTTGCACGAAGATTTCGTGATGAAAAAATAGAACCAACACTTGAGGGACTTCCTGAACCTGGTGTTGATTTGATTAAGGAGTTTGAGGGTTGTAAGTTAAAGGCATATTATGACCCTCATACTGGTGGACTTCCTATCACAATTGGATGGGGAAGCACCCGTAGAAAAGATGGTTCTCGTTTTATGATTGGAAATACAATCACTCAGGATGAAGCAGATGACCTTTTATATTTCCAACTAAGAAGAGAGTTTCTCCCTGCCCTTCAAAAAATACCTTATTGGAGTGAGATGAATGACAATCAACGAGGAGCACTTTTATCTTTTGCTTATAATCTCGGTGCTAGCTTCTACGGTAGTAGCGGCTTCAACACTATTACGAGTAATCTTAGTCAAAAGAATTGGAAAGCAATCCCAGAAACCTTGAAGTTATATCGTAATCCTGGGAGTAAAGTTGAAGCGGGATTGTTAAGAAGAAGAGTTGCAGAAGGTAAACTTTGGTCTTCATAATTTGTTACAATCTATAAATAGTACTATCGTCTCACGCCAAATAAATGCCCGCCGAGCAATGTAATAACACAGATCATGTGGTCTTGTTACAGAAGCTGGATAAGATGATACTTGTTGCTGAAGAATCAGAATATGATTCTGGATTTCGTAGAAGACTACAATCATTTCGTAATCTTTTGGTAATCCATGCTGCTAAAACAAAAGACCTTGGCGAAGCTGCCCAATCTTTAATCAATGGGCATAGAAAAAGAATACTTACTATAGGAACAATAGTAACATTTGCTATTGGTATCCCTTACTTTGTTATGACAAGAACATCTTGGATGATTCCTAAACCATTGTTGTGTCAAGAATTTCCCACTAAAAGTAAACTACATCCTGGGAAACTAGAAGTTTGTGTGAATGGTGTATCGCATCCCTATAGAGCAGAGAATGGTGATGTTGAGTTAGATATTACTTTTATGAAAACTCATTGGGAAAGAATACAAGCGGATGTAGATTTCTGGGTTGCTGATGAGATCGCTAATAAGCGCGTAGATTATACTGGAGAATATAACATTCAAAGAATTCGTTCTTACAACAGTAAAGGTATACTTGTGAATGATAGGGAAAATGAAATAAGTTCTTGGATTGATCCACTAGTTCCAGAAGATATGAGAGTACCTATGTGGAAGTGGGTCTATGAAAATAGAGATTTATTCCACATGGAGAAAAAACCTTTAGAAGAAAAGGTATCAGGATTCTTCAGTAGTTTGGGTGCTCTCTTTGCTACTCTTGGATCCGCAGTTATCACAGTCTACAGATTTATTAAGGCTGGATTGTGATTTCTTATTAGCAGCATCAACACCAAAGGTTGCTAAAGTAGATGTAAAGATGGATGCTATGAAAGTAGCATCCATTTTCTTTAGGTAATCCATGTAACCAAATGTCAGTAATGCTGCAGACCATGCGAGGATTACTAATCTGACTACTGTGAATGCACTAATGTTCTTCATATCAATCATCTATCTTTGTTCGTAATGCGATGATTGTAGTGAGCACAGTAAGAAGGGTCTCATATCCTCTTCTTTCCGATTCTTTACAGGTAGGAGAGGATGGAGTTATGAAGTTACAGTTTATAAAACCAATTCCAACAAAAGCAATCACTGAGAAACATATGATAAAGATAAGTTTGTTTAGAGTAGATGCCATTATCTTCCCTCCTGTTTGTGTATCCAAGTTTTCAACTCGTGCAAATATTGCCTGAGTTGGTCTGCTTTTTGTAGATGCCACATATCACCACTCTTGAAATACTCTTGAGTGTGATTGTCTATTGCTTTTAATATATTATGGATGGGAGCGTTCCAAGGCTCACGCTTTGGAGTATTCCATTCTCTTGGCATATATCACTTCTTCTTCCCACCGTTCTTTGCTTTTTTCGCAGTCGCATTACCTTGATTTTGTTTTGAAGGTCCTTTATTACCCTTCTTGTTGGGCGACTTAGACATTAGAGACTCTTATGGTTCTATTCTTATTTAGCGGGTTGACACTCCTGAAACCTCGTGCTATGATAAATACATCAAAAGATTAAGGAATGTAACAGTTCATTAATCTTTGTAACTCCCACTAACCGAGACCTATGGGGAGTATAAATGCGTCTCTCATATCCACACTGGAGGG
>Ga0222713_10000503_pt1 | contig 44059 bp, 34 predicted proteins | sample C33_649DmetaG_FD_165061 | JGI IMG/M metagenome (GOLD analysis project Ga0222713, IMG submission 165061) | Estuarine water microbial communities from San Francisco Bay, California, United States - C33_649D | ecosystem: Environmental > Aquatic > Marine > Unclassified | place: USA: California... | reverse complement strand
GCAGGAAGCCGAAGCCATCGGGCAGGATTTCCAGCACGCCGTCGGCGGCCACGCCTTCGCCATGGCGGGTCAGCACCTTGAGCAGGGCGAAGATCACGTCCTGCTTGCGGGCGCGGGCCACCCCGTCGGTGATCTGCAGCTGCTCGGCGATCTCCAGCAGCTTGTGCGCCGGCATGCGCTTGAGGTCGCTCAGCGAATACTGCGGGAAGCCCTCGGGGACCTGCGGATGCGGGCGCGGGACGAAATTGTCACTGGCGCCGTCCTGCGGGAAACCATCGTTGAAGCGGTCGCCGCCGCCACCGCGGTTGCGGTCGCGGTCACGGCGATTGCGGAAGCGCTCGCGGCGGCCGCCCTGGCCCTGCGGGCCGTTGTTCTGCTGGGCGTTGTGCTGCGGGCGCTGGCCATTGCCGCCGCCGTTCTGCCCATTCTGACCGTTGTGCTGCTGACCACCGTCCGCGGTGACCTGCTGACCGCTGTTGCGCGGCTCGCCGCCTGCAGACTCATTGCCTGCTTCGGCGCGCGGCGTGGGCGCAGAACCTTCCGCTTGCGGGGTAGGGGTCGGGGCGGGCGGCGCTGGCGTGGCACGCGGCGGAGCCGGCGCTTCGGCTGGCTTGGCGGCGGGCGGGGCGGTGTCGAGGGCCAGGGCGGCCTGCGGGGCCGCGGTATCGGTCTTGCTGGCGGCGGCCTTGCTCACGCGCGGCTTGCGCACGCGCTTCTCGGCGGTAACGGCGCCGGTTTCATTGCTGTCGGACAAAGTGCGATTCCTCGCTGAGAGGTTGCGAGCCTGCCGGCGGCACGAACGGGCGCGGGCGGCTGTTGAAGTGAGGGTGTGTGGTACTGCAGAGGGGGTGCGGCGCGAAAGCCCCGAGCGCCGGATGTCTTGACAGTAGCACCGTGCCGGAACGGCTTCAAGCGCGCTCCGGCGACGGGTTGCAGCGGATTCAGGCCTGGCGGTGCGCCGGAGGCGCCGCCAGGCGGATCATCAGGCAGCCTGGGCGCCGATGGCCTTGTCGATCATCTGGGTCAGCTGCCCCTTGCCAACCGCGCCGACCTGGGTGGCCTGGACCTGACCGTCCTTGAACAGCAGCAGCAGCGGGATATTGCGCACGTGGTACTTGATGGCCGTGGCGCGGTTGTCGTCCACGTTCAGCTTGACCACCTTCAGGCGGCCCTCGTAGCTGTTGGCCAGTTCGTCCAGGACCGGGGCGATCATCTTGCATGGACCGCACCATTCGGCCCAGAAGTCCACCAGGACGGGTTCGTCGGACTGCAATACGGCGGCGTCGAAATCGGCGTCGCCGACGTGGGTCACCTTGTCGCTCATCGGGGTCTCCATGGGGTTTTCGCGGTGCGGGGGCCGAAGATGGCCGCCAGATGCGGTAAAATTGGGGCGCTTCGCGGCCAGATCAAGCCCTGCATGCGGGGGTACGGCCGCGCCACCCGACATCGATGTCGCCAGTTTGCGACCGTAGGTGCCGGCGATGCAAGCGGATCCCCCCGCCCCTTCAGCCTGCCGTCGCCCCTGCGCTGCGGCGCAAAGAGAATTCATGAGCGACAAGCCCCTAACCGACATCACCTTCAACTCCTTCACGCTACATCCCGACCTGCTGGCCGGGCTGGATGCGGCCGGTTTCTCACGCTGTACGCCGATCCAGGCCCTGACCTTGCCGGTGGCCCTGGCCGGCCGCGATGTGGCCGGACAGGCCCAGACCGGCACCGGCAAGACCCTGGCCTTCCTGGTCGCGGTCATGAACCGCCTGCTGACCCGGCCGGCGCTTGCAGATCGCAAACCCGAGGATCCGCGCGCGCTGATCATGGCGCCGACCCGCGAGCTGGCCATCCAGATCCACAAGGACGCGGTGAAGTTCGGCTCGACGCTGGGCCTGCGCTTCGCGCTGGTCTACGGCGGGGTGGACTACGACAAGCAGCGTGAGCTGCTGCAGCAGGGCGTGGACATCATCATCGCCACCCCGGGCCGCCTGATCGACTACGTCAAGCAGCACAAGGTCGTCTCCCTGCACGCCTGCGAGGTGTGCGTGATGGACGAGGCCGACCGGATGTTCGACCTGGGCTTCATCAAGGACATCCGCTTCCTGCTGCGGCGCATGCCCGAGCGCACCACGCGCCAGACCCTGCTGTTCAGCGCCACCCTGAGCCACCGCGTGCTCGAGCTGGCCTACGAGCACATGAACGAGCCGGAAAAGCTCGTGGTCGAGACCGAGACCGTCACCGCCTCGCGCGTGCGCCAGCGCATGTACCTGCCGGCCGATGACGAGAAGATCCCGCTGCTGCTGGGCCTGCTCTCGCGCAGCGAAGGCGCGCGCACGATGGTGTTCGTCAACACCAAGGCCTTCGTCGAGCGCGTGGCCCGGGCGTTGGAAAAGGCCGGCTACCGCGTTGGCGTGCTGTCCGGCGACGTGCCGCAGAAGAAGCGCGAGACCCTGCTCAAGCGCTTCCAGGCCGGCCAGCTGGAGCTGCTGGTAGCCACCGATGTGGCTGCGCGCGGGCTGCACATCGACGGCATCAGCCACGTCTACAACTACGACCTGCCGTTCGACGCCGAGGACTACGTTCACCGCATCGGCCGCACCGCGCGCCTGGGCGCCGAGGGCGACGCGATCAGTTTCGCCTGCGAGCGCTATGCGATGAGCCTGCCGGACATCGAGGCCTACATCGAGCAGAAGATCCCGGTCGAACCGGTCACCGCCGAACTGCTGACGCCGCTGCCGCGCCCCGAGCGCGCCGCGCCGCCGGCAGGCGAGGACGGGGAGGAGGCCGAGAGCGTCAGCGCGATCTTCCGCGAGGCCCGCGAGCAGAAGGCCGCCGACGAGGCGCGTCGTGGCGGCGGGCGTTCCAGCGGCGGCGGTCGTCGCGGTCCACGCGAGGGCGGGCGCAGTGGCGAGGGCGCCGGCAGTGGGGCGGGCAGCCGTGGTCCGCGCCCGCCGCGCCGGCCACGCGCCGAGCCCGCAGCGGATGGCGCGGCCGCGATCGCGCCTGCCGAGGCTGCCGTCGACACCGTGGCCACGCCGTCCGCCCCGGTTTCGGGTGGCGCACCCGACGCGCAGGCGCCCGAGGGCGAGAAGCGTCCGCGCAAGCGCCGTCGTCGGCGTCACGGTCGTCCGCTGGAAGGCGGCGAGACGCCCGCCAGCGCCACGGGGGAGGCCTCGTCGGCCAGCGCCGCGCCCAAGCCCCCCCGCGTGGCCAGCCCCAAGCCGCCCAAGCCGGTCCCGGCACCTGCCGTGCCCACGCCGGCGGCCGGCAATGACTCGTTCCTGACCCGTCTGGGGCGCAAGATCAAGTCGATGGTCGGCGGCTGAGCCGGCCTGCTAGGCAAGCAAACGAAGGGCCGCTGCATGCGGCCCTTCGTGTATCCGCCTCACCGGTCGCTGCCTTCCCGGCCCGGACGCAATGGATCGGCAGTGTGCGCTGGCGCACGACTCACCTACGCATAGGCATAATCGCCGCCCATGACCGTCCTGCGCTTTGAAAACGTCAGCAAACAGTATCCCGGCGGGCACGAAGCCCTGTCGGAGATCAACTTCGAGGTGGCCGAGGGCGAGATGCTCTTCGTCACCGGCCACTCCGGTGCCGGCAAGAGCACCCTGCTCAAGCTGGTGCACCTGAGCGAGCGTCCCAGCCGCGGCGCGGTGGTGTTCGGCGGGCGCAACCTGCTCAAGGTCCGCGGCGGCAGGATCCCGCTGCACCGTCGCCACGTGGGCGCGGTCTACCAGGACCATCGCCTGCTCACCGATCGGACCGTGGCCGAGAACGTCGCCCTGCCGCTGATCCTGCGCGGCGACCGACGCGGGGACATCGGCAAGCGCGTGCGCGAGGTCCTGACCCGCCTGGGACTGGGGCATCGCGAACGCGCGCTGCCTACCCAGCTCTCGGCCGGCGAGCAGCAGCGCGTGGGCATCGCCCGGGCGATCGTCTCCGAGCCGCAGCTGCTGGTAGCCGATGAGCCGACCGGCAACCTGGACCCGACCCTGGCCGCCGAGATCATGTCGCTGTTCGCCTCCATGCCCGAGCGCGGTACCTCGGTGCTGGTGGTCAGCCACGACCTGGCCCTGATCAAGCGCATGCGCAAGCGCGTGCTGATCCTGGACCACGGGCGGCTGATGGATGACATCTCGCCCGACGACCTGGCCGAATGATGCCCATGACCCACGTATTGCCGGGAGGCCGCGCATGAACGAGCAGGCCCCCAAAATCGAGACCAACCGCCGTGCCGACGGCCCCCGCTCCGGCGTGGGCATCTGGGTGGACCAGCATCTCTACAGTTTCGTCTCCAGCCTGGGCCGCGCGTTGCGCCGGCCGTGGTCCACGGCGCTGACCATCGGCGTGATGGCCGTGGCCTTCGCCTTGCCGCTGGGGCTGTGGCTGGCATTGGGTAACGTGCGTCACTTCGCCGGCGACGTGCAGGCTTCGCGCGAGGTGGACGTGTTCCTCAAGCTGGACACCGACGCCGCGCGGGCGCAGGCGCTGGCCGAACAGATCCGCGCCCGGCCGGATGTGGCCAGGGTGGAGCTGCGCACGCCCGCGCAGGGGCTGGCCGATTTCCGCAAGCTCAGCGGGCTGGATGCGGCCATCGATGCGCTGGACGACAACCCGCTGCCGGCCCAACTGGTCGTGATCCCCAGCGGCGATGACGCGGCGCTTGCCCAGGCCCTGGCCCAGCTGCCCGAGGCCGACGTGGTCCAGCACGACGCGGTCTGGCGCCAGCGCCTGCAGGGTTGGCTGCATTTCGGCAACCGCCTAGCCTGGGTGCTGGCCGCGCTGTTCGGGCTGGGGGCGCTGCTGGTGGTCGGCAACACAGTGCGCCTGGACATCCAGGCCCGGCGCGAGGAGATCGGCGTGCTGCAGCTGCTCGGGGCCACCGACGGCTTCATCCGGCGTCCGTTTCTCTACCTGGGTGCCTGGTATGGGCTGGGAGCCGGGTTGGTGGCGCTGGGGCTGGTGCTGGCCGCGGCCGCTGCGTTGCGCGCGCCACTGGACGCGCTGGCGCACAGCTACGGCAGCAGCTTCGCGCTGGATGGGCTGGACCCGGCGAGCGCAGGACTGGTATTAGTGGCGGCCTTGATCATCGGCTGGCTGGGGGCCTGGTGGGTGACCGGTCACTATCTGCGCCAGACCCGCCCGACCGACACCTGACCTGCCTTGCCCCCATGCCCCCACAAGACCTGCGTCATCTGATCAGTGAAGCGCCACGCGTCATGGTGGTGGACGGCTCCAAGATGGTGCGCAAGCTCATCGCCGATGTGCTCAAGCGCGATCTGCCGCAGGTCGAGGTCGTCGGCTGTGCCAGCCTGGCCGAGGCGCGCAAGGCGCTGGCCGATGGCCCGGTGGACCTGGTCACCACGGCGCTTTCGCTCAAGGGCGGCGGGACCGGCCTGGAGGTCGCCCGCGCGGTGCGCGAGGCTGCCGGGCAGGCCTACGTCCCGGTCATCGTGGTTTCCGGCGAGGCCCAGGCGCATCTCGAGGAGCGCCGCTTCACCGAGTTCGTCACCGATTATTTCGACAAGGCCCTGGGCCATGAGGCACTGGCCGCCTTCATCCACGGCTATGTGGCGCCCGAGGCCGTGCCAGGCGCCACGGTGCTCTACGTGGAGGACAGCCGCGTGGTCGCCGAGACCACCAAGCGCATGCTCGAACGGCACGATCTGAAGGTGGTCCATGTGCTGCGTGCCGAGGATGCCTTTGCCCTGCTGACCGCCGAGTCGCTGGGCATGTCGACCCACCAGTTCGACGTGGTGCTCACCGACGTGACCCTCAAGGGCGAGCTGAGCGGGGTGGATATCGTCCAGCGGGTGCGCGTGGATTTCGGCTATGGCAAGCGCCGTCTGCCGATCCTGGTGATGACCGGCGATTCCAATCGCGACAACCAGGCCGAGCTGCTGCAGAGCGGCGCCAATGACCTGGTGCTCAAGCCGATCGAAGAACGTCTGCTGGTGACCAAGGTGCTCTTCCAATTGCGCCTGGCTCGCATGGCCGGCCCGCGCGAGGACGGCTAGGGCGCGCGCCATGGACGATGTGATCTTTATCGATGGCCTGCGCACCCAGGCGCTGATCGGGGTCTACGACTTCGAGCGTGATGCCGCCCAGCCGCTGATGTTCGACGTGGAGATGACGCTCGACACGCGTCGTGCCGGTGACAGCGATGTGCTCGAGGACACGGTGGATTACGCGGTGGTCGCGCAGACCATCGAATCGATCTGCGCCCAGTCGGGCTTTGCCCTGGTCGAGGCACTGGCCGAAACGATCGCCACGCGGCTGCTGCACGACTTCCCCATCGCCCAGGTGATGCTGCGGGTGACCAAGCCGCAGGCGGTCCCGGCCGCGCGCGGAGTCGGCGTGCGCATCCTGCGACGTCGGAGCGCGGCATGAAGACCCGCCGCTACGTGCTGCTGCTGGGCAGCAGCCTGGACACGCCGCAGGCGCTGGATGACGCGCGCGCCGCGCTGGCCATGCATGGCCTGCTCGAGGTCGCCTCGGCGCGGGTCGAAGGCCCCAGCGTCAACCCGGCCGACGCGCGACGCTTTCACAACCAGGCCGTCGCCCTGGCGACAGGGCTGCCGCGTGAGGCGCTGGTGGCGACGCTCAAGCAGATCGAGACGGCCTTGGGGCGCACGCCGCAGGCAGCGCAGTGCGTGATCGATATCGACCTGGCTTGCGAGTGCGATGCCCACGGCATCGTGCTGTGGCGCGACGATGCCAAGCTCGGCCATCCGCTGTTCGTGGACCTGATGCAGAACGTGCTCGACCAGCTGCGCGGGACCGCGTTGGCTTAGATGGAGCAGGAGCCGCCATGGCGGCGAAGGGGCCCTTCCCTTTGGTGCGCCATCGCCGCCGTGGCGGCTCCCGCACAGGCAGGCCGCTGCCACACGAGCGCAACCCCTTCGCTAGACGAACACCGAGCGCCCGCCGTCGATGGCGACGATCTGGCCATTGACGTACGCGTTACCGTCGATCAGCCAGCGCACGGCCGAGACGATGTCATCCGGCGCGCCCTGGCGCTGCAGCGGCACGCGCTGTACCAGGACAGCCTGGGTCTCGGCCTTGACCGGATTCTCCGACCACAGGATGTTGCCTGGCGCGATGGCGTTGACCCGCACCTGCGGGCCGAGTTCGCGTGCCAGCGACTGGGTCATCATCACCAGCGCGGCCTTGGCCATGCAGTAGAGGGTGTGCTCGGGTAGCGGGCGCTGCGCGTAGATGTCGGCGATGCTGACGATCGCCCCGCCGCTTGCCTTCAGGTGCGGCGCGGCGGCCTGCGACAGGAAGAACGGTGCGCGTGCGTTGGAGGCGAACAGTTCGTCCCACTGCGCCGGCGTCGCGCTGCCCACCGGCGTGGCGTAGTAGGCCGAGGCGTTATTGATGAGTGCATCGAGCCGACCGAAGCGCTGCACCGTGTCCTCGACCAGCGCCGGCAGGCACGCAACGTCGCCCAGTTCGGCCTGCAACAGCAGCGTGCTGCCGGGTCGCGCGGCTTCCAGTTCGGCGGCGAGTGCGTGCATGGCGTCGGTCGAGCCGCGGTAGTGCAGGCCCAGTGCGTAGCCATCGGCGTGCAGCGCACGCGCGATGGCCGCGCCGATACGCTTGGCGGCGCCGGTGATCAGGGCAACGCGGGGCGGTGGAGGCATGGCGGTGGCACCCGGACGGAAGGCCTGGCCATTGTGGCATCGCGGATGTCGGCGACGGGTGCGCGGGGACAGGGCGTTACACTGTACGGCTGCGATGGCGTGTCCTGCCCGCCGTGATGTCGCAGCTCCATGCCGACCGAGGACCCACGATGCTCCATGACCTGGAGGCCTTGCGCGTTGCGCTCGCGCCGTATCCCCATGCTTACACGCTGCTCGCCGTGGCCGCGTTGCTGCTGGCGTCCTTCGCCGCCAACTGGCTGACCAAACGCGTGCTGCTGCGCGCCTTGCGCCGCGCCCTGGCGGCCTCGCCGTTCGCCTCCGAAGACGAGGGCATGCGGCTGTCGGTGATTCCGCGCCTGGCCAATGCCGTGCCCGCCTTGGTGCTGTATGCCGGGGTGCGGGCCGTCCCGGAACTGCCGCCGCTGCTGGTGGAAGTGATGCGCAACGTGTGCGCGGCCTTCATCGTGCTGACCGTGGCCCTGTCGGTGTCGCGCGCGCTGGACTTGGCCAACTTGGTCTACCTGCGCCGTCCCGATGCGCACAGCAAGCCGATCAAGGGCTATCTGCAGGTGCTGAAGATCATGCTGTTCGCACTGGCAGGGGTGCTGATGGTCGCGACTCTGATCGATCAAAACCCGATGGTGCTGCTGTCAGGCCTCGGCGCGATGATGGCGGTCCTGATCCTGGTGTTCCAGGATACCTTGCTGTCGCTGGTGGCCAGTGTGCAGATCGCCAGCAACGACATGGTGCGCGTCGGCGACTGGGTCGAAATGCCTTCGCAGCATGCCGATGGCGACGTGGTCGACATCGCGCTGCATACCGTCAAGATCCAGAATTGGGACAAGTCCATCAGCACGGTGCCGACCAAGAAGCTGATCACCGAATCGTTCAAGAACTGGCGCGGCATGACCGAGGCCGGCGGGCGCCGCATCAAGCGCGCCGTGTATCTTGACCAGCACAGCGTAGTGTTTCTCGATGCGCGCCTGCAGGACCGGCTGGCGGCCTCGCCGCTGTTGGGCGACTACCTGGCGCGCAAGGGGCGTGAACTGGCCCAGGCCAACGCGGGCCTGGAGGCCGGGGTGGTCCAGGCGCGTCGCCTGACCAACCTGGGGACCTTTCGCGCCTATGTGGAGCATTACCTTCGCGAGCATCCGGACATCCACCAGGACATGACCTTGCTGGTCCGACAGCTGGAGCCTGGGCGCGGCGGCATCCCGATCGAACTGTATTGCTTCACCCGCAGCACGGCCTGGAACGTATACGAGGGGGTGCAGGCGGACATCTTCGATCACCTGCTGGCGGTGCTGCCGCAGTTCGGCCTGCGCGTTTTCCAGGATCTGGGCGATCCCGGAGCGTTGCAGCGCATGGCCTCCTGAGCCGGGGGCGCGCACGTCGCACGCGTTGCTTGACGCCCATCATGGTTTGCGGGCATGTTGGGGTTCACCCCTGTCGCACCTGCTTTCCGCTGGCTGCAAGGGCATCGGAATGGAGCGAATGGACTGGGCGCAATACCGCAGTTCCACCTTTGACGAGCTGATCCAGGCCGACGGCGTTCCGCGTCCCGCAGCGAGGCGCCTGGTGGAATACCTGGGTGGCCTGAATGGTCGCGACATCGCCGAGCGGCAGGTGGCCGCCGACGTCATCGCCCGGGTCATGGGCATTACCTTCACCGTGTATTCCGACGGTCGCAACGTCGACCGCACGCTGCCATTCGACCTGATCCCGCGCGTGATTCCGCGCACCGAATGGGAGCACACCGAGGCCGGTCTCAAGCAGCGCATGCGTGCGCTCAACCTGTTCATCGGCGATATCTACGGCAAGCAGCAGATCGTCAAGGACAAGGTGTTCCCCGCGATGCTGCTCAAGGCCTCGGTCAACTTCCGTACCCAGTGCGTGGGGGTGACGCCGCCGTTGGGCGTGTGGGCGCATATCTGCGGCTCGGACCTGGTGCGCGATGGTGATGGCACGCTGTATGCGCTGGAGGACAACCTGCGCATTCCCTCCGGCGTGAGCTACATGCTGGAGAACCGCATGGTCGCCAAGCGCGTGTTCCCGGAGCTGTTCGAGACCAGCTCGATCCTGCCGGTGGACGAATATCCCAGCCAGCTCTACGACACCCTGGCGGCGCTCTCGCCGCGCCCCGGCGATGCCCCGGTGATCGCATTGCTCACCCCGGGCGTGTTCAACAGCGCCTATTTCGAGCACGCCTACCTGGCCCAGGCGATGGGCATCGAGCTGGTCGAGGGTTCGGACCTGTTCGTGGCCGACGACGACTGCACCTACATGCGCACGGTCTACGGCCCACAGCGCGTGGATGTGATCTACCGTCGCGTGGATGATCTGTTCATCGATCCGGAGGTGTTCCATCCCGATTCGGTGCTGGGCGTGCCGGGCCTGATCCGCAGCTGGCGCGCCGGCAAGGTGGCGCTGGCCAATGCGCCGGGCGCCGGGGTGGCCGACGACAAGGTGGTCTTCGCCTACGTGCCCAAGATGATCAAGTACTACCTGGACGAAGAGCCGATCCTGCCCAACGTGCCCAGCTACCTGTGCCATGACGCCAAGGATCGCCAGTACGTGCTGGACAACCTGGACAAGCTGGTGGTCAAGCCGGCCAACGAGTCGGGTGGTTACGGCATGCTGATCGGCCCGCGCGCCAGCAAGGCCGAGCGCGAGACGTTCCGCGACCTGATCCAGGCCGACCCGCGCAACTACATGGCCCAGCCCACGTTGAGCCTGTCCACCGCGCCGATCGTGACCGACGACGGTCCTTCGCCACGGCACCTGGACCTGCGCCCGTTCATCCTCTCGCGCGAGGACACCTACGTGACCACTGGCGGGCTGACCCGCGTGGCGATGACGCCGGGTTCGCTGGTGGTCAACTCCTCGCAAGGCGGCGGCGCCAAGGACACCTGGGTGGTCGATGCCGACGAAGAAGGCTAAAGGGCTTGCTGCCGCGATTGGCGTGGGCCACGCCGTGCCTGCGTGGGCTGGGGCAAGGAAGAACGAGGAAATGTATGTCGCGACATGATCGAGTGATGACACTGCACCGTGCCCACGCAGGCGCGGGCCTTCGGGTTGCCGTGTCCGGCGGCCGTGCGCTCGCGTGCGCCTTGGACAGGCGGCCAGCCTGTCGCGGCGGCTCGCTCAACGACCTGACCGCCAGACACGACAACGTGACCCACTCCAACGATGGCAGCACGCCCTGATGTTGTCCCGCGTCGCAGACAACCTGTACTGGTTCAGCCGCTATGTGCGGCGCGCCGAAAACACCGCGCGCCTGGTCGGCGTGGGCAGCACGCTGCAGCTGGACCTGCCGCGCTCGGTGCGGTTCACCTGGCGGCCGATGATCGACACGGTCGGCGCGGGTGAGATCTTCACCAGCCTGCACCCGGAGGCCGGCAGCGACGTGGCCGACGTGGACGTCATCCGCTTCCTGCTGCTGGACGAGCAGAACGGCTCATCGTTGAAGGTGTCCCTGGTCAACGCGCGCGAACTGCTGCGCAGCATTCGCGACACCCTTCCCCAGGAGGTGTGGGAAGCCGTCAACGACCTGCACCTGTATGTGGAGAGCAGCGGCGAGCGCGCGCTGCAGCGTCGCTACCGCCTGGACTTCATCAACCGCATCGTCGATGGCTGCCTGAAGGTCTCCGGCCTGCTTTCGGCCAACGTCAGCCGCGACATCGGCTACCAGTTCCTGCGCCTGGGCACCGGCATCGAGCAGGCCGACATGACCACGCGCATCATCGATGCCGGGGCTTCGGGCCTGATCACGCCGAGCACGGAGGAAGATCGCGAGGCCTTCCGCAACATGCAGTGGATGGCGGTCCTGCGGTCGCTGGCGGCCTACCAGATGTACCGTCGGCACATCCGCCAGCGCGTCACCGGCGAGCACGCATTGCGCTTTCTGCTGCAGAACACCGAGTTCCCGCGCAGCGTGCAGTTCTGTCTGACCCGGGCCCAGCACGTGCTGCCTTCGATGCCGCCGCGTCCAGCGGTGGATCGGCATCTGAACCGGGTGGTCGGGATGATCCGCAACGCCGATCCGGTGTGGCTGGCGGCGAAGAATCCGGCCGGTTTCATGGACGAGGTGCAGGTGCATCTGAGCCGCCTGCACGACGCCGTCGTCGAGGGCTACTTCTACAACTAGCGAAGAGGTGTGCCGGGAAGCGTGCTATCCAGACGTCCCTGCGCTAGGGTCTGAAAAGTGGATGGTTACTGCTGGCCGGACTCATCGCCCGGATCCGGGCGCGCGGCAATGCGCCTGGGCGGTGCGACCGGCGCGCGTGCAGGGCCATCGTCCTCGTCACCGGCATCCCCGCGCGGCGCTTCCCACGGAAACCGGGGCAGGGTGCGCACGGCGTTCTCCAGTTTGCGCGACCAGGTGTCGTGGATCTCCGCATAGAGCGGGGTATCGGCTTCCAGGCGCATCTGCTGGGTGATTCGCAGATCGCCGGCGCGGATGACGGCCATGTCCACCGGCATGCCGACCGAGAGGTTGGAACGGATGGTCGAGTCCAGCGAGACCAGCGCGCAGCGCGCCGCATCTTCCAGCGTGGTCTCAGGGCGCAGGATGCGGTCAAGGATCGGCTTGCCGTACTTGGACTCGCCGATCTGCAGGTAGGGCGTTTCGGGCGAGGTGGCGATGCAGTTGCCCAGTGGGTAGACCATGTACAGCCCGGGCCGCTCGCCGGCGACCTGGCCACCCAGGATCAGGGTAGACTGCACGCTGACGCCGCTGTGCTGGGCCTGGTCGCCCACCGCCACCTGGCTGGACACCAGGACCTCGCCCACATACTCGGCCACTTCGTAGAGATGCTTGAAGCTGCGTAGGCTGCGGGTGCAGTCCGGATCCTCGGCGTCGCGCTTCAGGCGCGAGATGGTCAGTTGCGTGGTCGCCAGGTTGCCCGCGGACATGATCACGAACACCCTGTCGCCGGGATATTCGAAGATATGCATCTTGCGGTAGACGCGCACGTCGTCAAACGAAGCGCTGGTCCTGGTGTCCGCGGCGAAGACCAGGCCTTCGTCCACTTCGATGCCGACGCAGTAGGTCATGTCAAAGCCGGGGAAAAGTGCACCTTGGATCATAGGGAAGGCATCCGGTGCTGGCTAGGGCCATCGCCCGACCGCATTCACACGATCCGCGCAACGCAGCCGGCAGCGCCGCGTAACATGGCGTTCTTTGTTGAGAAGCCCCCTCACCTGCATGAACGACCTTCCTCTCCCCGATGCCGACGCGCTGGCCCACAGCGACCGGCTGGCCACGCTGATCCGTAGCGAAATCAATGCCTCGGGCGGGTCGGTGCCGTTCTCCCGCTTCATGGAGCGCTGCCTGTACACGCCAGGGCTGGGGTATTACAGCGCCGGTGCGGAGAAGTTCGGCGAGGCGGGCGATTTCGTCACCGCCCCGGAGCTGGGGCCGCTGTTTGCCAGCGCGGTGTCCCAGGCCGTGGCGCCGGTCCTGCAGCAGCTGGGTCCGGAATGCTGCTTCCTGGAGATCGGCGGCGGCAGCGGGGCTTTTGCCGAGGTGATGCTCAAGCGACTGCTGCAGCTGGACGCGATGCCGGCCAAATACTGGATCCTGGAGCCCAGCGCGGACCTGCGCGAACGCCAGCGCGAGCGCCTGGGCCGGCGCCTGATCCCGCCGGTGTTCGATTGCGTGGAATGGCTGGACACACCGCCCAACGAGGCCTGGAACGGCGTGGTGTTCGCCAACGAGGTCATCGATGCGCTGCCCACGCCACGCTTCACCCTGCGCGAGGGCGAGGTGTTCGAGGAGCACGTCGCCCTGGATGGGGAGGGCCACTTCGTGGCCACCGATCGTCCGGCCGATCCGCTGCTGGCCGCCGCCGTGCGCCATGTCGAACGCGCGCGCGATGTCCTGTTCGAGGACGGCTACCGCGCCGAACTCCTGCCGCAGCTGCCGTACTGGGTGCAGGCGGTGATCGGCGGCCTGCAGGCCGGCGCGATGCTGTTCTGCGATTACGGTTACCCGCGCAAGGAGTACTACCTGGAACAGCGCAACGGCGGGACCACGCGCGCCTTCTACCGGCATCGGATGCACGCGGATGTGTACCGGTGGCCCGGGCTGCAGGACATCACTGCCTCGGTGGACTTCACCGCACTGGCCGAGGCCGGCACCGGGGCCGGCTTCGAGCTGGCGGGATACGCCACCCAGGCCGGCTTCCTGATCGGCAATGGGCTGATGGATCGCCTGGGCGAGGCCGAGGCGCGCATGGACGAGGCCGGCAAGCTGCGCCTGCGCAACGAGTTCAAGAAGCTCACCCTGCCCAACGAGATGGGCGAGCGCTTCCAGTTCATGGGATTTGCGCGGGATTGCAACTTCGAGGCCGCCTTCCTGTCCGGAGATCTGACATGGCGGCTGTGAGCGGCGGTGCCGTGAAGCCGCTGCGCTGGCCCGGTTTCTGGCTGGTGTTGTGGGGCGTGGCGATGGCCGTGGTGGTGACCGTGTGCCTGCTGCCCGGCAAGGACATCCCCGAAGTCCCGCTGGGCTGGGACAAGGTGGAGCACGCCACGGCGTTCTTCGTCCTGTCGGTGTGCGCGGTGCAGCTGTTCGCCACGCGCCGGGCGCTGTGGCGCGCGGCGGCGTGGCTGGTGATCCTGGGGGTGCTGATCGAATTCATGCAGGGCTGGTTCACCGCCGACCGCACCCCGGATCCGACCGACGCCCTGGCCGATGCCGCGGGCGTCCTGCTGGGCCTGTGCGTGGCCCTGACCCCCGCCCGCGACCTGCTGCTGAAGCTGTTCCCGCGCCGCGCCTAGCGCGCGGCGGCGGACGCGGGGGCGGCGGTGTAGGGCGCCATGTAGGTGCCCAGGCGTTCGTGCTGCAGAGTGGTGGCGGCCTGTGCCCAGTCCACTGGCTTGCCGGCGGCCAGGGCCTGCAGCACGGCGACGATGGACAGTTCCACTTCCGGGATGTCGGTGGCCGCGGCCAGGTGCTGGCGCTGGTCGATGGCTGCGAACATCACCGCATTGGCCTCGGCGTAGGTCAGCGGCGCGGTGGTGCCGTGCGTCTGGCGCCAGGCCGGGCTGTCCAGCGCGCCGTTGACCAGCGACTGGATCAGGTAGGTCGCGCGTCCATAGAGCTTGAGGTTACCCGGCTGCACCGCGGTCATGGTGTTGCCGACCACGCGCCCGAGCTTGGCCATCACCCCAGTGGAGTGGGCGTTGAGCAGCATCTTCAGCACGATGGTCTGATTGAGGGCGAACGGATCGCGCTGCGGCACGGTGACCGCGACCACGGTGGCCTGCGGGGCGGCCGCGTGCACCGAGCGATCCAGCGGCTGGTCGGAGACCGAGAACACCACCTGGTGCGCCTTGGCCGTCGCGACCTGCTCCAGCCACCGGCGGCCGACGGGTGAGATCGCCTCGTGCCCCAGCAGCACCAGCGCACCCAGGTCACCGGCCTGCGGCCCGGCGTGGTCCAGGTTGTGTGGCGAGACCGACAGGTCGTACAGCGCCTGCTCGTCGGCGCCGGCCGAGGCCAGGCTGTGCAGCGCCGCGCCGCGCAGATAAGCATCGTCGATATCGTGTTCGAACGGGCCGGCATACAGCGCCGGGTCCAGCCCGTGGAAGGGCCGGTGCAGCAGTGCGTCCCATGCGGCCCGCGGGTCGTCCACCGGCGCCCAGACCTGGATCCAGGATCGGCGCGGATCGGCATCGCGGCGGTCCAGCGGCGCCAGGCGGAAGGTCGGCGCGCGTTCGGTCACATCCACGAACACCGCCATCAGCGCGCGCTGGGCCAGGTAGGTGGCGTGGTGGCCGTCGCGGTAGGTGCTGGCCTCCAGGTCGGTCCAGGCCGACAGCTGCGGCGCGGCCGCCGCGGCGATGCGTTGCAGGCTGGAAAAGGTGCGCAGGCGGTCGGCCAGCGTGGTGCCCGGATCGAAGCCCAGCGAGGCGAGCTGGGCCGGTGTGAGGATCGGCGTGAGCAGCCGCTGGACCGCGTCTTCCATCACCGCGCCCAGCGCGTAGAGGCTGGTGGTGGTGGCCTGCATGCGGGTCGAGCCGGTGATGGCCTGTGGGCCGGTGGCCAGCTCGATCTTGCCGATGCGCGCATCGTCCAGGACCGCGCGGCTGCGCTCGAAGGGGCGCAGGACCGTGTCCGGATTGTTGTAGACGAACCAGGCGCGGCCCTGCGCACGGCCTGGCTGCGCGGCCGCGGCCAGCGCGGTGCCGATCACCGCCGAGGTCTCGCCGCCTTCGGTCACCGCGAAGACCACATCCTGCGGCGCGATGTGGTTGTCCTGCAATTGCAGTCTGCCGATGAGCTGCAGGTCCTCGAAGCCTTCCAGCGAGGAGATCAGCGCGCGATCGCCACCGGTGATCTCGCCGCGCACGCGCGCATCGAGGCCGGGGTACTTGGCGCTGATGGTTTTCCACACATCAGGATGCTCGTGGGCCACGCGCTTCCAGAACGGACGCCACAGGCCGCTTTCCAGCGTTTCGGCCAGGCGCCCGGTCGAGCCGGTGCCGTAGAAATAGATCCGATGCCCCTCGCGCAGCGCCTGCTGCACCGCACCCGACGCGGCCTGCAGCTGGCCCAGGCGCACCGGGTCGACGGCCACGGCGTTCATCGTGGCGGTGACGTCCTGATCCACCGAAAGCAGCTCGCGCAGGCCGGCGGTGGTGTCATCGGCGATCACCTGACTGAGGTCCATCGTGCGCGGATGGCGCTGTTCGGTCAGCAGCGTGTGCAGCTGGAACTGCTGCCTGTGCTGGACATAGTCGATCGACTGCGCCGAGGGCGTGATGCCCAGGCGGTCATCGGCGTGCGCGACGAGCGGCAGCATGCTGGTGGACAGGCAGGCGAAAAGAGCCATGGACGAAAATACGCGCAGAACCATCAGGACAGACCCTCGCAAGGCATGGCGCCGAAGCTGGCGCAGCGGACATGTTCCAACGTGGGTCACCACGATATAACACGCAGCTGCCGCATCGGCATGACCGCGGCCGACGTTCGCACGATGCCCGCGTGCGATGGATCGCAAAAGCGGGCAGGGAGTCGTCGCATGTCCTGGTTGCCGTCACGCTTGTCCACTCGGTTGTCGTGCTGGTGTCTGGCGATGCTGTGCGTGGTCCTGTCGTTACCCGGGCGGGCGGCCGGGCTGGGATCCGCCGCGGGTGAGGCGGACTTTCGACTGGGCGTGGACGTGCTGTTGGACGATCCGGCGTTGCTGCGCGGCAAGCGGGTGGGGCTGGTGACCAATGCCACCGGCGTCGATGGGCAGCTGCGCAGCGACATCGACCGCTTCGCCGCGCGCACCGACTTCAACCTGGTGGCGCTGTTCGGACCCGAACATGGCGTGCGCGGCGATGCACAGGCCGGCGAACACGTCGACAGCCGCCGCGATGCCGCCACCGGCCTGCCGGTCTACAGCCTGTATGGCGACCACCGTGAGCCCTCGCCGCAGATGCTCTCCGGCATCGATGTGCTGGTCTATGACATCCAGGACGTGGGCACGCGCTGGTACACCTATCCCTGGACCCTGGCGCATCTGCTGATCGCGGCCAGGCGCGCGGGCATCCCGGTGGTGGTGGCCGACCGACCCAACCCGCTGGGCGGCGAGGCGGTCGAAGGCCCAGTGCTGATGCCACAGGTGGCCTCGTTCGTGGGCATGTACGCCATTCCGGTGCGTCACGGCATGACCATCGGCGAGCTGGCGCGGCTGTTCAACGAGGCCTTTGGCATCGGCGCGGACCTGCATGTGGTGAAGATGCGCGGCTGGCAGCGCGGCGATGGGTTTCCGGCCACGCTGGCCTGGGTGCCCCCGTCACCGAACATGCCCACTGTGGCGACCGCGCGCGTCTATACCGGGACCGGACTGCTGGAAGGCACGAATGTCTCCGAGGGACGCGGCACCACGTTGCCCTTCGAGATGCTGGGCGCGCCCTTCGTCGATGCACCCACGCTGGCACGCGCGCTGGAGGCGCTGCAGCTGCCGGGCGTGCGCTTCCGCCCGGTGTGGTTCACGCCGACCTTCTCCAAGTTCCAGGGGCAGGCCTGTGCCGGCGTGCAGCTGCACGTGACCGATGCGCAGGCCTTCAGGCCGGTGCTCACCGGGGTGGCCGTGATCAAGGCGTTGCACGACCTGTATCCGGCGCAGTTCCAGTTTCTGCCGGGGACGCCGCCGTTCTTCGACAAGCTGATCGGCAATGACTGGTTGCGGCCGGACATCGCCGAGGGCGAAGACCTGCAGGCCCTCCAGGACCGCTGGCAGCCCGATCTGGCCCGCTTCAAGGTGCTGCGGGCGCGCTACCTGCTGTACTGAAATCCCGGCGCGTGGCACCCGCACCGGGACGGTCACGGCGCAGCGCTATGGGCCGGGCACCAGGGTCATGCGATCCAGGACCCACATGTCCGGGCGCGTATTGCCGGTGAAGAACACGCACAGGTCCGAGGTGGAGGGCGCCTGCTGTAGCGGCGCCTGCAGGGTCACGAAGCCGTCGATGCCCGGTGCCTCCGGCAGCGGCACGGTGGCCAGCAGCGGGCCGGCGCAGCCGTCGTGGATCTCCAGTTCGCCGTAGGCGCTCTTGGCCGGCTTGAACGTGCGCTTGGGCTCGTCGTGGGCCAGGTAGAAGTAGTACGGCATGCGCCCGGCATGGACCTTGATGGCGCCAATGCCGTCCAGGTGCGCCTGCTTCCATTCCCAGCAGGGATTGAAGATGTCCACGTTGAAGATCGCCCGCGGCCCCTCGCGCGGGCCGTCGTCTTCCAGGCGCAGGGTCAGCGCGCCGGTGCACATGGCCAACTGCTCGTCGCTGCGCGTGCGCAGCCCCTGCGCGGTCAGGCTCAGGGCCGTGGCCGGCGCCAGCGCCTTGCCGTTGAAGAAGGCCGCCGACTTGAGCGTGCTCGGCACGTCCAGCTGCAGCGGATCCCGATAACGGGGCGAGTCCGCCTTGGGCGCACTGCCGTCGAGCGTGTAGCGGATGTCCGAATAGTCCAGGGGATCGGACAGGCGCACGGTGGCGTGCTGGCCGCTGGCGTCGGCCTGCGTGTCGTAGAGCACCTGGAACGGCGTGCGCGCATAGTCCAGGTGCAGGGCGCGGTAGTGCGCCAGCAGGTTGGGCAGGCGGGCCTTGAAGCTGTCCAGGTCGCGGCTGGCCTGGGGCGACCAGCCGATCTCGGCCAGGGCCGCCGCGCGCGGGAACAGCGCGTGTTCGACCCGGTCGAAGGACTGCATGTGCTCGGTCCACACGTTGGCCTGTACGCCGATGATGTGCTGCTTCTGCTGCGCATCGAGCACGGCCGGCACCGGATCGAATGCGTACACCTTCTGCAGCGGATTCAGGGTGGGACGGCCCGGCGGCTCATCGGGCGAGGCGGTCTGCAGGTAGTCCATGTACAGCGGGGAGACCGGGGTCATCACCACGTCGTGGCCCTTGCGCGCGGCCTCGATGCCGCCTTCTGTCCCGCGCCAGGACATCACCGCCGCGTTGGCCGGTAGCTTGCCGCCTTCGAGGATCTCGTCCCAGCCGATCAGGCGCTTGCCGTGCGCAGCCAGGTAGGTGCCCAGGCGATCGATCATCCAGCCCTGCAACGCTTCCTCGTTCTTCAGGCCGAGTTGCTTGATCCGTGCCTGCATGTGCTTGGATGCCTTCCAGCTGTCCTTGACCGCCTCGTCGCCGCCAATGTGGAAGAACGGCCCGGGGAACAGGGGAATCACTTCGCCCAGCACGTTCTCCAGGAACTGCATGGTCGCCTCGTCGGCGTTGAACAGGTTGGTGTGCACGCCGCCCCAGCTGGAGACCTTCAGCTGCGGCCGGTCCACGCCCAGGTCGGGGTAGGCGGCGATGGCCGCGGTCGCGTGCCCGGGGATGTCGATCTCCGGCACCACGGTGATGTGGCGTTCGGCCGCGTAGCGCACCACCGCGCGGATCTGGTCCTTGGTATAGAAGGCGCACTCCTGGATCGGCTGTCCGTCCGCGCCGATGCCGGCATCGCCGAAGGGCACGCGGCAGGCGCCCACGCTGGTCAGGCGCGGGTACTGGTCGATCTGGATGCGCCAACCCTGGTCATCGGTCAGATGCCAGTGGAAGACATTGAGCTTGTGCACGGCCATCGCGTCGAGCAGGCGTTCGATCTCCTCCACGCTCTGGAAGTGGCGCACCGAGTCGAGCATCACCCCGCGCCAGGCCAGGCGCGGACTGTCGTTGATGTCCACCGCGTCCAGTGCTGCCGGCGCGCCCTGGGCACCGCCGACCGGCAGCAGCTGCCATAGGCTCACGGCACCGTGGAACAGGCCGGCCGAGGTCGCGCCCTGGATGCGCACGCCGTCCTGGCCGACATGCAAGGTGTAGCCCTCGGCGCCGCCGGTGGCCGGATCCAGCACGAATCGCACTGCCGCCTGCTCGCCGGTGTCGGCCAGCCTCAGCGCCGGTCCGCCGGTGCTGCGCAGCAGGTCGATGAACTGGGTCGCGGTGGTCAGGGCTTCCTCGCCTTGCGCGGTCACCGTCATCCCCGACTTGAGGACGAACTGCCCCTGGCCCGGGGTCGCGCTGCGCGGTGCGGGAATCAGCGGCAGTGGCGCGGCGGTGGCGCCCGCGCACAGCAGGGCCAGGCAGGCCAGCGTGGTGCGCAGGACGGGGCGGAGTGGGGACGGCAGTGGCATGAAGGCACCTTTGAAAGCGGGGACCGGTATCGCCGGGGGGCGGTGCCGGTCGTGGCAAAAACGCAGGCGGGCCCGGACAAGTCCGGGCCCGCCTGGGGGCAAGCATGCAACAAGTTGGCGCCGATCAGAACTTCGCGCGCAGGTTGAGGTAGTACTGGCGACCGTTGGAATAGATCGAATACGGCAGGAAGCCGGCCGAGGTGTCGGTGTAGTACTTGTACTTGGGGTTGTTGAGGTTCAGTCCGTCCAGCGACACGGACAGGTGGTCGTTGATCTTGTATCCCAGCGAAGCAGACAGCACGCCGAAGTCATCCTGGTAGAACGGCGTGGCGCGGCTGGCGCCGGCGTAGAACTTGTCACGGTAGCTGTAGGACACGCGGGCGCTGAAGGCATCGTTCTCGAAGTACCCGGCGATGTTGTAGGTGTTCTTCGAGGTGCCGAACATCGGCGTTTCTGTATCGGTATCGCCATCGGTATAGGTGTAGTTGGCGTTGACGCCGAACCACTCGCCGATCGGCTGCTGGTAGGTCAGCTCGATGCCCTTGACCGTCGCGTCGGTGTTGACCGGCACGGTGACGGTGTAGTTCGAGTACACGTCAGTACCCTGATCGAAGCTGGCCTGCTGGTCCTTGTACTGGATGACCGTAGAGCCGCCCACGTCCACATAGTCCTTCATCTTCATATAAAACGCGCTGGCGGCCAGCAGACCACGCGGCATGAAGTACCACTCCAGCGAGACATCCGCATTGCTGGACACCAGCGGCTTGAGTTCGGGGTTGCCGCCGCTGCCGGTGTGGGTCAGGTCGTCCAGCGACAGCGAGCCGGCCAGCGCCGAGTAGTCCGGCCGGGTCAGGGTCTGCGAGGCGGCGCCGCGCAGGACCAGGTCGTCGGTCAGATCGAACTTGATATTGGCACTGGGCAGGAACTTGCCGTAGTTGTTCTTCACCTTGACCGGCAGGTAGTCACCGAAGGCCGAGCCCACCACCGCGCCGGGCAGGCCGGAATTCAACGCCAGGGCCTGGTTGTAGCGGATGTCGCCGCTGGTGTGCACGTAGCGCACACCGATGTTGCCGCTCCAGCGATCACTCTGGAAATTGGCTTGGATGTAGGCCGCGGCGTTCTTCTCCTTCACCCCGTATACGTCGGAGAAGTAGAAGCGCTCGGGATAGTTGCGGTTGGCAAACTCGGCATTAAGCGCGGCCAACTGCTCGGGCGTGTAGTACCAGATGCCCGACGGGGTGTTCCCGCCAAGATCGTTGCCGAAGTCGCCGGGATATTGTCCGGTGCTGGTTGGATAAGCCGAGGGGTCGGTCCAGTTGCTGGACCAATTCGGGCCTTGGGCGATCTCATAGTCGTTGTGACGATCGTGGTCGGTGTAGCGCACGCCAAAGTCCAGCGAGGCCAGCGTCCCCTCGGTCCAGGCGTACTCACCATCGGCCGAGAACCAGTCCTCCTTGTCCTTGACCTCGATGTCCTGGCCGCCAAAGATCCAGCCGGCCGACGGGATGGACGAGGCGGGATTGCCGTAGTCATCACCCATCGACCAGTCGATCACGTTGCCAATGCCGTTCATCGCCCAGCTGGCGCCCGAGCCGTACTGGGTACCGGTTTCGATCACGTTCTGGGTGGGGCTCTTGCCGATGCCCTCACTGGTGCCGGCCTGGAACTTGAAGCCCAGCGCATCGGTGGCCTGCCAGTCGGCATCCAGGGTGATGTAGTTGGTCTGCGAGCTGGCGCCGGGGCGCGAGATCATGTCGTAGATGCCGTAGGCGCCGTCGTTGGCGTAAGTGGTTCCGTTATAGACATTCGCGATGCCATCGCCATTGAGCGTGCCGGATGTAATGACGCCGTTCTTCACGGTGGCGTCCGAGAACGTTGCGCCATTCCCCAGTGCGTGGCTGGCCCACATCATGTAGTTGCGGTTGTAGTTGTCGGCCTTGAGCTTGCTGTAGAAGCCGTTGAGGTTGAACTCCAGCGTGTCGCTGGCCTTGAACTGGATATCGACGGTGGCGCCCTTGCGCTCACGCTGCTGCTCGAACAGCACCGCGCCAATCTCGTTTGGGTACAGCATGCCCACCAGGTCCGGATTGGCTTGCGAGACCGCAGAGGGGATCGTGTCGGGTATGCCATCTCCATCGATGTCCACGGAAGTCGTTCCCGGGACGGCAGCATAGCCACCAACCACTTCCTGGCCGTCGCGGCGCAGGCTGCGCTTTTCGTAGAAAGGCTGGAACAGCACGCCGAAGTTGCCTGCATCGTTCTTCCAATTCAGCAGCGCGTCGATCTGCGGCTTGGTGTCGTCGGGCTGGTCGGCGTAGACCGCACCCACCGACAGCTCGCCGGTGAAGTTCTTGTCGAAGTTCAGCGGCTTGCGGGTGATGATGTCCACCGAACCGGCCGCGCCGCCTTCGACCAGCTTGGCCTCGGAGGTCTTGTGCACGATCACCTGATCGACGATCTCCGAGGGCAATAGCGAATAGCTCACGCTGCGGCCCACGGTCTGGACCTGGCTGAGGACGAACCAGTCGCCGGTACCCACGCCGTGGCCATTGACCGTGGTCTGGGTCAGGCTGGGGCTGGTACCGCGCAGGGACACGCGATCGGCCTCGTCGAAGCCGCCTTCGCTGGCCGAGGACGAGCTGATGCTCACGCCCGGCAGCTCGCGCAGGGTGTCGGCCACGTTCTTGGCGGGCAGCTTGCCGATGTCCTCGGCGCTGACTGCTTCCACGTGCGAGGAGGCGTCGCGCTTGGTGTTGAGCGATTTCTCCAGGCTGGAGCGGATGCCGACCACCGTGATGGTGTCCAGGTTGGTGGCGTCGGTGCTGGACTGGCTGCCGTCAGCCTGCTGCGCCTGCGCGGCGAAGCTCAGGCTGCTCAGGATGGCCACGGTCAAAAGGGATTTCTTGCAGGTCATGGTGCGTTCCCCGGTCTGTGTGTTGGGTTGTGGCAGTGAGCTGCCAGGCCTGTACGTCGATGTGGTGAAACGTCGAAACAACGTGTTGCGTGGTGCCGAATGTCCCGACCAGCGTCACGCCGCGGGCGGCCGTACGAGAGACTTCAGTGCGGTGCGGTCTGGCCCAGGTACCAGTTGGCGGCGCCCAGGACGCCCAACTGCCCGTGCTCGACCAGTCGCACGGGTATGCGCTCCAGGGCGGCCCGCATCGGTCCCTTGTTGAGGAACCGCTCGACGAAACTGCTCTGCAGCAGGAACTCACGGATGCGCGGCAGGATGCCGCCGGCCAGATAGACGCTGCCGGTGATGCCGTACAGCAGGGCCATGTCGCCCACGGTGCTGCCCAGCAGCCCGCAGAACACGTCCAGGGCCTCACGCGCCAGCGGGTCCTCCCCGGCAGCGGCGGTGACCGCATCGGGTGCGGCGTGCACCGGCGTGGCACCGCGCACCTCGCACAGCGCGCGGTACAGATTGAGCAGGCCAGGGCCGGACAGTGCATGTTCGACCGGCACATGCGGCCGCTTTTTCAGCATCTGCGCCAGTAGCGCCATCTCCAGTTCGGTACCGACACTCAGCGCGGCCTGGCCTGCCTCGGTCGCCAGCACGGTGGCGCTGCGGCCCGTGGGGATCCAGACTGCGCCGCCCAGGCCCGTGCCAGGGCCGAGCACCAGGGTCGGGCCGCGCTCGGACACATGCGCGGGCCCGGTCAGGCGCAGGACCTCCTGGTCGCCGACCAAGGCCGCGGCATAGGCCACCGCCTCGAAATCGTTGACCAGGCGCAGGTCGTCCAGGCCCAGGGCGCCCTGGATTTCCCGGGGGGACAGGCGCCAGGGCAGGTTGGCGGTGATGACCGTGCCATCTTCCAGGGGGAATCCGGCGCTGGCGATGACGCCGCGCTGCACGCGCTGGCCGTCCAGGCCGTCGAGAAAGTTGCCAATGATGTCGGCCAGCCCGGCGAACTCGGCGCAGGCGTACTTGCGGTAGCTCAGGATCTCCACCGGCTGCAGGTCGCGCCCGGTGGGGCGTACCAAACCCAGGCGCACGTGCGTGCCGCCCACGTCCGCCGCGATGAAGGGCGCGCTGGTGCTCAAGGCTGTGCCCCCTGGATGTCCTGATCCTTCATGCGAACAGCGCTCCCCGACGGATGCCCGACGCGCCTAGCTCCCCGGCGCCGATGGATCGAGTCTCCGCCGGTGATGACAACGATGTCAACAGGTGTCGCAATATTTTTTTAACTCTGTGGTATTGCGGCAGCGCAGCACGATCGTCAGCGGTCGATACCAAAACGGGCGCAGCGATTGCGTCGGAGCCCTTGGACTTGGAGCGCGGCGACCCGCATGCGATGGCGCTGCCATCTTCCGGCGCTTGCAGTCGTCAGAAAAATTGGTTTTAAATTGGACCCAATGAATTTGAGCCCACTCACGCCCGGCGCGCGGTCATGACCCGTCGCACGTCCGTCTTGGAACCGCGGCTGTCGGCGATCGTGCTCAATGCCGACGCGCCCACGCCGCTGTATCTGCAGTTGACGACGCAGCTGGGTGAGACGATTCGCGATGGGGCCTGGAAGGTTGGCGAAGCGTTGCCGGCCGAGCGCGTGCTGTGCGAACAGTTGCGGGTTTCGCGGGTGACCTTGCGCCAGGCGATGGATGCCCTGGTCGAACAGGGCCTGGTGACCCGTCGGCAAGGTGCGGGCACCTTCGTCACCTCGCAGATCACCCATCCGCTGACGGGCCTGGCCAGCTTCAGCGAGACCCTGCGCATGAAGGGCTACCAGCCCAGTAGCCAGTGGCTGGAGCGGCGTGTGCGTCCGGCCCATGGCGAGGAGATCCTGCGCCTGGGCCTGTCCCCGGAGACGCCGGTGTCCTCGATCACGCGCCTGCGCCGCGCCGATGAGCGGGTGATGGCTTACGAACATTCGGTGATCCCGCAGCGCGTCCTGCCCGATCCCGACGATGTCGGTGATTCACTCTACGCCTGGCTCGACGCGCACGGCACGCCGGTGGTGCGCGCGCTGCAGTATTTCCGCGCGGTCAATCTCAGTGCGCGCATGGCCGGACACCTGGGCATGGGCACCGGCGATGCGATCCTGCACGTGGTGCGCGTGGGGTATGCGCGCGACGGCGCGGCGATTGAGCTCAGCAATACCTATTGTCACAACGATTTCTACGATTTCGTCGCCGAGTTGCGGCGCTAGCCAGACCGATGTCCGCGCATCGGCATCAAGCCGGTCAGCGGGTGTTCCTTCCACCGACGCTTCCGCCCGGAGTTGCACGTCCCATGTCGCCCGACCAGCCCAAAAGCTTCGCCAGCTCGCTCGCCGTCACCGGTCTGCTGTTTTTCATCATGGGGTTCTTCACCTGGATCAATGGCCCTTTGATCCTGTTCGCGAAGGTGGCCTTTGATGTCAGCGATACCCTGGCTTTCCTGATTCCGAGCGCGTTCTACATTTCTTATTTCTGCCTGGCCCTCCCTTCTTCGGTCATCCTCAAGCTGACCGGCATGAAGAAGGGCCTGGCCCTCAGCCTGCTCCTGATGGCAGTGGGGGCGGCGATCTTCGGCCAGTTCGCGACGGCCCGTTCCTATGCGGGGGCGGTAAGCGGCATCTTCATCATCGGCGGCGGCCTGGCCTTGCTGCAGACCGCGATCAATCCCTACATCAGCATCCTTGGGCCGATTGAGGGCGCGGCCAGGCGCATCGCGATCATGGGCGTGTGCAACAAGGTGGCGGGTGCCGTGGCGACCTATGGGCTTGCAAAGCTGGTCCTGCACGGAATGGAGGACTTCGCTAGCCAGGTCCAGCGCGCGACTCCCGCACAGAAGGACGCGTTGCTGCAGGAATTTTCCGGCCGCATCTATGGCCCGTACATGATCATCGCAGTCGTGTTGGCTGTCGTGGCAGTTGCCATCCTCTACTCACCCTTGCCGGATATCAGGGCCGAAGAGGCCAATTCGACGCCGGGATCGACGGGCGTTGAGCGCAAGAGCATTTTCTCGTTCCCGCATGTCTGGCTCGGTGCGCTCTGCATCTTCGTGTACGTCGGCGCCGAGGTGATGGCTGGCGACGCGATCGGCATTTACGGGGTCAGCCTGCAGCTGTCGCTCGACAATGCGAAGTACTTCACCATCGGAACGCTGGCTTGCATGCTCGCCGGCTACCTGCTCGGCTTCTTCCTGATCCCAAGATACATCTCGCAGGAAAAGTACCTTTCCCTTTCCGCCGTGCTGGGAATCGTCTTCTCGATCTGCGCCATGCTCACCGATGGCTACGTCTCCATCGCCTTCGTCGCGCTGCTGGGATTTGCCAATGCCATCATGTGGCCTGCCATTTTCCCACTGGCGATCAAGGGGCTGGGCCGGTTCACCGAGAAGGGGGCCGCCCTCCTCGTGATGGGCATCGTCGGCGGTGCCGCGATCCCGCAGCTGTTTGCGCACTTCAAGGCGATCTTCAATTTCCAGGTGGTGTTCGCGGTGCTCATGATCGCCTGCTACCTGTACATCCTGTTCTTTGCCGTGCGCGGTCATCGCGTCGGCCAGGGGCCGGCCGCGCGCTGAGGCGCATCTGGCACACAAGGCAGAACCGACCATGCGCAGACCCACCATCAAGGACGTTGCAGAGCGGGCCAAGGTGTCGCTCAAGACCGTTTCGCGCGTCATCAACAACGAACCTTCGGTCATGCAGGGCACCCGCGCCCGGGTGCTGCGCGCCATCGCCGAGCTGGACTACGAGCCGGACCCTTCCGCGCGCAACTTGCGCAGCGGCACGCCGTTCGTGATCGGGCTGGTCTACGACAACCCCAATCCGTATCACATCATCGGCGTGCAGAACGGCGTGCTGGCCGCATGCCGCGAAACCGGCTTCGGCCTGCAGATCCAGCCCTGCGATTCCACCTCGCCGCTGCTGGCCGAGGAGCTGGCCGAGTTCGTCCAACGCTCGCGCCTGGCCGGACTGGTGCTGACCGCGCCGATGTCCGAACGCCCCGAGCTGATCGCCGCGCTGGCCGCGCGCAACGTGCCGCTGGTGCGGATCATCGCCGCCACCGAGGATCCGGGCGATGGCCCGCCGTGCGTGTACGTGGACGATCGTGACGCGGCCTACGAGATCACCGAGCACCTGATCCAGCTCGGCCACCAGCGTATCGGTTTCCTCATGGGCGGCCTGGCGCATCGCTCCAGCACCGAACGCTATGCCGGCTACGAGCAGGCGCTGAAGGACTACGGCATCACCCTGGACAAGCACCTGGTGGTGCCGGGCGACTTCACTTTCGACGATGGCTTTCGTGGTGCACGTCGCCTGCTGGCCCTGCGCGAGCCACCCACCGCGATCTTCGGGTCCAACGACGAGATCGCCGCCGGCGTGCTGGCCGCAGCCAAGTCGATGGGACTCAACGTGCCCTACGACCTGTCCATCGCTGGCTTCGAGGACAGTCCGTTCTCCAAGCAGTCATGGCCGCCCCTGACCACGGCCAAGCAGGCGACCGAAGACATCGCCAAGCACGCCGCGCGCCTGTTGATTGCGCGCCTGCGCCAGGACGCCTACGAAGAATCCCCCATCGCCATGCACAACCAGGGCTTCACCCCGCAGCTGGTGGTGCGTGGTTCCACCGCGCCGATGCGACCGATCCGCGCCGAACCCAAGACATCGACTCCATGAGCTCATCCCCGACTTCCGCCGCGGCGCTGCCTGCAGCCACGCAGACCCTGATGTACAACGAGGCCGCCTCCACCGCCGAGGTGGTTGCCGCGCAGTTCGCGCGCAACCACGACACCGTGGTGGCACTGGCCGAATCGTTGCGCCAGTCGCCGCCGCCGTTCGTGGCCACCTGCGCACGCGGCAGCTCCGACCACGCCGCGACCTTCGGCAAGTACCTGATCGAAACCCAGGTCGGGGTGATGACGGCCTCGGCCTCGCCCTCGATCGGGTCGGTCTACGGTTCGCCGCTCAAGCTGTCCGGCGCGCTGTTCATCGCCATCTCCCAATCGGGCAAGAGCCCTGACCTGCTGCGCAATGCCGAGGCGGCCAGGGTCGCCGGTGCGCGCGTGGTGGCGCTGGTCAATGTCGAGGACTCGCCACTGGCGCAGTTGGCCGACGTGGTGCTGCCGTTGTGCGCCGGTCCGGAGACTTCCGTCGCCGCGACCAAGAGCTACCTGGCCTCGTTGGCTGCGCTGCTGCAGTTGGTGGCGCACTGGTCGCAGGACGAGAAGCTGCTGGCCGCGCTCGACGCGCTGCCTGGTGCGCTGCGCCAGGCCTGGGATGCAGACTGGTCGGGCCTGAGCGAAGGTCTGGTCGGCGCGCACAACCTGTTCGTGCTTGGCCGTGGCCTGGGTCTGGGCGCCGCCCAGGAGGCCGCGCTGAAATTCAAGGAAACCTGTGGCCTGCACGCCGAGGCCTACAGCTCGGCCGAGGTCAAGCACGGGCCGATGGCGCTGGTGGGCCCGGGTTTCCCGGTGCTGTGCTTCGCCCAGCCCGACGGCACCGAGGCCGGCATGCTGGCGCTGGCCGAGGAGTTCCGCGGCCGGGGCGCGCAGGTGTGGGTGGCCGCAGGGCAAGGCGATCTTCCGTTGGTGCCGGCCCCGCATCCGGCCTGCGCGCCGCTGCTGACGATCCAGAGCTTCTACAAAGCCATCAACGCGCTGGCCCTGGCGCGCGGGCACAATCCCGACGTGCCGCCCCATTTGAACAAGGTCACCGAAACCGTATGAGCCTGCGCTTTGCCGTGGTCAACGCCCGCGTCCTGTCCGACACGGGCTTTATCGCCGACGGTGGCGTTGTCGTCGATGCCGGCCGCATCGTCGCGGTCACGTCCTCCGCCGAAGCGCGGCGCCAGGCCGACACCGTGCTCGACCTGGGCGGAGCGACCCTGGCGCCGGGCTTCATCGACTGCCAGGTCAACGGCGGCGGCGGGGTGCTGTTCAACAACGATCCCACGCCGGGCGCGATCGACTGCATCGGCCGCGCGCATCGTCGCTTCGGCACCACCGGCTTCCTGCCGACCCTGATCAGTGACCGCGCCGAGGTGATGGCGCAGGCTGTCCAGGCCACGCGCCAGGCCATCGCGCAAGGCGTGGACGGTGTCATCGGCGTGCACCTGGAAGGCCCGTACCTGGCGCCGGCGCGCAAGGGCACCCATGACGCGGGCACCTTCCGCGTGCCTGATGCGGACGAGGTCGCCATGGCCACGGCGCTGGACAACGGCGTCACCCTGGTCACTCTGGCGCCCGAGCAGGTGCCGGTGGAGACCCTGCGCGGCTTCATCGCGCAAGGCGCGCTGGTGGTCGCCGGACACACCGCGGGCACCTACGAGCAGATCCGTGTCGGGCTGGACGCTGGCGTGCGCGGTTTCACCCATCTGTTCAACGCCATGTCGCCACTGCAGGGGCGCGAGCCCGGCGCGGTGGGCGCGGCGCTGGAGGATGCAGGCAGCTGGTGCGGCGTCATCGCCGATGGGGTCCACGTGCATCCTGGATCGCTGCGCGTGGCGCTGGCCGCCAAGCCGCGCGGCAAGGTGTTCCTGGTCACCGATGCGATGCCGATGGTGGGCGCCGACAGCCCTGCCTTCGATCTGTATGGCGAAACCATCACCGCGGTGGATGGCGTGGTGCGCAACGCGGCCGGCTCGCTGGCCGGATCGGCGCTGGACATGGCCACGGCGGTGCGCAACACGGTGCAGCTGGTCGGCCTGCCACTGGACGAAGCCCTGCGCATGGCCGCGCTGTATCCCGCGCAGTTCCTCGGCGTGGATCACGAGCGTGGCCGCATCGCACCGGGTCTGCGTGCCGACCTGGTGGCGCTGGACGATAATGTGCAGGTTATCGAAACCTGGATCGGCGGGGAAACGTCCGCCGGCTGATGCCATGGCTGTTCCCTCTCTTCGTCGCTTCGCTTCGGTCGATGCCCTGCGTGGCCTGACCGTCGCGGCCATGCTGCTGGTCAACGACCCGGGCGACTGGGCGCATGTCTACGCGCCGTTGCTGCATTCGCAATGGGACGGCTGCACGCCGACCGACCTGGTCTTCCCGTTCTTTCTTTTCATCGTCGGGGTCTCCATCGCCCTGGGCATCGTCCCCCGCGTGGAGGCCGGTGCCGACCCGGCGCCGCTGCGGCGCGAGCTGTGGATTCGTGCGGGCAAGATCATCGGCATTGGGCTGGCGATCAATCTGCTGGACTGGTGGCTGCTGGACAAGCCCCATCTGAGGCCCTGGGGCGTCCTGCAGCGCATCGGCCTGTGTTTCCTGGTGGTCGGCCTGCTCGCCACCCGGCCCCGTGCGCGGGTACAAGGCGCGCTGATCGTGGCCCTGTTGCTGGGCTACTGGGCATTGCTGGCATTGACCGGCGGGTTCGCTCCGTGGACCAATCTGGCCAGTCGTGTGGATACCGCGCTGCTTGGGCCGCTGGTGTACGAATTCGATCCCGCGACCGGGCGCGGCCACGATCCCGAAGGTCTGCTCAGCACGCTGCCGGCGATCGCTACCACCCTGATCGGCCTGCATGCAGGTGGCTGGCTGCGTCGAGGGCGTGCGCACCGGCTGCTGCCCGGTGCCCTGGGCTGCCTGCTGGTGGGCTGGCTATGGGCGGCGGTGGTGCCCTGGAACAAGAACCTGTGGACGCCCTCGTTCGTCCTGTGGACGGCCGGCTGGGCCATGGCGTTGCTGTGGCTGTTCCACATGTTGATCGACGTGCGCGGCTGGCCCGCGCTGGGACGCGCGCTGGGCATCAATGCGATCACCGTCTATGCGGGATCGGCGGTGATGTTCCTGCTGCTGGCCGCCAGCGGGGCCTGGGACGCGATCTATCGGATCGGCTATGCCAGCTGGATGACGTCGCGCTTCGGTCCCGAAGTGCCGTCCCTGGCCTTTGCGCTGGTCTTCACCGGGATATGGTGGGTAATCGCCAAGCTCATGGAGCGACGCGGCATCGTGCTAAAGGTCTAGCGGTCAAGCGTTCGAAAGGGGTGTCGCGCCACACGCAGACGGCGCGCCGATCATCTGGCGCGCATCGGCCAGGAACATGCCGCGCACCGACGCCTTGCTGCGGGGTGGCGGGATCGTGCCGACATGGCGCTGTTGACTGGGCATTGCCTAGGCCATCGCAACGCATGTCCGGATGCCGCGGCGCGCAGACGGGGGCGGGAACGTCGTCGTCCCGGACTGACGCCTCGATTGCCCGATGGCAGGTCCCGTCCATGATCGCCGCAGTGGCCTCGATCCTTTCCAGTGCGCCTCTCCCGGGCCTTGCCTGCACGCGCTGGCGCCGATCTGCGCCGCAGGGACGCAGGCCTGCACTGCCGCGAGAATCCGCAGGCCCCAGATGACCATGACGCCATGCGCCGCGGCCGTTTCCGCCAAATGGGCGCCACCCCGGACGCAGTGCGGCCAAGCGGGGAGATCTTAAAAAGCGACTGATTTAAATCGTTTAAAATATTGACGGCGGCAGCCGCGCGGGCGCACATTGCCGCTCCAATCCCATGGGGATCGTCATTGGCGACACTGTCGAAAACACGGGTCTGGACCGGATCATCGATGGATGGCGGGGTTCAGCGCGGGTGCTCGCGCGCCGGTGAAGCCGAAGCCGCGCGGGTGTCGCCTCTGCGTATCGACACCGGTACCTCGCGCGTCCAGGCATGGCGTGAGGGACACCGCGCCGGCGCGGCACCGAACCGCCTCCAGTGCTCACTGGAAACATCGATCAACTCGCGCAGCGGCAGTGATGTCTCCTGCCTGCGCACGACCGTCCTGACCGCCGGGCCATCGCCGCCGGCCGGCGCGCACTGAACCCAAGGAGTCTCTTGCTCATGTCGATCCGCCTTCCGTCCCTGCTGCCACGCGTGATGCTGGGCTTCGGCCTGCTGGCCGGGCTGGGCCCGGCCCAGGCCGCCGCGCCGACCACGCGCATGCTCGATGCCGGCTGGCAGCTGCGCCTGGCCCCCGGACAGGCCCAGGCCAAGGACCACCCGCAGGCGGCGCAATGGGTCAAGGCGCAGGTGCCTGGCGTGGTCCAGACCGATCTGATGGCCGCCGGCCTGATGCCGGATCCGTTCAAGGGCGACAACGAGGCCAAGGTGCAGTGGGTGGGCCTGAGCGATTGGCAGTACCGCACCCAGTTCGACGTCGATGCCGACACCCTGGCGCGCCAGCATGTGGAACTGGTGTTCGAAGGCCTGGACACGCTGGCCCAGGTCACGCTCAACGGGCACAAGGTGCTCGACGCCGACAACATGTTCCGGCGCTGGACGGTGGATGCCAAGCCGCTGCTCAAGCGCGGCGCCAACACCCTGGAGATCACCTTCCGCTCGCCGATCGAAGCCCTGCGCCCATGGCTGGCCAAGCAGCCCTACACCCTGCCGGGCACGTATGACTCGGCCTTCGGCGACGAGCCGGCCGGACGCAACAGTTCCATCTATCTGCGCAAGGCGCCGTACCACTTCAGCTGGGACTGGGGCCCGCGTCTGGTCACCGCCGGGCCATGGAAGCCGGTGGCGCTGCAGGCCTGGGACGAGGCACGCGTGGATGACCTGCACGTGGACCAGCAGCGCGTGGATGCCGAGGCGGCCCAACTGGAGGCCCAGCTCACCGTGCAGGCCACACAAGGCGGGACGGCCACGGTGGAACTGCAGGTGCTCGATCCCGACGGCAAGCCGGTCACCACCTTCACCCAGCAGCGCGTGCTCGACCCGGGCCGCAACCGGATCGATCTGCCGGTGCGCATCGCCCATCCGCGCCGCTGGTTCCCGGCTGGCTATGGCGCGCAGGATCGCTACACCTTCGTGGCCCGCCTCACCGATGCCGCCGACGATACCCAGCAGGCGCGCCGCGTGACCGGCCTGCGCAGCGTGGAGCTGCGCCGGGAAAAGGACCAGTGGGGCCGCGGCATGGAGTTCGTGATCAATGGCATCCCGATCTTCGCCAAGGGTGCCAACATGATCCCGCTGGACAGCTTCTCCAGCCGGGTCACCGAGGCCACGATCCGCCGCACCCTGCAGGATGCCCGCGATGCCAACATGAACATGGTGCGCATCTGGGGCGGCGGCATCTACCAGAGCGACCGCTTCTACGAGACGGCCGACGAACTGGGCATCATGGTCTGGCAGGACTTCATGTTCGGCGGCGGCATCCCGCCCTATGACCGCGCCTTCCGCGAGAACACCCGGCAGGAGGCGATCGACCAGGTCATGCGCCTGCGCGACCATCCCAGCATCGTGCTGTGGTGTGGCAACAACGAGGTCCAGGTCGGCTGGGAGGGCATGGGCGACAGCGCCAAGCTGCAGGCGTCGATCGATCCGGCCGAGCGCAGCCGCATCGAGCGCGGCATGGACAACCTGTTCGGCTCGGTCCTGCGCGATGTGGTGACCCGCTATTCCCCGAACGTGCCGTACTGGGCGACCTCGCCCGGCACCGACCTGGACACCGATGCCAACCAGACCGACGACGGCGACATGCATTACTGGCAGGTCTGGGGCGGCCCGGCCTATCCGGTGACCCAGTACATGGACGTCACCCCGCGCTTCATGTCCGAGTACGGCCTGCAGTCCTTCCCGGACATGCGCACCGTGCGTGACTTCGCCGGCGACGGCGCGCTCAGCCTGGAGACGCCGGCCATCAAGGCCCACCAGAAGTGGGACCACGGCCGTGGCAACGCGCGCCAGTTGCTCTACATCCGCCGCGAATTCGGCGAACCCAAGGACTTTGCCAGCCTGGTCTACCTGAGCCAGCTGATGCAGGCCGAAGGTATCCAGATCGCGGCCGAGCACCATCGTGCCTCGCGTCCGCGCACGATGGGCACGCTGTTCTGGCAGCTCAACGACGTGTGGCCGGTGATCTCCTGGTCCAGCGTGGACTACGAGGGCCGCTGGAAGGCGCTGCAGTACCACGCGCGGCGCTTCTTCGCGCCCGAGCTGGTCGCCGCGCTGCGCAAGGACGGACAGACCCACGTGGCCCTGGTCTCCGACCGCACCACGCCGCTGGCCGCACGTTGGCGCGTGCGGGTGATGGACTTCCACGGCAAGCTGCTGTCCACCGACACCCACGCGGTGACACTGCCGGCGCTGAGCAGCACCCAGCTTGGGCAGTTGTCCGATGCCGACCTGCTCAAGGGGGCCGACCCGAAGACGAGCTTGGCGGTGTTTGAACTGCTGGATGGGGACACGGTGCTGTCGCGGCAGAGCGTGTACTTCGACGCGGCCAAGCACCTGGAGCTGCCGATCCCGCAGGTGGCCGCCCAGTGGCAGGCCGAGCAGGGCGGCTATGCGGTCACGCTGACCAGCCCGGTGCTGGCGCGCGAACTGTGGCTGTCCTTCGGCGACATCGACGCCACGCTCTCGGACAACGCCTTCGATCTGCTGCCCGGTACGCCTGCGACGGTGCACGTGCGCAGCAGCGCGTCACTGGACACGCTCAGGGCCGGGCTGCAGCTGCGTGACGTGGCCTCGACCCTGCAGGGGGCGCCGCCCGAGTCGGAGGCTGCGAGGTGATGCGATCGATGCCTTGCGTGCCCGCCCTGCGTGCATCGGTCGCCACGCGCGCGGACAGCGCACGGGAGAAGGCCGCCGCGCGGCCATTGAGCCGCGGCATGGGCACCGGCTGCGAAGCGCCGACTCTGGCCGTTCATGGCGCGCCTGGCGGCGATTTTGCCGCCTCGATCCGGGGCAGCGCCGCGCTGTCCAAGTAGCCCACCCTTTCTGGCGCGGCATGGCCCGCGCTGTCCCGTTCTAGGAGAGCCCCATGACCACCCGTCGCGACATCCTGCAACTGCTCGGCACCAGCGCCGGGGCCGGCCTGATGGCCGCCGCGCTGCCCGGCTGGGCTGCCGCCGTCCCGGGGAGGGCAGGCGCGGGCCTCACCAGCCAGCGCCCGGCGCCGGGCAAGCGCCGCTTCACCTCCGAGGCGGTCGAGCGCCAGCTGGGCACGGTCAAAGCCGGCATCGCTGATCCCAAGCTGGCCTGGCTGTTCGAGAACTGCTACCCCAACACGCTGGACACCACGGTGGAGACCGGCACCCTCAACGGCAAGCCGGACACCTTCGTCATCACCGGCGACATCGACGCGATGTGGCTGCGCGATTCTTCCGCCCAGGTGCATCCCTACATCCCGCTGGCACGCGGCGACAAGGCGCTGCGGCGCATGTTCCATGGCCTGATCCAGCGCCAGGCCGCGTGCATCCGCATCGACCCCTACGCCAATGCCTTCCTGCCCGACCCGCATGGCCAGCGGCTCAAGTGGGCGGTCAGCGACGACACCGAGATGAAGCCCGGCGTGGGCGAGCGCAAATGGGAGATCGACTCGCTGTGCTACCCCATCCGCCTGGCGCACGCTTACTGGAAGGCGACCGGCGACACCGCGCCGTTCGATGACGACTGGCGCACGGCGATGGCCCTGGTGGTGCAGACCTTCCGCGAGCAGCAACGCAAAGATGGCCCGGGGCCGTATCGATTCCAGCGTCCCTCGCCGCGTCCGACCGAGAGCCAGTTCCTGGACGGTTACGGCAACCCGACCCGGCCCAACGGGATGATCCACTCGATGTTCCGCCCGTCCGATGACGCCTGCCTGTATCCCCTGTTCGTGCCGGCCAACCTGTTCGCGGTGACCGTGCTGCGCCAACTGGCGCAGATGAGCGCGGCGATCCACCACGATGCGGATTTCGCCGCGCAGTGCCGCGCCCTGGCCGACGAGGTGGAACAGGCCACGCGCAAGGCCGGCCTGCAGCGCCACGCCGATGGCAGCACGCACTGGGCCTACGAAGTCGACGGCTATGGCAACCAGTTGTTCATGGACGACGCCAACGCGCCGGGCCTGCTGAGCCTGGCCTACCTGGGCTGCGTCGACCGCGACGATCCTGTCTACCAGCGCACCCGCGCGCTGGCCTGGAGCCCGCGCAATCCGTACTTCTTCCAGGGCACCGCGGCGCAGGGCATCGGCGGCCCGCACGAGGGCCTGCGGATGATCTGGCCGATGGCGATCATCCTGTACGCCTTCACCAGCGACGACGACGCGCAGATCCGTCAGTGCCTGCAGTGGCTCAAGACCACCGACAACGGCACCGGCTTCATGCACGAGGCCTTCGACCAGGACGACCCGTCGCACTTCACCCGCGCCTGGTTCGCCTGGGCCAACACCCTGTTCGGCGAACTCATCGTCCACCTCCACCAGACCCGGCCGCAGCTGCTGCGCGCCTGATGCGCGCGCGTGCCGCGGGCGGCGATGGCTTCCCCCGTGCGTGCCATCGCCGCCATGGCGGCTTCCACCCAAACATCGCTCCACGAGGATCCATCGCAATGGCCACACGACGTACTTTCCTGCAGGGCGCCATCGCCCTGGCCCTGCTTGGCAGTTCCGGTCTGGCGCCGCGCGCCTTCGCCCGCGCCGGCAACTACGCGCTGCCGGCCGACCGCCGCGTGCAGCCGGACCTGACGCGTCACGTGGACGTGTTCATCGGCACCGGTGGGCACGGGCATGTGTTCCCCGGCGCGACGCTGCCCTTCGGCATGGTCCAGCTCAGTCCGGATACCTACAACGCGGTGTGGGATTCCTGCGGCGGCTACCACACCGACAACCATTCGATCATGGGCTTCTCGCACACCCACCTGTCGGGCACCGGGGTTGGCGACATGCTGGATTTCCTGGTGATGCCGTCCACCGGGCCCGTGCGGTTGAAGCCGGGTGAACTGAACGACCCCGACGGCGGCTACCGCCAGCGCTACGACCATGATGACGAGGCCGCTTCGCCCGGTTACTACCGGGTGCGCCTGCAGGACGACAATATCCACGCCGAGCTGACTGCCACCAAGCGCGCCGGTCTGCACCGGTATCACTTTCCCAAGGGCGCCTCGGGCCACCTGCTGCTGGATCTTTTCCACGGTATGCAGGACCGCCCGGGCGTGCCCACACGGGTCAGCGATGCCACCTTGACGGTGGTCGATGCACAGACGGTGATGGGCGGGCGCCGCGTGCACGAGTGGGCCAACGGCCGCTACATCTACTTCGCCATGCGCCTGTCGCGGCCCTTCGCCAGCGCCCAGCTCTATAACGATGACGCGCCCCTGGCCGCAGGCACTAGGGAATCGGCGGGCACCTGCCTTAAGGCTGCGCTGCATTACCCCGATGCCGGCGAAGGCCCGCTGCTGGTCAAGGTGGGCGTCTCGGCGGTGAGTGCGGAAAATGCGCTGGCCAACCTGGATGCCGAGCTACCGGACTTCGACTTCGCCCGCGTGCACGCCGAGGCGGTGCAGACCTGGGAAACCGAGCTGGGCCGCATCCGCGTGCAGACCGCGGACGATGCACACCGGCGCGTGTTCTACACCAGCCTCTACCACACCTGCATCGCGCCCTCGCTCTTCAGCGACATCGATGGCCGCTACCGCGGCATGGATCTGAAGGTGCACCAGCTGCCGGAGGGTCAGCACAACTACAGGTGCACCAGCTGCCGGAGGGTCAGCACAACTACAGCACCTTCTCGTTGTGGGACACCTACCGCGCGCTGCATCCGCTGTTCACCCTGGTCCAGTCCGCGCGCGTGCCCGACCTGGTGCAATGTCTGGTGCGCGGCAACGAGCAGTCGCCAGCGGGCGTGGCGATCTGGCCGCTGCAGGGCGTGGAGACCGACTGCATGATCGGCTACCACTCGGCGGTGGTGATCGCCGAGGCGCATGCCAAGGGCTTCACCGGCATCGACTACAAGACCGCGTGGAAGCAATACCGCAAGCGCGCAATGGACGACGACGTCCACGGCCTGGCGCTGTACCGAAAGCTTGGCTACATCCCCAGCGACCAGGTCGACGAGGCGGTCAGCCGCACCCTGGAATGCGCCTACGACGACTGGGCCGTCTCCCATCTGGCCGATGCCGCCGGCGCGCATGGCGAGGCACACAAGCTGCGCGAGCGCTCGCGCAACTACCGCAACGTATTCAATCGCGAGAGCACCTTCATGCAGCCGCGCCTTTCCGATGGCAGCTGGGCGCAGCCGTTCGATCCGCGCGCGGTTGGCCACAGCAAGCGGTGGCGCGACTTCACCGAGTCCAACGCCTGGCAGGCGACCTTCCTCAACCAGCACGACCTGTACGGCTACATGGACTTGTTCGGCGGGCGCGAGGTGTTTGCCGCCAAGCTGGAGGAACTGTTCACCACCAGCTCCGAGCTACCCCCCGATGCGCCGCCGGACATCGACGGCCTGGTCGGCCAGTACGCGCATGGCAACGAACCCAGCCACCACGTGGCCTATCTGTTCGCCTACGCGGGACAGGCCTACAAGACCCAGGCGATGGTGCGCCGGCTGCTGGTCGAGCAATACCACGATGCGCGCAACGGCCTGTCGGGCAACGAGGACTGCGGGCAGATGAGCGCGTGGTTCGTGCTCAGCGCGCTGGGCCTGTACGCGGTCGATCCGGTCAGTGGCCACTACGTGGTCGGCAGCCCGCTGTTCGATGGGGCCACGGTGGAGGTGGGCCAAGGCAAGACCCTGCGCATCGAAGTCAGCGGCAACAGCGACAAGAACGTCTATGTGCAGTCGCTGGCCTGGAACGGGGCGCCGACCACGCGCAGCTGGCTCAAGCATGCCGACCTGGCCGCCGGCGGCACGCTGTCCTTCGTGATGGGGCCCGAGCCGAACAAGGCCTTCGGCGCCTCGGGCAAAGACCTGCCGCCGTCGTTCGCATGATGGCTGGATGGCGTCACACCGCGCTGGCGCGACTGGCGTTGGCGTTGTTCGGACTGGCGCTGCTGCTGGCGGCATTGGCCGGACCGGCGTTCGGCGCCACGCCGGCGTGGCCGCGCTTGGGCATCGAAGGCGACCATTTCGTACGCGGCGGCCAGCCTTACCAGGTGATTTCCGGGTCGATCCACTTCCAGCGCATCGCGCGCGCGGATTGGGACGACCGCCTGCGCAAGGCGCGCGCGCTGGGGCTCAACACGGTGGAGACCTACGTGTTCTGGAATGCGGTGGAGCCGCAGCCGGGGCGGTTCGACTTCAGCGGCAACAACGATGTGGCCGCCTTCGTGCGCGCCGCCGCCGCGCAGGGGCTGAACGTGATCCTGCGTCCCGGGCCGTACGCCTGCGCTGAGTGGGATGCCGGGGGTTATCCGGCGTGGCTGTTCGCCGATCCCACGCTGCAGGTGCGCTCGCGCGATCCGCGCTTCCTCGCCGCCGAGCGGCGCTACCTGCAGGCGCTGGCCGACCGGGTGCGGCCGCTGCTCAACGGCCATGGCGGACCGATCATCGCCGTGCAGGTGGAGAACGAATACGGCTCCTACGGCAACGACCACGCCTATATGCACGACACCCGGCAGCGCCTGGTCGAAGCCGGCTTCGACCAGGCGCTGCTGTTCACCGCCGATGGGGCGGACATGCTGGCCAACGGCACGTTGCCCGGCACGCTGGCGGCGGTGAACTTCGCCCCTGGGCAGGCGCGCGGCGCGTTCGAGACGCTGGCCAAGGCCCGTCCCGGGCAGCCGCGCATGGCCGGCGAATACTGGGCCGGCTGGTTCGACCACTGGGGCGAGGCGCACGCCCACACCGATGCGCGGCAGCAGGCCGATGAACTGGCCTGGATGCTGGGGCAGGGGATTTCGGTGAACCTGTACATGTTCATCGGCGGCACCAGCTTCGGCTACATGGCCGGGGCCAACTTCCAGGGCGGCCCGGCCGACCACTACGCGCCGGACACCACCAGCTACGACTACGACGCGGTGCTGGACGAGGCGGGCCGGCCGACGCCCAAGTTCGCCTTGTTCCGCGAGGTGATCGCCACGGCCACCGGCCACACGCCGCCGCCCCTGCAAGCCCAGGCGCCGCTGCAGGCACTGCCGACGGTGCGGCTGGAAGAAGCGGCCTCGCTCTGGGACAACCAGCCCGCGCCGCACCACGCCGCCGACCCGCTGCCGATGGAGCAGGTCGGCCAGGCTTACGGCGCCATCCTCTACCGCACCCGCGTCACCGGTCCGGTCCACGGCGCGCTGTACCTGGGCGAAGTACGCGATGCGGCGCGGATCTACGTCGATCGCCGCGACGTCGGTGCGGCCGAGCGCCGCCTCAAGCAGGTCCAGGTGGACCTCGACATTCCCGCTGGCGGGCACACGCTGGAGGTGCTGGTGCAGAACACCGGCCGGGTGAACTACGGCCCGCACCTGGCAGATGGTCGCGCCGGACTGGTCGGCCCGGTGTTCCTGGCCGGCGTTCCAGTGAAGGGCTGGGACACCTTCCCGCTGCCGATGGACGACCCGGACGCGGTGCGTGGCTGGACCCGGCAGCCGGTCGCCGGCCCGGCCTTCCACCGCGGCACGCTGCGCATCGCCCATCCCGGCGACACCTATCTGGACACGCGCGCCTTCGGCCAGGGCCAGCTGTGGGCCAACGGCCACAACCTGGGCCGGGTGTGGAAGATCGGCCCGCAGGCGGCGCTGTACTTTCCCGGCGCCTGGCAGCGGACGGGCGACAACACGGTGGTGGTCTTCGACCTGGACACGGCGGCCACGCCACAGCTCGCCGGCGTGACGCATCCGGTGTGGATCGACCCGCCAAAGGCGTCTACGCCCTGAAGTGGCGCCCACCGTTGAATGAGGGATTCAAGTGACTCCAGATAGATTCTTGTGGCCGCGTGCAGCGCTGTGCGCGATGGTGGGGTTGGCGGCCGCGGGCGCGGCAGCGGCCCGCGCTCCGGCGCCCGGCGCCGTCGTGGCGCGCACGTACCTGGTCTGTCCCACGCCGCAGTGCCACGCCTCCACCCTGGTGGAAACCCGCGACGGCGTGCTGCTGGCCGCGTGGTTCGGTGGTGACCACGAAGGCGCGACGGACGTGGGCATCTGGCTGGCGCGCCGTGACACGGACGGCTGGTCCACGCCCGTGCGCGTGGCCGACGGCGTCGATGCGCACGGCAAGCCGATCGCCGCCTGGAACCCGGTGTTGTTTCAGCCCGACCACGGCCCGCTGCAGCTCTACTACAAGCTCGGCCCCAATCCGCGCCAATGGTGGGGCATGGTCATCACCTCCACCGACGACGGCGCTCATTGGTCCGCACCGCGACGCCTGCCCGAGGGCATCCTTGGCCCGATCAAGGACAAGCCGGTGCAACTGGCCGACGGCCGCATCCTCGCCCCGTCCAGTACCGAGGACGATGGCTGGCGCCTGCATATGGAATGGTCCGACGACGGCGGCGCGCACTGGCAGCGCACCGGCCCGCTCAACGATCCCGCGCGGATTGGCGCGATCCAGCCCACCCTGCTGGTGCATGCCGACGGCCGCGTGCAGGCGCTGGCGCGCACCCAGCAGAACCGCATCGCCGGCCTGTGGTCCTCCGACCGTGGCGCGCACTGGACCACGCCGACCCTGCTGGACGTGGACAACCCCAACGCCGGCATCGACGCGGTGCAGCTGGCCGATGGCCGCGCGCTGCTGGTCTACAACCCCACCACCAGCGGGAAGGACTGGTGGGATGGGCGCGGCGTGCTGGCCGTGGCGCTGTCCGACGATGGCGTGCATTGGTACCGCGTGCTCACCCTGGAGAACACGCCCGGCGAGAAGTTCTCCTACCCGGCCGTCATCCAGGCCCGCGATGGGAAAGTGCACATCAGCTACACCTGGAAGCGCACCGCGATCGCGCAGGTCGTGCTGGATCCGGCGCAGCTGTCGATGGACCGGGCCGACTGATCGGGCGAGCGGTGCGTGTCGGGCGACCTGTGGTCCGCTGCGAGCGCTTCGGCACGTTGGCGCGAATGCGAGGCCTCCGACCACACGAGCGGAACGAACATCGCTTCGCGCTGGTCCTGCGGTAAGTCGAAGTCAGCGACATGCACGGTGACGCGGTACGCGTTCCGGTGCGCAGCTTGCTTCGGCGACCAAGTCGGACAAGGCCGCGCAGGACGTGGCTCGCCCAGCCGGTGGCCGATGTCGCGAGGGCGTCCCAGGCGACCGCGTCGGCAACCCGCTCGAACTTGCTTTTGCTTTTGCTTTTGCTTTGACTTTGCATGGCGTTTGCTCTTTGCTTTACCTGTCTGAGCCGTAAAGCGTGCCGAGCACCGGAGCCTGATCGGGCCGAAGAGGCGCCCTTGTCTGAGCGAAGCGAGTTTGGGCGCCGTGCCCGATCAGGCGAGGAGCGCAGGGGACCGATGCGCAGCATCGGCGCGTGTCCGGCGAGTTGAACCGCCCCGGGTTCCTCGGAGACTCCGGGTGTTGAGTCACGCGGTGGTGGCGGACTCGGGTTGTCGATGGTAGTTGCGTTCGGCTTCCGCTGGTGGGATGTGGCCGATCGGACCCAGCAGACGCCGATGGTTGAACCAGTCCACCCAGCGTAGCGTCGCCAATTCGAGTGCGTCTCGGGTCGGCCAAGATCGGCGATGCACCACTTCGGCCTTGTACAGGCCATTGATGGTTTCGGCCAATGCATTGTCGTAGCTGTCGCCCACGCTGCCGACAGAGGGTTCAAGGCCTGCCTCGGCGAGGCGCTCGGTATAGCGGATCGAGACGTACTGGGCGCCGCGATCGCTGTGGTGCACGAGGCGATCGTTCGGACGACGTGCATGCAGCGCCTGCTCGAGCGCGTCGAGCACGAACTGCGTCTGCTGCTGCGAGGACAGCTTCCAGCCGACGATCCGGCGTGCGTACACGTCGGTCACGAAGGCCACATAGGCGAAGCCCTGCCAGGTCGAGACGTAGGTGTAGTCGCTGACCCACAACTGGTCCGGCCGCTCGGCCCGAAACTGCCGGTTCACCAGATCACGCGGGCACGGGCGAGCCGCATCGGGCACGGTGGTGCGCACCGGCTTGCCACGGACTACGCCGGCGATGCCGAGCTTGCGCATCAGGCGCTCGACCGTGCAACGCGCCACGCATTCCCGCTCTCGCCGCAGCTGACGCCAGACCTTCTGTGCGCCGTACACGCACCAGTTCTCGTGCCAGACCCGTTCGATGTGCGGCAGCAACCGCGCATCGCGCTGCGCACGTGCCGATACCTTCATCGGGTCGGCGCTGCGGGCTGCATGCAGGTAGTACGTCGACGGGGCGATCGGCAGCACCTTGCAGATCGGCTCGACCCCGTAGACATCGCGGTGTGTGTCGATGAACGCCTTCATGGCTTGAATCGGCGGTCGAGCTCCGCCTGGGCAAAATACGCCGACGCCTTGCGCAGGATTTCGTTGGCCTGCCGCAGCTCGCGCACCTCGCGCTCCAGCGCCTTGATCCGGGCCCGCTCCTCGCTCGTCAGGCCTGGCCGCAGCCCCCGATCTCGCTCGGCCCGACGCACCCAGTTGCGCAACGACTCGGACGTGCAGCCGATCTTGCCGGCAATCGACTCGATCGCCGCCCACTGCGAACTGTGCGTGTCCTGATGCTCCAGCACCAGACGCACTGCCCGCTCACGCACTTCCGGCGAATACTTCGATCCTCTGCTCATGACTCCATCCTCTCAAGTGATGGAGCCTCCGGGAAAGTCGGGCTGTTCAAGTAGCGGTTTTGCTTCCTTTTGCCGCGACAAAAGGAAGTCGCGCCCGAAGGGCGTGAAAGCTCTTGATCTGCTTGCAGCTTCAAGCCCGCGCAGCGGATGGGGATGATCGAGTGGCTTGAGCAAGTCAAAGGCATCGTGCCGATGGCACGACAAGGACAAGGCCTTCGCGCTTGCAGCGCGACAGTTGCAGAGCTTTCGCGCCTGCGGCGCGAGTGACTTTTGTCGCGGCAAAAGTCACCAAAACCGCTACTCGCCGGACGCGATCCGCCGCTGCGCGGCGGTCCTCTGCGCTCCTCGCCTGATCGGGCACGGCGCCCAAACTCGCTTCGCTCAGACAAGGGCGCCTCTTCGGCCCGATCAGGCTCCGGTGCTCGGCACGCTTTACGGCTCAGACAGGGAAAGCAAAAGCTGACGGCA